>Ga0209890_10000305_pt1 | contig 22653 bp, 18 predicted proteins | sample OrgsoiDNA2013049_FD_185799 | JGI IMG/M metagenome (GOLD analysis project Ga0209890, IMG submission 185799) | Permafrost soil microbial communities from the Arctic, to analyse light accelerated degradation of dissolved organic matter (DOM) -... | ecosystem: Environmental > Terrestrial > Soil >...
GCGAGTCGTGGAGCGCTACAACCGTCCCGCAGTCGTAATTTCGCGCGACGGCGCAGAGGCGTTCGGCTCCGGCCGCTCGATTCGTGCGTTTCATTTGCTAGAAGCGATCGAATCCTGTGGCACTCTTTTTTCGCGCTACGGCGGCCACTCCCACGCTTGCGGATTCGCCATGCCCTCAGCCAATGTCGCCGATCTGCGCGCGAAGCTGGATGCGTTTGCCCGAACGCGCCTCACCCCAGCGGATTTCGATCCGGTTCTCGATCTGGATGCGGAACTCGATCTGGCGGAGATCACGCCCCAGCTATTTCAAGCGCTGGAACTGCTGGAGCCCTATGGCATGGGAAATCCCGAGCCCGTATTCATTGCGCGCGGGGTACAGCTCGCCGCGCCTCCGCGCATTCTGAAAGACAAACACGTCAAGCTGAAAATCAGGGCAGGCGATGAAGTGCCGGAACTCTCCGCAGCCGCGATCCTGGCGACTCCACGCTGCCATCCCGACAGCGCCGCAATCCGAAGAGATGAAAGGGCCGCAGCCGTAGCCGAAGGATACGCAAGCGGCAATCAACTGAGATCTGGGAACCGGCAACCGAAAATGAAAATCACTTTCGACGCCCTGGGCTGGCACATGGCCGAACGCATGCAAAAAACGCCGCTCCTCGCGGGCGACACACTCGATGTCGCCTTCACCATCGGGCACAACGATCATCCCGAATACGGTGGCCTCGAACTTTCACTCCGCGATTTCAAAATACCCCTGAGCTGAGCTTCTAGAACGGAGACTTCGCACAATCGCCTTCGGCGACATTGCTGCGTCTTGGGCCGTTCGATGCCGGGCGAATCCAGTAAAGTAGCCCAATGAAGCAAACCCGGAAGTCGCAGCCATTCGTTCGTAAGCACTCCCTCAGTCTCTCGGCCTTGGGAGTCGTGATCCTGCTGATCGTGCTCTACCGCTGCTCCAACCCTTCGACCCACATCGGCTCATTTTTCGGGAATGCTATTGCCGATTGGACGGGCGTCTTCGTCACGATTGTGATGACAAAGTTTCTATACGAAAAGGGCTCCGCCGAGAGCAAACAACCGAAAGGCAAGTTGCCTTCGGCGGTCTTGGAATTCCTGCGCGAGCACTCGCTCACCATCTTTCTTGTAATTACGGGCATCGGCTGGGTAGTCGCATTCTGGGCTATGGATCCAGGGAGCAGATGGGGGCAAGTCGTCGGCAACATCGTTTCGGAGTGGACCCAGATTCTCGGACTCGTCCTGATGACCAAGCGCTTGATGGAGGTCGGCTCCAAAGAACGCTGAATTCTCGCTAGCAATTACCACAGATGGTAGTGCCCGTCGCGCCGCGCCATTTCCACGCTGACTCCGAAGAGTGCGGCCAGTCGCTCCACCTGCAGGATTTCCTCTTTGGGCCCATCGGCGACGACTCGACCGCGGTCCATCAGCACCACGCGCTGAATCTCCGGGACGATGTCTGCCAGTTCATGGGTCACCAGAATAATCGCCGTCCCCGAATTGGCCAGAGTGCGCATGGTCTGTCGCAAACTCTGCTGGGCCGAAAGGTCCAGAGAGTTGCACGGCTCATCGAACAGCAGCGCTCCCGGCTTGTGGACCAGCGCACGAGCGACTAACACTCGCCGAGCCTCTCCCGACGACATTTCGCAAACGGGACGCTCCGCCAGGTACGATATCTTCAGCCCAGCGAGCGCGGCGTCGGCCAGCTCCCGGTGCCGGGCATCCACGGTATGATTCGAAAAAATGCTGATGCTGCTGAAGAAGCCCGACAGCACGACGTCTCGGCCACTGGCGTCTCCAGTGCACGAGAGCATCAGATCATTCGACACAATACCCAGCCGGGCGCGCAGCACGAACACATCCCAGCTATCTTCTCCCAAGATGGACATGGACGAGTCCGCTCGATCTACTGGATAACAGTCGCGCGTAATGGTCTTGATCAGCGTCGACTTGCCGCAGCCGTTGGGTCCAAGAATCGCCACGTGCTCGTCGGCGCCAATGCGCAGGCTGAAGTCGTCGAGCGCGATCTTCTGCCCCCGCATCACCCGCAAGTTGCGGAAGTCCAGCAGAGGTGGCTTGTCGGCTGTCGCGCTCATCGGATACGTGCATCTAAGTGTAGATGAGAAGCCGCGTTCCATCATTCGCCCTCGATCGGCTTCGATTACACTGAACCCAGATGCCGCTCAAGATCTACCGCCTGCGCCGCCTGTTGGCTGTGACCGCCGTGCTGCTCACGTTGGTCGTAGCCGGCATGTATTTCTACGCGCGTTCCAAGGCGACGAATGTGCTGAAGCAATTTCCCGGCAAGATTGGGTACGACATCAAGCAGACGGCCAGCGGCTTTCAGTTCTCCAAGTCCGACGGAAAACGCACCCTGTTCACCATTCAGGCCAGCGACGTCAAAGAGTTCAGGATCAACGGTAACGCCGAGTTGCACAACGTCAGCATTGTGCTCTATGGCCGCGACTCCTCGCGTTTTGACCAGATCTACGGCGACGATTTTGCGTTCAACCAGAAGACTGGAGACGTGACCGCCAAGGGCGATGTGCAGATCGATTTGGTAGCCAACCCGGCAGGCCTCGTGAGTCCCGACCAATCCACGCCGAAAGAACTCAAGAATCCAATCCATCTGAAGACTCGCGATCTTGTCTTTAACAAGGACAGCGGAAACGCCGCGACCGAGGCGCGGGTCGAATTCCGTACGCCGCAAGCCTCGGGGTGGGCCTTGGGCGTGAAGTACTCGGGCAAAAGCAGCACGCTGACCTTGTCCTCGCAAATTCATGTCGTGCTCAACGGCCCGAATGCGGCCGTCATCGAGGCCGCACACGGCGTCATCACTAACGATCCGCGCGAGATTGTTCTCGACCATCCTCACGTCCGCCGGGACGACGGAACGCTCCAGGCAGATCAAGCGGTTTTTCACCTGGGCGGCGAAAATCAGGTAGAGCGAGTGCTAGCCACAGGAAACGTCTCCACCGTGACGCGGACGCAAGGCGCGAAGCCACCCCTGTCGGCAGGGGAGCAGAATTCGGCGGCCAATGATTCCGCGGCCCGGCCGGAACCGTCGGAAATGCATAGTCGAGCCGACCAGGCGGAATTCCTGCTCGCAGGGAAGGAAGACTTGCTCCGCACTGCGATCCTGACTGGCAGAGTTCACATTGAGCAAACCGGACCTCAGACGATGCAGGGCGACGCCGGGCGCGTCATCCTGGCCTTCGCCGGCCAGAACCAGCTTCAGAAAGTTCACGCCGTCGATGGCGTGCGCCTGACTCAAAATGCGGTCGCTGGAAACAAGCCAGCCGCGCAGGGCATCGCAAATGGCCCGCAGGACTTCGAACTCACCGCCCCCATCATCGACTTCACTGTGGCGCAAGGCCACATTTTGGAACACGCCGAAACGTCCGGTGCCGCGCAGATCAAAATCGCCCAGGCGCAGGCAGCCAGTCCAAACTTGCCCCAGGCTCCTCCAGCGCAACGCACGGTTGTCACGGCAGGCAAGTTCCAGGCAGAATTTGCCGACTCAGAAGGCCGCAACCACCTCGCCAGCGTTCACGGCGCACCCAACACCCGTATCGTTAACTCGACTCCCGGCGAACCCGACCGCGTCAGCACGAGCGAGTCGGTGGACGCGATCTTCCTTCCGCAGGGTGGCATCGACGCCATCACACAACAAGGCAACGTCGCCTATACCGACGGCCAGCAGCCCGACAAGCGAATGCAAGCCTGGGCCAATTCCGCCCGCTATTCCCCCGGGGACCAGATGCTCGTGCTCACTGGCAGTCCGAGGGTAGTCAACGGCGGAATGGCGACGACGGCGAAAACCGTCCGCATCAACCGCGCCACAGGAGATGCGCTCGCCCAAGGTGACGTCAAAAGCACCTACAGCGAACTGAAGGAGCAACCGGACGGCGCCCTGCTCGCCTCTTCTTCGCCGATCCACGTCACCTCGCACAGCATGGCCGCCCACAGCAACCCGGGAACGGCCCTCTACTCCGGAAGCGCGCGCCTCTGGCAAGATGCCAACATCATCGAGGCCCCCACGATTGAGTTCGACCGCGAGCGCCGATTCGTCACTGCCCAGGGCACCCCAGCCCAGCCCGTGCAAACAATTCTCGTCCAGACGGAAAAGCCTAAGGCTGAAACTAGCTCCCGAGCCGGGAAGAAAGAGGGAAGCAAGACGGGGAGGTCGCCTTCGCTGGCCAGCACGAGTCCCATTTCCATCAGGGCGGCGAAGCTCACCTACGCCGATTCCGAGCGCAGAGTCCACTACGAAGGCGGCGTTGTTGCCAAAGGCGCAGACTTTACCGCATCTGCCAGGACCGTTGATGCTTACCTGCTGGCCCGCAGTCAAACCTCTAATAATCAATCGTTTGGCGGTCCCGGGCAGCTCGACCGCATGGTTGCCCAAGACGACGTTGTGATCCAACAGCCCAACCGCCGAGCCGACGGCCAAAAGTTGGTTTACACCGCAGCCGACGACAAGTTTGTCCTTACCGGCGGACCGCCCAGCATTTTTGATGCCGAACAAGGCAAGATTACCGGGGTTTCGTTGACTTTCTTTAGACGCGATGATAGGGTGCTCGTAGAAGGCGAAGCAAGTACCCCTGTGGTAACACAAACGCGAGTGGCTCGTTAATTGGCAAGATAAATGCGTACCCTAGCCACGGAAGAAATTGGCAAATCGTATCGTGGCCGCCGCGTTGTAAATGGTGTCAGCCTGACGGTCGAGCAGGGCGAAGTGGTTGGATTATTAGGCCCTAACGGCGCAGGCAAGACCACCACTTTTTACGCCATCGTTGGCCTGATCCCTCCCGATACTGGCCGCGTGTTGTACGACGGTCAGGACATCACTGACGTTCCCATGTACCTCCGGGCCCGTCAGTATGGCATCAGCTATCTCCCACAAGAAGCTTCGGTTTTTCGGAAACTAACGGTAGAAGAGAACATCCTCGCGGTGTTAGAGGCGCAGCCGATGTCCTGGCACGAGCGTCGCGAGAAGATGGAAAAGTTTATTGACGAGCTTGGGCTGGAGCACATTCGCCAGAATCGCGGGTATGCCCTGTCCGGTGGGGAGCGCCGGCGCGTGGAAATTGCGCGCTGCCTATGCATCAATCCCACATTCATTTTGCTGGACGAACCGTTTTCCGGGATTGATCCCATCGCCGTACTCGACCTGCAGAAAATCATCAGCAGTCTGCGCGCGAGTGGCATCGGAGTGCTGATCACGGATCACAACGTGCGCGAAACACTTTCGGTCACCGACCGGGCCTACATCATCGATGACGGCAGAATTTTCCGTCAGGGCCAGCCCGGCCAGTTGGCAGGCGATCCGGAAGTGAGAAGGGTGTATTTGGGCGAGAGTTTCTCGCTGGTGTGAAAAAGAAAGGCATAAACCACGAAGGACACGAAGTAACACTAAGGATTTCCTTCGTGAACCTTCGTGCCCTTAGTGGTGGATGGTTTTAGGTTGTAACGGAGAATCGGTCGGAGCCAATGGTCTTACTGCAGCACAAACTCAGCGTCAAACTCTCGCAGCGCCAGATCCTCACCCCGGGCCTGGTGCAGATGGTCTCCGTCCTCGCGCTCAACAAGCTTGAGCTCAAGGACATGATCAATGCCGAGATGGTCGAGAACCCGGTCCTCGAAGAACTGGAAGAGTCGGTTCCACTGCTCGACGAAGTCGGCAAGAAAGAAGAAGACCGCGAGCGCGCCGCTGCTGCCACCAACGAAGAAAATCCCATCACCGCCGTCGAAAAGAAAGATCCGTTCGAAGAGATCGATTTTGGTTCGTTCTTTCAGGACTATCTCGATCCCGGCTACCGCACCCACAGCGAGATGGAGGACATCGAGCGTCCGTCGTTTGAGAATTTTCTTTCCAAACCGACGAACCTCACGGACCACTTGGCGTGGCAGTTGGGTGCACTCAGCCTGCGCCGAGAAGTGCGCGAAGCCGCTGATCTGATCATCGGCAACCTGAACGAAGACGGATACCTGATCGCCAGCGACGACGAGTTGCTCGGCGTGGCGCCGCCCGCGGCACCCGAGGCCGACGCCCAGACCGCTAAGAATATCGTGAACGAAGCCCAAGCCTTGGGTTTGGCGGAGGTCACCCCGGGGTCCACCGCAGACGCGCAAGAGCTTTCCTCGTTCGGAGAGATCGCGGATACACCCGATGTCGAGAAGAATGAAGATCTCAATGCGCTAGAGAATGCCGATCCGGTCTACAGCGAAAGTACAGCGATTGTGCCCGCCGCTGAGCCACGGTCGGAAACGTCTTTCTCCTCGCGCTCAGGAGACTCCGCCGCCGCGGTTGCCCCCGCGCCAGAACCCGTATCCCAGACAGCCTCGACCTACAAGCCAAATTTCACTCCCGCCGATCTTCAAGAAGCTCTCGAAGTAGTTCGTCAGCTGGACCCTCCGGGCGTTGCCTGCCGCGATTTGCGCTCTTGCCTGATGTGCCAGCTCCTCTATCACCAGGCGCAGCTCGCGTTGCACAAGAACGGCAACGGCACGGAACAAGTTCTGAAAGATGCAATGGCCGTCGTCGACCAGCATCTGCGCGGCTTGCAGAACAAGCAGCACAAAGAGATTGGCAAGGCGATTGGCCGTCCGATCGAGGCCGTTCAGCAGGCTCTCGAATACATCCGCACTCTCGATCCGCGCCCCGGTCTGCGTTATAACAAAGTCCAGCCGCGCCTCATCGAGCCCGACGTCGCTTTCATCAAGCACGGCGACGAGTGGCTCGTGATCATGAACGACGAAGACCTGCCCCAGCTTCGCCTGAATCCCGCCTACAAGAAACTGGTCACGCGCGACGGCACCAACGAAAAGAGCACGCGCGACTATGTCAAAGAGCGCTACAAGAGCGCCATCCAGCTCATCAAGAACATCGAGCAGCGCAAACAGACCATCACCAAGGTCTGCTATTGCATCGTCGCGCGCCAGCAGGATTTCCTTGAACGAGGCATCGATCAACTGAAACCCATGATGATCAAGGAGGTGGCCGAAGAAATCGGCGTGCATCCTTCTACGGTAAGCCGGGCCGTGGCCAACAAATACGCGCACACACCCCAGGGCGTATTCGAGTTGCGGTACTTCTTCAGCGAGAGCGTACAGGGCCCCGAGGGCGGCGGCACGTCGCTGCTCATCCTCAAACGCCGCGTCAAAAAGCTCATCGAAGAAGAAGATCCCAGCCGTCCGTTGACCGACGAGCAGATCACCCGCATCCTGCAATCACAAGGCATCCAGGTGACCCGCCGCACGGTGGCCAAATACCGCGAAGACATGCGCATCCCCAGCACGCACCAGCGCCGGGTAAAGAAATGAAGCGCCGGCAAAGCGGCGCCGTAAGAAAGTAGCGCCGGCGTCACGCCGGCCATCGCGTGGGCGTTACGCACCGAGGCCGGGTAGAGAAATGGAACGGGAAGGGCACGACTTCAGTCGTGCCGCTCCGATGCAATAATGGAACCGGGCTTTAGCCCCCGAGGTTTACGACTCGCAGGTTCCAGAATGTAGTGCCCAATTTGACTCGATCGACCGCATTCTTAGGAGGGGCGCTCATGAACGTGGAATACACTGGCAGACACTACGTAGTCACTTCCACCATCCGCAAAGAAGTAGAAACCGGCCTTACAAAAATCCGCAAAATCCTGGGCGACCGCTTTGAAACCAAGGTCATCCTCGCCGTCGAAAAGCACCGCCACAAAGCTGAGATCACCATCAGCCTGCGCAACGGCCCGCTGGTCGGCCTGGCTCAAGCCAAGGACATGACCATCGCCGTCAATGAAGCTCTCGACCACCTCGAGAAGCAGGCGGTCAAATACAAAACCCGCTGGATGTCCAAGAAACGCTCGGCTCGCAAGAGCGAAGAAGTCAAAAAGTGGAACGGCCACTCGCCGCGGGTAGATGAGACTGGCGATCAGACTGGACTGCAGACCGTAGTCGGTCTCTCGGAGAAAACCGCGGTTCCCGTCATGGTCCACAAATACCCGGCCGTGGCGAGAACCACGGAGGTCCACCTCGTCCGCTCCGACGATGCCGTAGCCATGCGCCCCATGACGCTGGAAGAAGCCATCAAAGAAGCCCACTTCCGCGACCGCGACGTCTTCGTCTTCCGCGATCCCAAAGGCAAGCTGATGATCCTGCACCGCACCCGCGACGGCAAGATGGAGTTGATCGAAGCCCCGTAGGGAATTCGGACCTTCCTACGATGGCAGGCGGGCGATTTCTGACGAGTCTTGGAACTCGCCGAAATTCAACTTGACAGGCTCTCCGACGCGTACTACGCTTGCGCTCTTCCTTAGGGTCCCCACAAATCAAACTGCAACAGGGAGAAGCGCCATGAGAGCATCGCGAGCTGTTCGTGTAACGGCTGTGCCGCGCCCCCGTCACTTGCTGGCCCTCGTAATGTTGTCCCTTCTTGCCCAATCAACCTTATCGGCCGCACAAACCGCTGGAAACCCAATCATCTATAGCACAGGAGTCCCCGCTGGCACTGCGGCCAGTACCTCGTACATTGACGCCTATACGGCGACCAGCGGCACCGACATCTGCGCCAGGATCAATACCGCGTGGGGCTTGGTGCTCGGCCAGACGCCGACTGGCACTACGCCACCAAACGTCAACAGTGTGACGGTGGATGCGCGCGGTTTTACGGGAAGCTGGAATTGTGGATCAAGTCCATTCACCCCCACCGGCACGTCTCTGCTGCCGAACGGCATCCTGCTGCTCGGAAATGCAATCATTACTACGAGCGCCACTTGGGTCGTTGCTTCGCGAACTTCGCTGATCGGAATTGGCGGTGGAAGCACAACCGTCGGCAGCACGAATGGCATCAACACTGTCATTCGAGCCGCCAATTCATTCAGCGGTCCTGTCCTGCAAATGGGGAGCAGCTCGGGGGGGCCTTGGTTCGGGATTGTCATCCGGAGCCTGACTGTGGACTGCAATGCGCAGCCTGGTTGTATTGGCATTTTCAATAATGAAGCGGAGGAAAACTCGATGGTGGACCAGGTGCAAATCTGGGACGCTCCTTCCTATGGACTGCACGTGAGCGCCGCCAACACCAACGATACGGGCCACCCTGGGGCGACGAACAGCGGTCCATACCGGAATATCTACATTTCCTACACTTCCAATTGCGGTTCGTCTTGCAATGCTGCGGTTGGAGTGCAGGTTGATGGGCCCGGAACCCAAATCGGCGGTAGTCCCACCGCCCGATCGATTCGTGAGTTTAACGACATCACCGTTACGGGCCGTGCAACCGGATATCTGACCGGGGCGGCAGTCGTGATTTTCGGTGTTTCGACGGCCTTCACCAACAGTCATATCGAGTATGCACAGACGGGGATTGCCATCGGCAATGTCTCGTCTACGTCTGCGTGCACCTTCGGAACGATTTCCGGAAACTGTGTGACCGATGGCGTTGAGGTTTCAAATGTATCGATCGGTACACTCACCGGCAATACGAACCAGATCGCGGTTCTTGTGGGGAGCTCGACGTCCGGCGCGCCGGCGACCTACGACGTCACCCTCACCGGTATCGCCAACCAGTGTGTGAACTCCAGGAGCACAACCTTGCAAGACAATACGAGCGGGCCAACGTTGTCCTCCACTACTGACCCCTTCATCGGACTCTATGCGCTTGGACGCTGCCCAGGGGGAACTTCCTGCGTCGTAGTGAAAAATACGCAGTAGAGTTTGGTTCAGGTCAGAAATGGAAATTAGTTTCCAGGAAGATCAGTTCCCCGTTGGGATCCTCCGGACACATCGCGTCGATGCATCGAACTCATGATCAGAAGTGCTCTGAACCTCGTGCGCGGAGCAACATTGCGATCGTGTTTCCGCTGGTCAGCCCTGTTCGCCCTCTGCGCAACAACTGCCGTCTCCGCATTGAAGACGAATTACCCGAAGAATTACAAGGGAACAGCGTATCAAGACAGCCGCCATCAAGGCGGCGCACAGAAAATTCCAGGTCGGGTCGAATGCGCCTACTATGATCGGGGTGGCGAAGGGGTCGCTTATCATGACGTCGATGCCAAGAACAACGGCAGCGGCGCCCTCAACCGCGCGGACGGAACGTACCTGAATCAGTTCCGTATCGACGAAGGCGTCGACATCTCCTACACCAAGTTCCATGACCATATCGACAATAGTCCACACGACTTGGTCCTTCCTCCGGAAAACCAGCTCTATGTCGGATGGACCGAACCTGGCGAATGGTTCAACCTTACGGTGCAGGTTGCCCACCCCGGCGTCTATAGTGCCGATCTTCTGTACACCTCAAACCGGGGCGGAACGATCTCGATGGATGTGAACGGAAAGGACGCCACCGGAAAGGACGCCACCGGGCCATTAACAATCGCCTCCACCTTCAATGCCTCCGACCCCATCGCCTGGCGACAATGGCATCACTGGAATCTCGCGCCCGGCGTGATCAAACTGCGCCTTCCGGCCGGCAAGAGCGTGCTCACCGTACACATCCTCACCGAAGGAAACATGAACCTCGCGTATTTTGACTTCAAGGCATCTCAATAGCCATTTTTTCCCTTCGTGTACCTTCGTGTCCTTCGTGGTGAATGCCTTTCACTCGATTCGCTGGAATTCCTATTGATACGTTTGAATAGGGCCATTCGCATGCTAAAATTCGCCGCCGAGGGAGATTCGCGATGATGAACCGCATCTATCACAAGCTCTTTCGCCTTCTTGCCGTCGGTGTGGCTGCTCTTTTGACCTCGCCCTGTTTCGCTCAGACCCAGACTTCCCCTAAGCTTTCCGTCCATTGGGAAGAACTCACCGCCTCCGACTTTCGCGAAGGAATTCATCGCTCCCAAGGGACGTGCCTGCTCCCCTTCGGAATCCTGGAAAAGCACGGCCCACATCTTCCGCTCGGCACCGACCTTCTCGATGTCCGTTATGCCGCGCTGCACGCCGCCGAGCAGGAATACGCCGTCGTTTTCCCCGAATACTATTTCGGCCAGATCGCCGAAGCCAAGCACGAGCCCGGCACCATGGCCTACAGCCGCACCCTGCAACTCGCCCTGCTGCAGGAAACCACCGACGAGATGGCCCGCAACGGCTGCAAGAAAGTTCTGATCGTCAACGGTCACGGCGGCAACGATAGTCTGCTCCCGTATTTTGCGCAAACGCAGCTCGATAAACCCCACGACTATGTGGTCTACGTCTTCGACGAGCGCACTCCGGACCGCGGCGGTCCGCCGAAGAGGACCACCATCGACATGCATGCGGGCGAAAGCGAAACCTCCAAGATGATGATCTCCCGCCCCGACACGGTGCACCTCGACCGCGCTACGAACGAATCGGGCGCAGACCAAGCGCGCCAAAAACTCCCCGAAGACGTCTACACCGGTATCTGGTGGTACACCCGTTTCCCAAACCACTATTCCGGAGATGGCTCAGTCGCGACCAAAGAGCTTGGCGAATTTCAAATGAAGTGGTGGATTGATTCTGTAGTGAAGGCGATCCGCGCGGTGAAAGCCGACGACGTCAGCCTCAAAATGCAAAACGAGTTCTACGAAAAGAGCACGCACCCGCTGGACACTCAGCCATAGAGGCGGTTTCCCGCGGCGAGGATTGTTTCACGAACCCCCGTATTTTCCGATCAGCATGCCGGTGATGAACACCAGCACGCCGCCCAAGCCTACCTGCAAGGCGGCAGAGACCCAAGGTGTGTCCATGTAGCGCTTGCGTACCCAGGTAATTACGCCCAACTCGGCTAGCACGACGACTCCGGCCGCCCACAGCGCCATCCGGAAGTCGCGCAACAGAAACGGAAGCGTGTGCCCAATGCCTCCCAGGGCCGTCATCGCCCCGCAGATCAAGCCCCGCACCCACGGATGGCCGCGTCCGGTCAGACTCCCGTCATCCGAGAGCGCCTCGGCGAATCCCATGCTGATGCCCGCCCCTGCTGAAGCAGCCAGGCCGACGAGAAACGCCTCGTGACTATTCTTGGTAGCAAAGGCGGCGGCGAACACCGGAGCGAGCGTCGAGACCGACCCATCCATCAGTCCCGCTAGCCCCGGCTGCACAATCTGCAACACGAATAGCCGGCGTTGCGCCACCTCTTCATCGGCTTTTACGTTGTCCGGCAGTTTCTGCTTGTCGAGTTCCTGGGCGCGTTCTTCATGTTCGCGCTCCTCCCGGGCAAGATCATCCAGCAGTTGCCGGATGCTCACGTCCTGCGTACGACTGGCGGCCTTTTCATAGAAGCGCCGCGTCTCAACCTCCATCGTCGAAGCCTCTTTACGCACGGCCTCAATGCGCAAAGGACGCACCAGCCACAGGGCCGGGCGATCGACAAAGCCCCGCACATCCTGCCGCCGAATCAGCGGAATGTGCTCGCCGAATTTCTTTTGGAAGAGCTCGAGCAAGCGGCGCCGGTGTCCTGATTCCTCTTCCCGCATGCCGTCAAACATCGAGGCCGTTGCCGGGTAGTCTTGCCGCAGACCTTCGGAGAAGTCGGCATACACCCGCTCGTCTTCTTCTTCCAGAGCAATGGCCAGGGCGAGCACTTCGCGTTCCGTAAGTTCTTCGAACTTCTTCATGAGGCCATAGCTTACCTGCCGCGCGCGCTGGAAACAATCTGGATTTCCGATTTTTGAGTAGCGATTGTCGGAATTGCCGCCCCAGCGATGGCTCACCCCTCCGGCATCACAGCCGGCAATCCGGGACCGCAAAGCAAGGTCTTTGCCCGGATGCTACTATCCAGTTCATGAAGCCCCGCCGGTCCTCTGGCCAGAAGCCGAAAAAATCGAAGGGTGGAAAGAAGCCTTCCCGCACCGCCCAACCCTCGCCGGAACTGGTCATCATCACCGGCATGAGTGGATCGGGAAAGGCCTCAGTGCTGAAGGCCTTTGAGGATCTGGGCTACTACTGCGTCGACAACTTGCCGGTCCAACTCATCCCGCAATTCGCCGACCTCGCCGTCCAGTCGAGCGAGATTCGCCGCACCGCGCTAGTCGTGGACGTGCGCGAAGGCTCGAAGCTGGAAGAACTGCCAAAGATTCTGAAGTCCGTCGGCCGCATGATTCCGACCAAGGTGGTCTTCCTCGAAGCGTCTGACTCCGTACTGGTACGCCGCTTTAGTGAGACGCGCCGCCCGCATCCCCTGGGCGCAGACTCGCCCGTAAAATCTGCCCTCAAAGCAGAACGTCGCCACCTGGGAGCCATTCGGGCTGTGGCCGACTTCGTCATCGACACTTCGAAGTTCAATGTCCACGAGCTTCGCGCTCACATCACCGAACGCTTTCAGGAACAGTCCTCCGAGAGAAACATTCTGGTGTCCTGCGTCAGCTTCGGATTCCGGCAGGGCCTGCCCGAGGACGCGGACCTGGTCTTCGACGTGCGTTTCCTCCCCAACCCGCATTTCATCCCCGAGTTCCGGCCGCTGACCGGGCGCGATCCGCGCGTCGCCAAGTACATCCGCTCGTTTCCGCAGACTCGTGAGTTCATCTCGCGCACCGTTTCCGATCTGCTCTTCCTCTTGCCGCACTACATCCACGAGGGCAAGAGCTATTTGACGATTGCGTTCGGCTGCACCGGCGGCCAGCACCGTTCCGTCATGATTGCCGAGGAGGTGGCCAAACATCTTCGCCACGCCGGATATCGCATGAAGGTTGTTCATCGCGACAGTCCGAAGTAATCGCGATCTTCCATGTCCACGCCTCCCTATCCACTCCAGCCCGAGCCCATGAAAACAAGCTGGCTCGAACACCGCCCGCTCTGGAAGATCCCTCTCGGCTGCCTGACGCTTTTCTTGCTGATCGGTGTCTCTGCGACCGTTCTCATCACGATCATCACCACGTCTTTCCACAACAGCGAGGTCTATCAGCAGGCTATGGCTAAAGCTGCCGCAAATTTGCAAGTGCGCGGGCAGATCGGCGCACCCATGAAGGCAGGATGGTTCATTTCCGGGCAACAGAACGTCAGCGGTAGCACCGGCAGCGCGAATCTTACCATCCCGATCTCTGGTCCGCGGGGGAAAGGCGCGATTCGCGCCGTCGCGTACAAGACCGGTGGCGTTTGGCGATTCACCTACCTGCAAGTCGCGGTACAGGGCCAGCCGGCGTGCATCGATTTGCTGTCCGTCCAACAGCCGGCTGAACGCGACTATTGAACCGCCGCGAGTTGGCAAATCTGAAACCCCCGGGGCTGAAACGGCATTCCTGCAGCGCGCGGCTCAAGTAGAATAGGGCCTTGCATCTCATGCCCATTCCACCGGCAGCAAGCAATTGCCGCCCGTACCGCGCGGGAGTCCCATGCGGCAAATGACGCGCCTCGTCCGTTACGCCGTCCCCTACTGGTGGCAGATCCTGTCCTCGGTTCTGCTGATGGCAGCGGTCGGCGGACTGGACGCGTTTAAGTATCTTCTGGTCCGTCCGGTATTCGATCGCGTTCTGAATCCGGCAACCGGCTCGAGGGAAATCCAGCTCTTTATCGTCCCTGGCACGAACCACCCGGTCTACCTGCAGCAGTTCGTGCCTGCGCACTTCACCAATGCCTGGACTATTGTGGCTTTTGCCCTGGTTGCGTCCACTATTCTCAAAGGAATCTGCGATTACTCCGGAACATATCTGGTGAATCATGCGGGCTTTGGCATGATCACCGATCTGCGCGACGACCTTTACACCGCTCTCCTCCGGCGCTCGGCCGCCTTCTTTTCCAAACACACCACCGGAACTTTGCTCTCCACCATCATCAACGACATCGAGCGCGTCCAGTACGCCATGTCGACAGTACTCTCGGAACTCCTGCAGCAATTCTTCACCTTTGTTTCCGTCGCAGTCGTGGTCGTGATCTTGGGCGGAAACCTGGCTTGGGTGCTGCTCTTGTTCGTGCCAGTGATTGTCTTTTCGTCCCGCAAGATCGGTTCCCGCGTTCGAAACACCACCCGCCATGGCCAAGACAAGCTGGCTGATATTCAAAACATCCTCCACGAAACCATCACCGGCAACCGTATCGTGAAGGCCTTCAACACCGAAGACTGGGAGATCTCCAGGTTCCGCACGGCCGCCCGCCGCCTGTTCCGTGCCAATCTCCGCTCGGTGGCGGCCACCGCGATTAGTTCACCCTTGATGGATGTCTTTGGAGTCGTCGGCATCGCTCTTCTCATCCTCATCGGCCGCGACCGCATCGCCCACAATCAGATGACGCCGGGTGTTTTTGTCGCTTTCATTACCGCTGTGTTCAGTCTCTACAATCCAGTCCGCAAGTTCGCACTTTTTTATAACAACTTTCAACAGGCCTTGGGCGCTTCCTCGGAGATCTTCAAGTTCATGGATCTTCAGGATGATGTCCGGGAAAAACCCCGCGCCACGGCCTTACCCAAGTTTTCCAACAGCGTCTCCTTCGAGCACGTCAGTTTTGCCTACGTCAACGAAGGGGAGGAGCAACATGAGGTCCTCCACAACATCGATTTGAATGTCCGCCGCGGCGAGATTCTCGCAGTCGTTGGGTCCAGCGGCGCAGGCAAGAGCACCTTGGTTCACCTGATCCCCCGCTTCTTCGATGTGACCGGCGGACGTATCCTGATCGACGGTCTCGATATCCGCGATGTGACTCTCTCTTCGTTACGGGCTCAGATTGGCATCGTTACGCAGGAAACGATATTGTTCAACGATACCATCCGCAACAACATCGCATACGGCCAGCCCCAAGTTCCACAGAAGGAAGTCGAAGCCGCGGCCCGCGCCGCTCTCGCGCACGATTTCATTGTGGCCCTTCCCGCAGGTTACGATACTGTGATCGGAGAGCGCGGCGTGCGGCTTTCCGGAGGCGAGCGTCAGCGTCTGGCCATCGCCCGGGCGCTCCTGAAGAACGCGCCCGTCCTGATTCTCGACGAAGCCACGTCAGCTCTCGACAGCGAATCAGAGGCTCTGGTGCAATCCGCCCTGCATAATCTGATGAGCGGCCGCACCGTATTCGTGATTGCGCATCGGCTTTCAACGGTACGCCGTGCCGATCGCATCGTGGTAATCGAGAATGGCACGATTGCCGACATCGGCCGCCACGAAGAGTTGATGACGAAGTTAGGTACGTACCGGCGTCTCTACGAACTGCAGTTTGCGAACGCAGATTCGCCCAGAGCCATAGCAGAAACTTAAGAACCAGACCCCTATGCCAATACGCTCGATGACAGGTTTTTCGCAAGTGAGAGGTGAAATCCAAAGCCCCACCGGCGGAAGCGCGCCCGTCGCCGGAAGTTCGGCTCAATCCAACGGCCGGATGGCTTTCGCGCTCTCTCTGAAGTCGGTTAACCACCGCTTCCTGGATCTCCATTTCCGTCTTCCTTCGGGCACCGACTCCCTCGAGATGCAACTTCGGCGCCTGCTCAAAGAGAAGATGGGACGCGGCCACGTCGAAATCTCGCTCAGCCTGGAGCGCACCACCAGCGAGACGTTCTCCCTCAACCGCGAAATCATCGGCGGTTATATCGCGGCTTTTCGCGCCGCAGCCGCCGAGTTTTCGATCGCAGCGTCTCCCGATCTCAACGCCGTTCTGCGCATCCCCGGCGCGCTCGACTCTGCCAACGAGAGCGCCGACGGAGAAATTGAGGCCGCCGTCATGGCCAAGGTCGGCGAGGCTCTCGACCGTCTGAATCAGATGCGCGAAGAAGAAGGCCGCGGCATTGCTCGCGAACTGCGCGATCGCATGGCCCATCTGGCGGAGGCCAGCAAGAATGTCCAGCAGCATCGCCGCGCCGTGCTTCAGAACTATAGCGAGAGGTTGCAGTCCCGCCTTCAGGAGCTGCTGGGCGCGACCGTGGACAAGGAACGCGTGCTGCAGGAAGCCGCCCTCCTGGTCGATCGCAGCGACATTCAGGAAGAAATTGTCCGCCTCGAAAATCACGTGCAGCATTTTCTTGGGCTGCTCGAACAGGGCGGCGAGATCGGAAAGAAGCTTGACTTCCTTCTCCAGGAGATGAACCGCGAGGCCAATACGCTCCTGTCGAAGACCTCAGGCCTGGCGGGCGAAGCGTTGAAGATTACCGAAGCCGGCCTGGCTATGAAGGCAGAAATCGAAAAATCGCGCGAGCAGGTACAAAACCTGGAATGAGCCCAACTTATACTCCCGTCGTCTATATCATCTCTGCCCCATCCGGATCGGGGAAATCGACCCTGGTCAACGAACTCCTGAAACTCGTTCCGGATCTGGATTTTTCCATCTCCTACACGACGCGTGCCCCCCGGGGCAGCGAGCAAAACGGCAAGCAATATCATTTTGTTCCGCGGGAGGAATTCGAGCAGATGATTCGTGACGACGAATTTCTGGAGCACGCTAACTTCGACGGAAATTACTATGGCACCGCACGTCGGTTTCTGCAGGAAACGGGACAGAAAGGGCACGACCTTCTGCTCGACATTGACGTGCAAGGCGCCGGACAAATCAAGAAAAAGCTGCCGGAGGCAGTCAGCATCTTCGTGTTGCCTCCCGACCGCAAGACGCTGGAGTGGCGCCTGCGCAAGCGCAGTGAGGACGCGGAAGCCGTGATTGCGCGCCGGCTCATGGCGGCCAGTCGTGAGATTGAGAACTACGACAAGTACAACTACATTTTGATCAACGACGATCTCGAGGAATCCATCGACAGTCTGGAGGCGATCGTTCTGTCCGAGCGCTTGCTGCGGTCCAAGTCGGCGCTGTCCGCCGAAGACAGCAAGATCGTGGAACTGGCGGACCGGCACCGTCTGGCGAATATCCGGGACCGGGTTGGGCCGATCCTTGGTTCCTTTGGTACCCTCCCGCCCCCGGCACGTCCTTAGATTTCGCGGTATCATTTTAGAGACGCCGTAACAGGGCGTTGGAAGCCGCGAGTAGAATCCAGCGGGACGAGCCTGAGAGTTGGCCGTGATCTGTGGAACGCGTGGTTCGACGTTCGACACTGATAGACTTCAAACCTGTTTTTTGAGGGAGAGTCCCAATGAAGTTGATCGAAGGCTTTGACAGCAACTACCGATACATTTTGGTGGCAGCCCGGCGTGCCCGCCAGTTGCAATCCGGCGCGCCGCCGGTGGTCGACACCAATTCCCGCAAGCCTTGCCGCATCGCGCAGGATGAAATTCGCGCCGGCAAAGTGAAGTGGGAGATTCCGGAAACCCGCACTGCCGCCGAGCAGGCCGAAGAAGCTCTCGACAAGGCTCTCGGCCAGGACTAAGGGAATTGTTGATTTCGTGATAGCCGGTTGTTGAGTGCGAAACTGCAGGGTTGGGAATCAGCGGTTTTGAATCAACAATCAACAATCAGCAATCAAGATTCTATGAAAGTGGCCCTAGGCGTCACCGGCGGCATCGCCGCCTACAAAGCGGCCGAAATTGTCCGCCTGCTGCAGGATCGTGGCATTCGCGTGCAGGTTGTCATGACCCGCGCCGCCCAGGAGTTTGTACGTCCCCTCACCTTTGCCGCGCTCTCCGGAGAAAGAGTCATCACTGGCATGTTCGCTCCCGGCGAAGAGCATGAGCCCAACATTGACTCGGCGATCGAACACATTGCCGTCGCGCAATCCATCGATGCGCTCGTGGTCGCGCCTGCTACCGCTGACGTCCTCGCTCACTTCGCGCAGGGAATAGCAACCGATTTCCTGACTACGCTTTATCTCGCGACTACCGCGCCGGTGGTTGTGGCGCCCGCCATGAACGTCAACATGTGGAATCATGCGGCCACGCAGTCGAACCTTCAGATTCTGCGGCAGCGTGGGGTGAAGATTGTCGAGCCGGGCTCCGGCTATCTGGCGTGTGGAATGACAGGCGCGGGACGGCTTGCGGATAACGAAACCATCGTCTCCGCCGTCATGGAGGCCCTCGGCGCATCGCAGGATCTGAGTGGCGAGACTGTGCTGATCACAGCCGGCCCCACGCGCGAAAAAATAGATCCCGTGCGCTATCTCACCAACCGTTCCAGTGGTCGCATGGGCTATGCTCTCGCCGAGGCCGCCTTGCGTCGCGGCGCGCGCGTGCTTCTGGTCAGCGGCCCGACGTCGCTCACTCCGCCCGCTGCCGCCGAGGTGACTCGCGTCGAGTCCACCGAAGACATGCGCGATACGGTGCTCAAACTCCTGCCGCAAGCGACCATCGTGATTAAGACCGCAGCCGTCTCCGACTATCGCCCGAAAGCCGCCGCCGGCCAGAAGATCAAGCGCAAGGGCCCGATGACCCTGGAACTCGAGGCTACGGCCGACATTCTGAAGGAGCTTTCTCTCAAGAAGGGATCGCAAATAGTCGTGGGCTTCGCCGCCGAAACAGAAAATGTTCTGGAGAACGCCCGCCAGAAATTGGTCAGCAAGAATCTCGATGCCATCGTGGTTAACGACGTTTCGCGCGAAGGGGTGGGCTTCGATTCTGACCGCAATGCCGTGACCATCATCTCCCGCGACGAAGTTTTCGAAGTTCCCGAAACCACGAAGTGGGAAGTCTCCCAGCGCGTCCTCGACCAGGTGGTCCGCCTGCGCCAGCACCGCAAGTCCCCCGTGAAAGCCTAATTAATTACGTTGTCATTCCGAGGAGCGAAAGCGACGAGGAACCTGGTATCCCGTCCGCCACCACGAGCATATCCTCCCACCACTGCATTACAATCGAACGACCGATGCCCCACGCTCTTGACCCCGATCTGCGCCGCGCCATCGCCGAACGCGTCCGCTACTGCCACGAGATGGGCATCTACGATTTCTACCGGCGCGAACCGCGCGTCTCAGAATCGGTCCCGGTCGCATCGGCTGTTGCCGAAGTTGATGATCTGTCGTCCACATCCCAGGAACTGCGAGAGGAAATGCCCGCAAAGAAATCCACCGTAGTCGCGAAGATCGCCAACGATAACAGTCTGCAGGTACTGACTCCGCATCCGGAGCAGGCCATCACCGATCCCATAGCCGCGCTCAAACTCATTCGCGAAGACCTGGGCGATTGCACGCGCTGCAAACTGCACAAACAGGGCCGCAAACAGATCGTCTTTGGCGTAGGCAATCCGCGAGCCGACTTAATGTTCGTCGGCGAAGGCCCCGGCGCCGACGAAGACACGCAGGGCGAGCCCTTCGTGGGCCGCGCCGGCCAGTTGCTCAACAACATGATCAAAGCCATGGGCATTCGCCGCGAGGATGTTTATATCGCGAACGTCGTGAAATGCCGTCCGCCCGGCAATCGCACGCCCGAGCGCGACGAGACCGAGACCTGCTCGCCATTTCTCATGCGGCAGATCGCCGTAGTCAAGCCCAAGGTTGTGGTTGCGCTGGGCGCGGTGGCGGCGAAGAATTTGCTCGCGATGAACGCATCCATGTCCGAACTCCGTGGCCGTTTTTACGACTTCATGCCCGCCGGCGCCCGCAGCAGCGATCCTTCCTGGCAGGGAACAAAGCTCGCGGTCACTTACCATCCGGCGTTTCTTCTGCGCGATCCCCGCCAGAAAGGCGAGGCCTGGAAAGATCTGCAGATGGTGATGAAGTTCCTCGGCATCGAACCCCCGAAGAAGCCTGTGGAATAGGAATCTCATGTGGGGACAGCCGCCTTCGGCTGTCCGGTCGAGCGCAGCTCGACTGGTCTTCTGCTCGGGGCGCGGGCTGACGCAGCCCGATTCCCCTTTCCTCAGCCGTCACTGCTATCCTCTGATTCCAATGCTCGAATTCTGCGACATTGCCGTCCCCGTGCCGCTGGACATGGTCTTCACCTACCGTGTCCCCGCGGATGCCACGCCAGTCGTCGGCGGCCGCGTGCTGGTTCCATTTCGCCAGCAGCGCATGACAGGCATTGTCGTCGAATTGCACGACCGCAAACCTTCCGTCACCACCAAGAGCGTTCTCGCTGTTCTCGACGTAACGCCTGTACTCGATGAGCAGTTGCTGCAACTGGGTCGCTGGATTGCCGACTACTATCTCGCCCCGCTCGGGGAAGTCTTCCGCACCATGCTGCCCCTGAATGCCGAGTTCAAACGCTCAATCGGCTATCGCCTCACCGATGAAGGCCAGATGGCGTTGCACCTCGCAGGCATGTCCGGATCCTCTGCCCGTTCCAAGCGCACACCAGAGGAGCAGGAAGCCGAATTCCGCGTGCTCGATTACCTGGCCAATTGCATTTCTGAGAGTGAACCGCGCATCGAGAGCCGGGCTAGGAATAGGGAAGTTGGGCCCGGAGGGCTTGGGACGAACGAGACCGGGAGGGGTACGGCTTCAGCCGTACCGTTAGAACCCACAACAGATAGGGCTTTAGCCCCTGCGGGCACCGCCCTCGTCCGCGAAGAAACCCTCCGCTCCGCCACTCGCGTCTCCCGCGCCATCCTTGCCGGAATGGCTCGCAAGAAATGGCTGAAGCGCGAAGATGTATCTGCGGCTCGTGACGCCACCCGCACGATGAAGGTCGCGGTTCTGAAGTCCGCCGACGGCAAACTGAACGATAATCAACGCCAGTTGGTCGACACCCTGGCTGCTTCCGGCGGAAGAGTCCCGGTGACTACCCTGCAATCGCTCGGCGTTCCCCGAACCACGCTCACCACGCTGGTCCGGCGCAGCCTCGTCGAGATCGTCGATCAGCCCGCAGAGTTCACCGTCTCGCGCTCCAAGCCCCGACCGTCTCTCTTCGACTTCGACTTGAACCCGGCGCAGCAATCCGCCCTCGCGCGAATGCGGCAGAGCGTAACAGACCGCAAGTTCTCCGGAATGTTGCTGCACGGCGTCACCGGATCGGGCAAGACTGCGGTGTATCTCGCAGCCATGCGCGGTGTCCTCGAAGCCGGCCGCTCTGCCATCCTGCTCGTCCCCGAAATCGGTCTAACCCCCGCCGTCGCCGCCGACCTGCATCAGATTTTCGGCGATGAGGTGGCCATCCTTCACTCCGCGCTCTCTGACCGCGAACGCGCCGAGCAGTGGCACCGCATCAAGCGTGGAGAAGCACGCATGGTGGTGGGCACTCGGTCGGCGGTCTTTGCCCCGGTAGCCGATCTCGCGCTGATCATCGTCGACGAGGAGCATGACTCGTCCTACAAGCAGGAAGAAACGCCGCGCTACCACGCCCGGGACATCGCCGTAATGCGCGCCAAGATGTCGAATGCGGTCGTCGTGATGGGCTCGGCCACGCCATCCCTGGAGTCCTACTTCAACGCCAAGAAGAACAAATATGCTTTGGTCGAATTGCCCGATCGCGTGGAGCAGCGCCCGCTCCCCGAAGTCGAAATCATCGACATGCGCCTGGAGTTTCAGGAAACCGGCCACGAGCAGGTCATTTCGCGCAAACTCGCCGCCGAGATCAAAGAACGCCTTGACCGCAAAGAGCAGGTCATGGTCTTGCTCAACCGCCGCGGATATTCTCCAGTCGTGCTCTGCCGCACTTGCGGCAAAAAGCTTGAATGCCAGAACTGTGCCATCGCGCTCACCCATCACAAACGCGAGCACAAGATGGTCTGCCACTATTGCGGCTACACGGCGCCCGTGCCGAAAGCGTGCATTCACTGCGGAAGTGAATATGTCTATTTTCTCGGCACTGGATCCGAAAAACTCGAAGAGCTATTGCACGGCATGTTTCCCCAGGCTCGCATCGCCCGTCTCGACCGCGACACCGTCCGCAGCCACGAAGATTTCGAGCGAGCGTTAAACGCCTTGAATGAAGGGGAACTCGACTTGCTCGTCGGCACGCAGATGATCGCCAA
>Ga0209890_10000306_pt1 | contig 22645 bp, 19 predicted proteins | sample OrgsoiDNA2013049_FD_185799 | JGI IMG/M metagenome (GOLD analysis project Ga0209890, IMG submission 185799) | Permafrost soil microbial communities from the Arctic, to analyse light accelerated degradation of dissolved organic matter (DOM) -... | ecosystem: Environmental > Terrestrial > Soil >...
AAAAGCGGAGAGTTCCCAGGCTCCGAGGTGACCGGTGAGAAATAGAACGCCTTTGCCCCGAGCATAAGCGCGTTCGAAGTTTTCAAAGCCGTCGTAGACAACGACGCGAGATACATTTTCGCGGGTGTAGCGGGGGAAGAGGCAGACTTCGGCGAGCTGGCGTCCGAGGGAAATGAATTCGCCGCGAACGATGCGGCGGCGCTCGCGCTCCGGCATTGCCGGGAAGGCGAGAGCCAGGTTGCGCTGGCCGACGCGACGCAGGCGTCCGTGAACCGCGTACACGGTTAGCCCGAGTGTGATGCCGATGGCGCGTGCCAGGGGACGAGGGAGCAAGCCCAGGATCTTTATCCAGGGCCAGACTAGAGCGTATTCAAGGCGTTCTCGCACTGTGCCGGAGTGTAGGGGGTCGAGGCGTCGTCATGCAAGGTGGGTGTCGACAGAACGTGTGGAGGCGGGGCTTCGCCCCGCCTGGACGGGGCAAAGCCCCGTCCCCACATCATCGCTACTTTGCTGCTGACTGCGCCCACTTGGCCAACGTGCTCAAGAACGGGTACGCGGCTTTGGGAGCTTCGATGTCTCCCTTGAGGGACGTCTTGAAGGGGACCATGCGGCCGTAGAATTCGCGGGTGCTGTCCTTGTCCTGCTTGATGACGGCGCCCGAGAGTTCGAGTCCCGCGAAGAGGCCGCGGGAGCGCGAGTAAGTCAGAACCTGCGCCCGCATCTTCCAATCGGTATCGGCGGCGGCGTGGCGTCCCACCGGGCCGGCGGCCGCGCTGGCATCGCCGCCCAACTTGAATTTGCTGGAGAGCAGGTTATCCATGCCGCCCTTGTTCATGATGAGCATCACGACATCGGATGCCTGGCCGCCAATCTGCAAGCCGAAACTGCCGCCGCCGATGGTGAAGAAAGCGGGCGCGCTCCAGCCTTTTGGCGTGCGGCAACTGGCAACGCCTCTGCCATAACGGCCGCCAAAGACGAAGCCTCCGTTGAGCAGCGACGGCACGACGGCCACGCATTCGGCCGAACCAAGAATTTCTTCCGGGATACGCTGGTCGGGGGCGGCCTGGATTTCGTCGAGCACCGTGCCCGCGGCCTCGACGCGCCCGGAAGCCTTGGTATTCGGTTCCGGGGCTTTGGCGTCTTCATCTGCGGAAAGAATCGGGGTCAGGAAACAAACGAGCAGCAAAACGAGGAATTTTCGCATCATGCCTCACTTGGGAGATAAGAGTATGGAATCTATTGTCTATTATTCTATTCGATGCGGGGTGTGGAACGGAGGATACTGGGGGAGTGATCAGGGTGAGTCAGGCTTAAATAGGCATCAGCCATCAGGCGTCAGTGAAACCTTTGGCTTCCGGGAAGGCTCTAGGGCGTGGAGACTTAATTGGAGGTTTGCCAGGGCAAAAAAATGCGGGGTTGAAAGCGGCGACCCTAATCTCCGTTTCCAACCCCGTCTCCCAGGTTCTGTGGTAGGTGAAGCGAGTATGCGGCAGGTCCAGGAAGCGGACAAGATTACGAAGGTCACTGTCCTCGGGTAACCGAGAGCAGCTTTCAGCCGTCAGTGAAATCGCAAGTCCACGATGACTGGGATTGATAGCTTTCGTTGTGGGAGGCAAAGACCCTGGACAACAGCCAATGGTCAGAACGGCAACAGTGAATACGGCACTGCGCGGAGTACGGAAGGAATCGTAGGGCCGGATAGGTTCTGGGATGGCTGTCGGGAACGTTGCTTTGGAGTCGCGAGTGCGGCCCTCAGCGGCTAAAGCCGCATTGATTTAGTGAAGTACGGCGCGGCTGAAGCCGCGCCCCTTCAAAACAAAATCAAGAGTCGAGTTTCTCCGCAGCGTGCCGAAGACTACTTCGCCGTCACGAGCGAATGCGTAATGGCGTGTACCGAGAGAGCGATGCGGTTCTGGACTCCGACTTTGCGCATCAGTTTTGCCACGTGAGCTTTCACGGTGCGCTCTTCGATGCCGAGGGCTGAGCCAATCTCTTTGTTGGAGCGGCCAGCAACCAGCATCTCGAGTACTTCCTTCTCGCGGTCGGTAAACGTAATCCGGCCAGCGGGGAAGATACGACCCGGGGATGAGCTGACGCGTTCGATGAAAGTCGAGAGCACGCGGCGCGGAGCCCACACCGATCCCTGATGCACGATGCGGAGAGCCTGGATAAACTCGGCTGGTGATGCGGCCTCGTCCACGTAGCCTTTGGCACCGGCGGCGATGGCTTTGAGGACACTCTCATCGTCCATGCCAGAGCCGGTCACGATGATGCGCAGGTCGGGGCGTATGGCTTTCATGCTGGCCATGATGTCGTAGAGGTTCTGGCCACCGCGATTGCCGAGCAGGACCAGATCGATGGCCTGCAACTGGCTAAGGTCGGCGAGCGAGGCGGAGACCAACTCCAAATCAGGTTCGGTATCGAAGAGGGCCCGGAATCCCACAAATCGCAGCGGATCGCTTTCCACTACGGCTATACGGATCAGCGGCTTTCTGGCAACGGCAGCTTTCATTTAAGGTTTCCCTGTTAGGATTGCATCCTGTTTAAGCTTGCCTGAACCAGCACAGAATTGAAATGGTTGCTGATCGAGACAAATTACGGGGGTAACCCCCCTAAGTCAGGCCTCATCAGGCCTGAGAGGAGGAGTTGGTGAACGGAAGGCGGATACAGCGGTATTTTGCTGGAATTTTGGCGATGGGCATGATCGCAGCCGGGCTGGCGTTGGCACAGGCTCCGGAACAGGCGCAGGCGCCTCCCGCGCAACCTTCATCGCAATATCAGCCGAAGTTTGCGGGCGATCCGGCGCGTTCGGAATCGGAAGCGCAAGCGCTCGGCTACATGCGGACGGTGCTCCGGGCGGAGCACGCTTACAAGAAACGGCATAACAAATACGCGGAGTCGCTAGAAGCGCTGGCTGGGACCGGGTCCCTCACCAAGCGCATGGCGCACACCACCGACCGCGGGGACTACACGGCCAGCTTTCGTCCCCACACCGATGGTTTCGTGCTCACCATGACGCCCAAGCAGATGGACCGCGAACACCGCTCCTTCTATGCGGAAGAAGACGGGGCAATTCACGCGGACGATCAAAAGCCCGCGGATATGAGTTCGCCGAAAGTGCAGTGATCGGCTCGTGATGTGTTTGTGTAGGGACAGCTGCCCTCGGCTGTCCGGGCGAGCGGAGTTGGCCCAAGTTCTGATTGCACATCGTTTTGTGGACAGACGTTGAAGGACGTCAATCCGCGCCGCTGCCCTTCGAGCCAGGTGGTCCATCGTCGCGTTCGGCACGAGCCGGTCCGGGCTGTACGGTGTCAATCTGATCGGCGATGCGGCGGACCGGCGTTGGCCCGCCATCGGCGCCGTGGCGTTTCAATTCCTTGACGATCTCTTCGCGGTCGCGCGCGCCGTAGTCGCGGGCGAAGCGGGTCAGGGCCTCGGTCAGAATGTCATGGTGGTGTACGTTTTCCAAACCTGGTTCCCGGGTGAGATTCAGCCACAAACGATGCAGCAGGACGACGTCCTCGTTCTTCATGGTGGGCGTGTGCGGGCCGATGCGGAAGGTGTCGACGATGCCGTCGGTCTGAACGATCTGCAGCACAAACTGCCGTTTGGGTTCCGGTATGGCTTCCCATGCGCTGCCCAGAGCGAAGGCCTGCTCGGCGGTCGTCATTTTGCTGGAGAGGCCGGTGACCACGCCGGAGGACTCGAGGTTATGCGCGGTCTGGGCGATGGCCGACCAGGAGTCGCGCGCCGGGACCACGAGGAGCGAGATCTTCTTGCCGACACTTTCGGCGACGGAGACGGCGCGGGTGAACAGAGTCTGCTCGTAATCGCTGAACATCTGCTCGGTGGAAAGGCTGTACGCGGCGGCCCCGAACTGGCTGATGCGGGCGGTCATGACCACCACGTCCTGTTCGTGGGTGTCGGTATGTTCCAGCACCCAGCGGAGATGGGTCAGGGTGTTGTAGTCGCGTACCGGAACGAGCACGTTGCCGGCGCGGATGCCGACGCTTTCCCGCTCCACGCTTTCCGCCAGCTGTAACTGGAACTGCTCCGTCATATTCGCCAAGTTGTGGGCGTGTTTACGTTGGTTCACCTTTTCGGAGACGGAGAAGATGGTGAAGAAGACTACCGAAAAAATAATGCCGCTCACCGTGGCCACCGATTTGGTGAACAGATTCACGATCGCGGTGGAGAGCAGAACCATGGCGATGGAGGCCAATCCGATCGGAATCTCGACGCCAAACAGGTGCAGATTGGGCGGCACTTTCCAGTTGCGCTCGCCCTTATAGCGGTAGCGCAGCACCAACATCGACACCGCTTTGAAGACGAAGCTCCAGACCACGCCGAAGGCGTAGGCTTCACCGAGGGTGTAGATGTTGCCCCAACTGACGATGATGGTGAAAAGCTGAAGCACGACGATGAGGTTGACGATGCGATAGGTGGTTCCGAACTTCTTGTGCGGACGCCGGAACCAGTCAGCAAGCACGCCGTCTTCGGAGACGCGGTTCAACACGCCATTCGATCCCACGATGGCGGTGTTGACGGCGCCGGACAGAATCAGGAATCCGACAACCACGACGAAGGCGCGGAAGGCCAGGCGCAGAACCTCCGGGCCGACCATGTGCATAGCGAGTCCGGCAATCAGGTTGTCGCTGTACACCCGGGTGCGGACATCGTCGGGGATCAGCATGACTGCCAGCAAGGAGACCAGGCCGGTGAAGAGGAAGCTGTAAACACCGATGACGATGGCGGTGCGCTTCAGGTTCTTCAGTTTCGGGTGCGCGAGTTCGCGATAGACCTGCGCCAGGGATTCTTCGCCGCTCATGGCGAGCACGGAGTGTCCGAAGCCGATGATGAGTCCGAGAACGCCGAACATGTGCGGCAGCTTGCTGTGCTTCCAGAAGCCGAGCGACTCCGAGCTGTAGTGGATGTTGGCGAGGGTGGGGAAGGGTGGCAGGTGGCCGCCGACCTTGGCCAGTGTGAAGAAGGACCAGCCCAGCAGCAGCACCACCATGACGGTCGTGATCTGCATGATCCAGAGGGCTTTTTCGCTGGACTCTTCGATGCCCCTAATGTTTGCCCGCCAGTAGTAGAGGGTAACCGCTAACGCGAACAGAACCGCCGTGGTGTTGACTCCGACCTGCGGCGTGCCGTGGAAGAGGCGGTGAATGGCGACCGGGACCCAGCCATGGGCGTCGGCGATGGCGATGGTGTCGTTGATCAGGCCGGCGATGTACTGTCCCGCGGAAACGGCGGAGACCGGCCCAGTCAGAATGTAGTCGAACATCAGGGCCGAGACACTGATTTTGGCGAGGGTGCCACCGAGAGCTTCTTTGACCACGCGATAGACGCCGCCGCGCACGAACATCGAGCAGCTTTCCACGTAGACGGCGCGGACTGCGAAAGCGAACAGCATCACGCCCAGAACAAACCAGGGCGCGCTTTTTCCAATCGCTTGTTCGGCGATGCCGCAGGCGTAGAAGGCGGAAGACCCGAGGTCGTTGAGAATGATGGCGGCGGCTCGCCAGTAGGAAATGAAGGTGAGCATCACCGAGGTCGCTACTACAATGCGAACCCGGTTGGAGCCAGTGGGTGAGTTGGTGGTCGAAGACATGCTGCAGGAGCCCTATTTGCTGGCTTCGTCCTCCTTATCCAACAGGGTCCCGACGTCTTCGTAGCCGGTTAACAGCAGAACAATTACGGAACCTGCCCACCCGGCAACAAACATGTATTCCAGAATCTTAATCAGTAGGACGCTGAAACTCATAATCTGGATATGGTATCTGATCGGCGCGGAATTCGGCGTCAGATTTTGTTGAGCTGCGAGCGTCGGCCAACCGGTTCGGTCGCAGTTCGAAGCTTATCCGTTTGCTATCCTGAAGCGTGCTCAAAATCCATCGAAGTGCGTGGGGACTGGTGCTGGCATCCTCCGCCCTGCAGGTTGTGATCTTTCCGCTGCTGGGACTGCATGTGCTGGCGTGGGTCGCGGTAGCGCCGCTGCTGGTCGCGATCTTGCGCGCGCGCGCGCCGGAGACTCTGCAGTTGGATGGTCAGACGCGGTTGCTGCCCGCCACGCCGTGGCAAGGGTTTCTATTGGGCTACAAGTGCGGGATTCTGTGGTTTGCCGGGACCTGCTACTGGATCTTCGACACCATGCACCGTTACGGCGGGCTGCCGATTCCGGTCGCAGTGCTGGTGCTGATCTTGTTCTGTCTGTATGTCGGGCTCTATCACGGGATGTTCGGCCTGCTGCTGGCTGTGGTTGCCGGGTCGAACAACGCAAGGCCACAATCCGCCGCATCGGCAGCGTCGATCCGGCGCGCGCTCGCGGCTGCCCCATTTCTTTGGGTGGCGGTGGAACTCGCCCGGACGCGGATTACCGCGTTTCCGTGGGAGCTTTTGGGATACTCGCAGACGGCGAATTTTGCGCTCACGCGGATTGCGACGGTCACCGGCGTCTACGGACTCTCGTTTGAAATCGTGCTCGTGAACAGCGTGTTCGCGGCGGCATTCCTCGCTCCGAAGGATCGGCGAAAGTGGCTGCTGGCGGCGGCCTGCACGGCGGCGGTTATCCTGCAAGCGGGGCAGTGGCTGTCGCCTCCTCCGGTCGCGACCGATCACACCGCGCTCCTGGTGCAGCCGAATATTCCAATCCAGGCTGGGGAGATGTGGACGAAGGAATATTTCCAGGGCACGCTGCGGGATTTGACCGCGACCAGTTTGCATCCCTCCGGAGAAAAAACAGGCCAGCGTAACGACTTGATCGTGTGGCCCGAGTCACCTTCGCCGTTCTACACTAACGATCCGCTGTTTCGAGATGCCGTGAGCGCGCTGGCAAAACAGTCGGGAACCTGGGTGGTGGCGGGCTCGATTGGAATCACGCCCGCTATGAACAGCGGCGGAGAAAGCTCGCAGATTTTCAACTCCGGCGCCTTGGTCAACCCGCGGGGCGATTGGGTTGGGCGCTACGACAAAGTCCATCTCGTGCCCTTCGGTGAGTACTTGCCGTTTCCGCGGGTGTTTGCGTTTGCGGGAGGGCTGACCAAAGAAGTGGGAGAGTTTCAGCGAGGCACGTCGCGAACGCCACTGGATGCGGGAGGTGAGCGCCTCGGAATGTTTATCTGCTATGAATCGATCTTTCCCGACGAAGTGCGACTGGGACCGCTGCAAGGCGCCGAGGTCCTGGTCAACATCTCGAATGACGGCTGGTACGGCGACAGTGGCGCCTGGAAGCAGCACCTGCAGCAGACGCAAATGCGGGCCATCGAGAATGACCGGTGGCTACTCTCCGCGACGAATACGGGGATGACGGCATCGATCGATCCGTACGGACGGATCGTGACGGCAACCGGCCGCAAGGTCCGCACCGCGCTCGCAGCGCCTTATGCGTTGAGTTCGGGTACCACGTTCTACACGCGGCATGGCGACTGGTTCGCATATCTGTGTGCGATAATTTCAGCAGGCGCGCTGATCGCGCGTTTTGTATTTGCTAATCGCGAGCGATAGGCCGAGTGATAAACAATGTTGGATGAACTGGAACAGCAATACACTTCTTTAAAGACCAAGGTTCACGACCTGCGGGAGTATCTTTGACGCCGGTAAGCTGCGCCAGCAGTTCGCCGAAATAGAAAAGCAGGCGTCGGATCCCAATCTGTGGTCGAATCCTGAAAAATCTCAGCAGGTAATGCGCGAACGGAAGCGCCTGGAAAGTCTGTTGTCGCTGGAAGGCGACCTGGTGCGCCGGACCGACGACATCGCCACCTATTTCGATCTGGCCGGCGAAGGCGAGAACGTTGCTGCCGACTTACAGCGCGACTTGGAGTCTCTGCGCGAATTAGTGGATCGAGTCGAAACCGAGACGCTGCTTTCGGGCCAGAACGACGGCCTGAACGCGATCATGACCATTCATCCCGGGGCAGGTGGAACCGAGTCGCAGGACTGGGCCGAGATGCTGCTGCGGATGTATCTGCGCTGGGCCGAGCGGCAGGGATTCAAAACCGAGATGTACGACTACCAGCCCGGAGAAGAAGCCGGGATCAAGTCCGCGACATTTTCGGTGATTGGCCAGTATGCATTCGGTTATTTGACCAGCGAAATCGGAGTGCACCGCCTGGTGCGGATTTCCCCTTTTGATCAGGCGAAGCGGCGTCATACGTCGTTTGCCAGCGTCTACGTTTCGCCCGAAATTGACGACAGCATCGAGGTTAACATCAAGCCGGATGACATTCGGATTGACACTTACCGCTCGAGCGGCAAGGGTGGACAGCACGTGAATACGACCGATTCGGCGGTGCGCATCACACACATCCCAACCGGCCTGGTGGCCTGTTGCCAGAACGAGCGCTCGCAGCACAAGAATAAGGAGAAGGCGATGAGCATGCTGCGCTCAAAAATTTACGAATTCGAAATGGAGAAGAAGCGCGAGGTCACGAAGAAAATTGAGGATTCGAAACTGGATATTGATTTCGGTTCCCAGATCCGGTCGTATGTGCTGCAACCTTATCGCATGATCAAGGATCACCGCACGAAGCTGGAGATCGGCGACGTGGATCGGGTGATTGATGGCGATCTGCGGCCGTTGATGCAGGCGTATTTGCGGATGCGGAGAGGCGAGAAAAATGCTTAAGCACGCGCCGAATTGTCAAGTTTATGAAAGTTAAAAAGAAGAGTTCGTTGAGACCGCCGCATCTTGGACCGCGCCTGCAGCGCGCTTTCCGGTATGCGGCGGAGAAACACGACGGACAGACGCGGAAGCAGACCGCGGTGCCTTATCTCTCCCATCTGATGGCGGTAGCCTCGCTGGTGCTTGAAGCCGGCGGCGACGAAGATATGGCGATCGCGGCGCTGCTGCACGACGTGGTCGAAGACTGCGGTGGCAGGCCGAGGCTGCGCGAAATCCGCAAGCAGTTTGGCCCGCGGGTCGCGAAGATCGTAGAGGGTTGTACGGATTCATTCGGCGAGCCGAAGGCGGAGTGGGTGGAACGGAAGAAAGGTTATCTGCGCGAAGTGAAGCACGCCGACGTCGAGACGCGGCTGGTTTCCGCGTCTGACAAGCTGCATAACGTTCGCACGATTCTGGCGGATTACCGGCGGCAAGGAGAAACCATCTGGGTTCGGTTCTCGGGAAAAAAGGAAGGCACGCTCTGGTACTATCGCGCTTTGAGCGACGAATATCAGCGGCGCAATCCGAACCGTAATACGCGCGAGCTCGAGATTGCAGTCACGGAACTGGAGCGGGCGGTGGGCGAGAAGTCACGATCCGCGAAAAAGTCCGCAAAGAAGAAAGCCACAGCCACTTCCGGGAGATGAATCATGCCCCAAATGCTTGATTTGATTCGTAATTCGCAAGTGCCGTCGAACCTGATGCACTCCGCCGCGCGCGGAGCCCTTTCGGTGCCGCCTGGGGAAATGATTGAAATTCTTGTTTACCTGGCGCTGCATCACAAATTGTTTGGTGCGCAAGCGCGTCTGACGCTGGCGGGTTGGGACGAAAAAGCCAGCATGGCCGCGGCGGCTGATCCAGCAACCAGCGCTGAGGTTCTGGGCTATTTTGTTTCTCTCGAAAATCTGAGGACTTGCCTGCTGCCAGCGCTGGCAGAGAATCCGGCGGTAAGTGAAGAGGCGATTGACGGGCTGGCGGTGTCGGGGACGCGCTCGGCCATAGAAGTCTTGTTGACGAGCGCGCGCGTGATGCGCTCTCCGCGGTTGTTGCAGGCGCTGCAGACCAATGCCAACCTGCGTCCGGATGAACTGGACGACATTGGAAGCAAGCTGGCTGCTTTGGAAACCAGTTCACCAGCAGAGTCGCCCGAAGCGGACGCGCCCGACGAAGTGATCGAGGGTACAGTCACCAAGTATCTGGAAGAGAACGCGGCGGAACTGGCAGCCGAAAAAGACAAAGCGTTCCAGCCCATAGGAATGGTGCTCGAAGATGCGGGCGGTGAAGCCGCGAGTGCCAGTGCTGACGCGGCGAAATCGGCGGCGGCGGCGGTCGCGGTCAAGGCCAGGAAGCATCCGCATCCCGGTCCTGAAGAAAAGCGCGACAGCGTGCTCCAGAAGATTTCCAAGCTTGACATCCGGGGCCGGATCACGCTTGCGATGCGCGGCAGCAAGGAAGACCGGTCGATCCTGATCCGCGATTCCACGAAGCTGGTGGCGATCGCGGTGCTGGAATCACCCAAGATTTCGGATGGCGAGGTGGAAAAAATTGCGTTGCAGAAAAATGTGCTGGAGGCAGTTCTGCGCGCGATTCCGATGAAACGCCGGTTCAAGAAGAATTACAACATCATGCGGAACCTGGTCCAAAACCCGCGCACGCCGCTCGATCTCTCGCTGGGATTGATGAAGAACCTGCTGATTCATGACCTCAAGAATCTTTCAACCAATAAAGAAATCTCGGACACGATTCGCAAAGTCGCGCTGCGGATGTTTAGGCAGAAATTGGAAAAAAAGGGCTGATGAAGCAATCCGATCCCATCTACGAGCTGTTGTCGCGGACGAAAACGATTGCCGTGGTTGGATTGTCCGAGAGTCCGATGCGCCCGAGCCACGGCGTTTCCGCATATATGCAGGCGGCCGGATACAAGATTATCCCGGTGAATCCGCAGATTGCGGAGGCGCTCGGGGAGAAGTCATATTCGTCGCTAGTCGAAATGCCGCTCGAAGTGTCGGAGAAGATCGATCTGGTCGATGTGTTCCGGCGGCCGGAGTTTGTGGATGAGATCGTGGAACAGGCGATCCAGTTGAAGATTCCAGCGATCTGGCTGCAGGAAGACGTGATCAACGAACGCGCGGCGGAGAAGGCGCGAAAGGCCGGAATCTTTGTGGTGATGGACCTCTGCATTTTGAAAGAGCACCGGGCGCGGTTCGGGTAGCGAAATAGCAGCTCGCCACAGCCATTCGCGCCTTATTCCGTTCCACGCGCCCGCACCAGGATCACAGTGGCATCGTCGCGCAGTCCAGTTCCATTCGCGAATTTCCTGACGTCTGCGAGCAGACCATCCGGGGTAAAACCTGGCGACTGCATCTGGGCGAGAAGCCGCTCCGAGCCGTATTCTTCGCCGGAATCGATTTCAGCCTCGGTGATTCCATCGGAATAAAACGCGATGCGCGAATGCTCGCCAAGCGTTACTTCCGTCTCCGAGAACTTGCTGGCGGAAATTCCCAGGGGCAAGCCGTGTTCGTGATCGATCCAGCGGTGGCCGGAGGGCTCGACCAGCAGCGGCGCCAGATGGCCGGCGTTCGCGATCCGCAGCACGCGGCTGGACGGGTCGAGTTCGGCATACACCATGGTGACAAAGCGGCCGCTGGGAAAATCCTCGATCATCATGTTGTTGAGACGCGTCAGGACCTCGCCGGGTCCGGAGCCAGTTTGCGCGAGCGAGCGCAGCATGCCGCGCGTGGCCGACATGAGCAGCGCCGCCGCTGTGCCCTTGCCTGAGACATCGGCGAGCACCAGGCCCCAGCGACCGTCGGGTAGCGGAATGAAGTCATACCAGTCGCCGCCGACCGAGCCTGCCGGAATCGAAAGTCCGGACACCGAGAACCCCGGGATCAGAGGAGAGCTGCGCGGCAACAGAGCCTGCTGAATCGAACGAGCTTCCTCGGCCTCGCGGCTCATGCGCTCGCGCTGGTCGCGCTCATCGCCAAAGCGACGGGCGTTGTGTACCGCCACGGCGACGTGATCGCACAATCCTTGCAGCAGACGCAATTGATCGGGACAGAAGGCGTCAAGCTCGCAGTGGGAGGCTGTGAAAACTCCAACCAGATCGCCTTCGCGCTGTAGTGGAATGGCGACTTCGGAGCGCGTGTCCGCCTCGCAGGCCAGGTAATAAGGGTCGCGAGTAACGTCGGGGGCATAGTGCATCTTCCGGGTGGACGCGACGTGCCCCACCATTCCGGTGCCCAGTTTTATGCGATGGCCCTTGCCGTGAACGGTGCAGCCGCGAACGCCGGCCAGCACGAATTCGGTCTGTTCAGGATCGCGGAGAAATAGGTTGATCTCGACGCAGCCGAGCGACGCCGCCACTTCATCTACGATCCGCGGAACCAGTTCTTCGATGTCGAGAGTGGAGGTAATTCGTTGCGCGAACTTCTGCAGACGCACTAGTTCGACGATCCTGTGCGCGGGCGTTTCAGGTAGAGGCTGAGTGGAGAAGCCGAAATCTGTGAGCGGGCTGGTGGCCACGAGGGAACCCTCCTACCGGTCAATTATCACTGGTCTATTAAGATTGCAAAAATCAGGTTTCAGATTCTCTTTTTGTTCGGCTTGTCGTCGGACTTGATGTCCGGCTTGACGCAGGCTGCTTGAGCCGTTTGATTTCTTCCAGGCGTTCGCGAATCCGCTTTTCCACGCCTTCATTCCTTGGGCGATAGTACACGCGGTTGCGCAGACTGTCGGGCAGACACTGCATGTCGGCGACCTTCTCTTCCGAATCGTGCGCGTATTGATAGTCCTTGCCGTAGCCGAGGCCTTTCATCAGGCTGGTGGGGGCGTTGCGCAGGTGCAGCGGGACCGGTTCGGCGGCGGTTTGCTCTACGTCCTGCAGAACCGCGCCGTACGCGGTGTAAAGCGCATTCGACTTGGGCGCCACCGAAAGATAGACAACCGCTTGCGCGAGCGCGAGGTTGCCTTCCGGCATGCCAATGAAATCGACGGCGTCACGCGCGGCCATGCACAACGCGAGTGCGTTCGGTTCGGCGAGGCCGATGTCTTCGACCGCCATACGGACGACGCGGCGGGCGATGTAAAGCGGATCTTCTCCCGCTTCTAACATGCGCGCAAGCCAGTAGAGGGCGGCGTCGGGATCGCTGTTGCGCACCGATTTGTGCAGCGCGGAGATGATGTTGTAATGCTCTTCGCCGCCTTTGTCGTAGAGCAGAACCCGCTTCTGGACGGCTTCCTGGATGGTTGTTTCGCTGATCGTCGTGGTTGCGTCCGGAGCCGCGTCTAGCCGCGTCTCTACGGATAGGGCGGCGGCTACTTCTAGGATGTTGTACGCGCTGCGGGCGTCGCCGCTTGAATACGAAGCAATCTTGCGGAGACTTTCGTCGGACGCATCGAGATGCAGTTGGCCTAGACCACGCTCGCTGTCGTTTAGTGCGCGTTGCAGAAGAACTACAATCTGGTCTTCGCTGAGCGGATTCAGCACATAAACGCGGCAGCGCGAGAGCAGCGCGGAGTTGATTTCGAAGGACGGATTTTCGGTGGTGGCGCCGATCAGGCGGATACTGCCTTTCTCGACGTGCGGAAGGAAGGCATCCTGCTGCGCTTTGTTGAAGCGGTGAATCTCGTCGACAAAGACGATGGTGCGCGTGCCGTACTGGCGGGCGCGGTCGGCATCGCTCATGACCTGCTTGATTTCCTTGATGCCCGCGAGCACGGCGGAAAACTCGATGAAGTCGGCCTTGGTCATGCCCGCAATAATTTTGGCCAGAGTCGTCTTGCCCGTGCCCGGAGGGCCCCAAAAGATCATCGAAGTGGGATCGTCGCGCTCGATTTGCACGCGCAGCGGTTTGCCCGGCCCGACCAGATGTTCCTGCCCAACGAATTCATCCAGCGTTCGCGGACGCATGCGGTCGGCCAGCGGGCGCGTGCCCTGGAGGCTGGAGTCTTCGGGCGGAATGGATGGGAATAAATTCACAAAGTCATTTCACCACAGAGGCACAGAAAGACACCGGGAAAACCAAAAGCAGAAGTTGTATTGTTTTCCTCTGTTTCTCTGTCGTGAGCCCTTCATTTTCGATTTCTTGCAGCCTCATACAGCACAATGCTCGCCGCGACTCCGGCGTTGAGCGATTCGACTTGCGCAGCTTGCGGAATCGCTAGGGTTTCGTCCATTTGCCGCGTGAGTTCACGCGACAGGCCCGCGCCTTCGTTGCCAATGAAGATCGCCAGCGGCAGAGTCCATGAGATCTGGGACAGCGGAGTTCCCTGGTGCGACGACGTTGCGAGCAGGCGAACGCCGCGCGCGCGCAGAAGCGGAATCAGTTCCGCGGAAGAGATCTGCAAGAAAGGCAAGCGGAAGATCGAACCCGCTGAACCGCGCAGAACTTTCGAGTTGTAAGGACTGACGGTTCCTGCGGTCAGAAAAATTCCAGCCGCCCCAAAGGCTTCAGCAGAGCGCAGAATTGTTCCCAGGTTGCCGGGGTCCTGCAGGCCAGCGGCCACGACCAACGGGCCGTGGCTGGATCGGTCGAGCATTTGAACGGAAGAAGACGTGGGCAGCTTGAGCAGGGCCGCCACGCCCTGGGGCGTTTCGCTCGGCACGATCGACTTGAAGAGTGTATCCGGCAAGACCAGGGTTTCGGTGCGGGCGTTGATCTGGGGCAGCAGTTTTTCGGCGAGAGGGCGCGCCGATTCGCTGAAGAAGACGCTCTCCAGATGCTGGCCGCTGCGCAACGCTTCTTCAACTAGTTTGACGCCTTCGATGGCACACTCACCCTGGGTAGTCAGGTCGGCGCGTCGAAATGCGAGCCGCAATTCTTTCAGCCTCTGGTTGTGGCGGCCAGCGACGGGACGCAAGCGATTCGCTTGATTGCGAGCTTGCTCGGCCTTCGCGTCTTGCTTCATAGGTTGGTTCCAAGATCAGGATGTATGGTACATTTCAATGTTTAAGCCGACAATGTTTCGGCCGATAATGTTTAAGCCGACGACGCCTATGCCGGCCGTCGCGAAGGGACCAGAGTGCGCGCGGAAATCCTGAAAATTGACGCCATAACCCCCGAAGCTTCGCTGATCAAGTATGCCGCCGAACAGATTCAGGCCGGGCAAGTGCTGGGCATGCCGACCGATACGTTCTATGGACTGGCGGCCGACCCGTTCAACCTGCGAGCAGTCGAGCGGGTTTATGAGATCAAATCGCGACTACGGCACAAGCCGCTCTCGCTGCTGATCGAGAATGTGGATCAGGCGGAAGAATTTACGCGTCCGTTGCCGGATGATTTCCATCTTTTGGCGCGGCGTTTCTGGCCGGGGCCGCTCACCATGATTGTGCCGGCGGCGTCGCATCTGCCGCTGAAGGTAACCGCGAACACGGGAAACGTAGCGCTGCGCGTGCCGGCAGCTGAGATCCCGCTGGCGGTAGTGCGCGCGGCAAAAATTCCGATCACGGCGACCTCCGCCAACCTGAGCGGCGCTGCGGAATGTACCACCGCGGAAGAGGTGCAGGGTCAACTGCAGGGGCGCATCTCGCTGATTGTGGATGGTGGCAAGTCTCCGCGCACAATTGCGTCGACGATCGTGCACTTCAGGGAAGACGGTACCTGGCAGATTATGCGCGAAGGCGCGATTTCGGCCAAGGATATTGTTGAAGCATTGTCTTAAGATGACTGTCCTGAGATGGCAGCATAGATCGCAGCCCACAAGATCGCAGCACTGAGATGGCCGAAGAAACCAATCCATCTGCCCAACAAAAGTCTTTATGGCTGCGTCTTTGGCCGATATTGTTGCTGGCCGTGGTGGGGGCGCTGTTGTTGTTTTTCGGGATCACCGGGATGCGCATCGTCCGTGCCGCCGGTGAAGCGCCTTCGAAAAACGCCGACGTAATCGCCATTTTCGGAGCTGCCGAATACGCCGGACGTCCTTCGCCGGTATACCGCGCGCGGCTCGATCACGGTTACGAATTGTTTAAGAAAGGAAGGGCGCCGGTAGTCATCACGACCGGCGGGGCGGCGCAGGATCCGGATTTCAGCGAGGGCGGCGTGGGCCGAGACTATCTTCTGCGGCGCGGCGTCCCGGAGCAGGCGCTGATTGCGGAGACGCAAGGCTCCGATACGGCGCAGTCGGCCGCCCGCGTGGCCAACATTATGCGCGCCAATGGCATGCACAGCTGCATTGCAGTGAGCGATGCCTATCACGTCTTTCGCATTCGCGCGTTGCTGGAGCACGAAGGCGTACAAGTGGAACTTGCGCCCAGGCCGGAGTCGCGTCCGCACCCGCTGTGGGAGCGCTTTGTGGCAGTGATGCGCGAGGCGATGAGCTACCTGGTGTGGGAAGCGGGGATGACGTAGAAACAGCTGCGAGCTGCGAGCAACCAGCCGTTTCTAGCTCGCGGCTCGAAGCTCGTAGCTGCATTCCTACCACCCCATCTTTTCTCTAAGACTCGTAACGTGCGCCACGTGATGGCGTCCGTGCCAGGAATAGAGTGCCAGTGTTTTTTCGAGCGACATCGGGCCTATTTCCGGATGGCGGAAGGTGCGCTTCCATTCCGCGTCGGTGAACTCGCGGAGCATCATCATCCAGCGCTGATGCAGGGAATCGAGCAAGGCCAGCGACACTTCAATCGGCGCATGCCTGGCTTCCGGCAACTCGGCCCAGAGATTTTCCATGTAGGGCTTGATGGTGGGCTCGTCTTCGGTGAGCGCCAGCTTGAAACGGATGTAAGAATTCATGTGGCTGTCGGCGACGTGATGGGCCACCTGGCGCGGCGTCCAGCCGCCCTCGCGATAAGGTATATCCAATTGCTGGTCAGAAAGTCCGCGGAGTGCGGCACCCAACCGCGCGGGAGTCTGTTCGATGTCAGTCAGATATTGCTGCTTCTGTTCAGCCGTAAGCGGGCCAGCGTAAGTGAACTTTCCAATCGGATAGCGCGGGTCAGGCATCAGCTTTCCTCCGGATGGGTAGATGATTTCGGAGTGGAATGTGGTGCAAGAAAAAAGGGTGCGGAAATTGCGACCCGCGAGCGACCCACGACCATCGGCCGACTATCGCACCATGGCGAGGATGCGGACCGGGGCCGCGCCGGGCTTTTTGTTTTTTTCCGGGGCGACAATGACGAGCGACCCGGTCGCCGGCAGCGAGGTAAAGCGCGCGGCGCCTTCCACCACATAGCTTCCGTGCAGCGCGAGTTGGCGGGCCAGCGTGCGGTCGGAGGTCAAGTCTACGGGTGTCTCGACGGCAAAACCGATGGTGTATCGTGCTTCGACAAGGAACATCGCCGCGTCGCGGGCGACTGGAAACGTCGTGGCTGACAGATCGCTGGCGGACAGATCATTTGTCGACCGATGATCGGGCAGGGTGCGGCGGATGGCGATGACGGCGCCTTGCGGAACCATGCCGTGGCGCGACTCCCACGCGGCGATATCGTCGAGAGAAATCTGCGGGTTGCCCTCGATCGCCGCCTTCAAATCCATCACCACCAGGGGGGCCACCAGGCGCTCAGGCGGAATCTGTCCGGCAGCCCATGTCCCGGGAATGAGCGCAGCCGGGGCAATGATGCGGGTTCTCGATTCCGTGGCGGCGGCATGCGACGTCCTCGCGTTTTGCCCATCGGTCAGATCCACCACGTGCGAATAGCGATCCTGTTGCGTCGATCCGGGCCTCCGGTCGGCGAAAAGCAAAATAGCCAGCACGAGCGCGTAAGCGATGATGAAACTGCGAATCCGCATTCAATTCCTTAGCCGGAAGTAAGTAAGACGTAAGTCCTGCCACTATTGTTGCCCGAAGGGGGAGCAATTACAATCTGCGGTCGTACATGGCCCACCGGTCGGCTCCGAATGCGTGGTGGTGAGAGGCGGGCGTCCCCGCCCGGCCGGACGGGCGGAGGCGCCCGTCCCTCCACTGGCAAACTTTCGTTTGCGGCTCAATATTTCGGGCACCGCAGGCCGCAGGATAGAATAGAGTTAACTTTTCCAGCAGCTTTCCAGGCCCATCGCAAGCGCCGGTTTCGATTCAGGCGGGGCACCCATGGCTACTGGCAAGAACTGAGGACTGATGTTCGGCCGCGAAGAAAAAGTTTCCGCCCTCCGGCTCACCGCCGTGCAGTACATCATTCTGTTTATCTTTCTTGTGCTCGCCTATGGGTTGTGGAGCTTGCAGGTGATGCAAAGCGGCAAGTACGCGCAACTGGCGGAGCAGAATCGCATCCGCAATGTGCCGATCCTGGCGCCACGCGGCAAGATATTGGATCGGGAAGGCCGCACCATTGTTGACAACTACCCCTCGTTTTCCGCGCTGCTGCTGCGCGATTCTAATCGAGATCTGAACGCGGACGCGGACACCATCGCCAAGGGCCTACACTTAAATCCCGATGAAGTACGGCAGCGCATCCGGCACTTCTCCTCGATGCCGCAATACCAGCCCATTTTCCTGAAGGAAGATATCACACCGGACGAACTGGCGTTCATCGAGGCGCACAAGAACGAGTTGCCGGAACTGGAAACGATCATGGCGCACCGGCGGCTGTATCCGCGCAACGGCTTCACGGCGCACCTGATCGGCTACGTCGGCGAAGTGACCGAGGACATGCTCAACCAGCCGCAGTTCGAACTCTACACGCCCGGCGACGTGGTTGGAGTGAGTGGAGTGGAGAAGCAGTACAACAACATCCTGATGGGCAAGAACGGATTCCGGCGCGCCATCGTAAATAGCAAAGGGCGTGAAGTGGGGCGGCTGGACGAAACGCCGGCGGAGCCGGGCAAGCAGCTCAAGCTGACCCTGGATCTGGATTTGCAAATCGCAGCAGAACAGGCCATCGAGGGCAAGAACGGTGCGATCGTGGCCATGGATCCGCACACAGGCGAAATCCTGGCCATGGTGAGCCGGCCGACTTTCGATCCCAACGATTTCGCGGTGAAGATTTCACGGGACGAGTGGAACAAGCTGATCAACGATCCCGACAAGCCGCTGCTGAATAAAGCGATTCAGGCCCAGCTCGCGCCCGGCTCGACGTTCAAGATCATCATGGCGACCGCCGGGTGGCAGGAAGGGATTGCCCAGACCCTTAACATTCACTGCAACGGGGGCGCTACCTTCTATGGCCGGCGCTTCGGTTGCTGGGTCAAAGGCGGCCACGGCGCGGTCGAGATAACGAAAGCGATCTACCAGTCTTGCGATGTTTTCTTTTACACGCTGGCGGAAAAACTTGGCATCGATCGCATCGCAAAATATGCGACCGCGTTTGGATTGGGACAAAAGACCGGCATCGACCTGCCCAACGAAGCGAGCGGTGTGATGCCCTCGGAAGAATGGAAGATCCGCAACTTCAAACAGAAGTGGTTCGCCGGAGAAACCATTTCCGTAGGCATCGGCCAGGGCGCGGTGGCCATCACTCCCGTGCAACTGATGCGCGCCGTCGGCGCTATCTCCATGGATGGCCGCATGGTTGTCCCGCATGTGATCAATCCAACGAACCTGCCGTCGGGCTACGTTGAGACCACGCACTACACGGAAGTAAAGAACATTCCGATTGACCCGACTGGATGGAACACGATCACCGATGCGTTGGGACGAGTCCTGTTACCGGAAGGCACGGCTCCCTCAGCGCACATTGCGGGAATTGACATCGCCGGCAAGACTGGGTCGGCGCAGATCGTCTCGCTGGCCCTCCGCGCGAAGCATCAGAACAACACCGATTTCGCCCAGAACGGGTGGTTTGTGGGATTCACGCCCCGGCGTAATCCGGACGTCATTGTCGTGGTGTTGTTTGAAGGCGGCGAACACGGCAAACTAGCGGCGCGTTTGGCGACGCAGGTGATCAAGGCCTTCGTCGAGAAGCAGCGGCGCCAACCCACCAAGGTGGCGGCGGGATCGGGCAAAGTGGAAGTCGGCAGCCTGTGGACCGATCCCAGCGTTGATAATGGCACGAACGAAGACGGCAAGAATAAGAATAGGAATGAAGACCGCTTGCAGGGCGGCCGCTTTCTGGTCGACATTGCGCACAAGCGACCTCCGCTGGCGGTTGCCGCGCCCGGAATGCACTGACTGAAAGCTGATAGCTCCTCGTGATACGTTAAATCTGCCATGAAGACTGCTGCCCATCGCGCTCTGGAAGCCGCATCCGTGCGCGGCGTGACCTATGCCGACACGCGCGTGGTCGCGATCCGCAACCGTTCGCTGACCACCAAACAGGGACGGGTGGGGCATGCCTCCGAGTCCGAGTCGCTTGGCATCGGCGTGCGCGTAATTGCGGAAGGTGCGTGGGGGTTTGCCGCGTCCGCGGATTTGAGCCAAGCCGCGGTGGAAAGGGCGGCTGCGCGGGCAATCGAAATTGCGCAAGCCTCGGCGAGGGTGAAGCGGGAAGACGTTCGCATGGCTCCCGAACCCGCGGCGGTAGCGGAGTGGACGACACCATTCAAGGTCGATCCCTTCACCACGTCAGTCGAGCAGAATCTCGATCTGTTGCTAAAGGTTGACGCGGAGATGCTCGCCGTTCCCGGCGTCACGCTCGCCGAAACCGGCATGAACTTCCAGCGCGAAGAGTCGTGGTTTCTTTCGTCCGAGGGCGCTGACATCCACCAGACGAAATATTCGACCGGCGCGGGCTATACGGCGTATGCGTTCGCCGGTTCCGAGATTCAGAAGCGGTCTTATCCGAACTCGTTCGGCGGGCAATGGCAAAACCGCGGCTACGAACAGATCGCCGAAATGAAGTTGGTAGAGAATGCGAGGCGGGTAGCGGAAGAAGCCGTCGCGTTGCATCACGCCGACCAATGCCCGGAAGGCACGTGCACGATCATTCTGGATGGATCGCAACTGGGCTTGCAGATTCACGAGTCCATCGGGCATCCGATTGAACTGGATCGTGTCTTGGGCATGGAAGCGAATTTTGCGGGCACATCGTTCCTCACGCTCGAAAAACTAGGAAATCTGCGCTACGGCAGCGAGTTGGTCAACGTCGTGGCCGACGCCAGGCAGGAACATGGACCGGGCCTCGGGACCTTTGCCTATGACGACGAAGGTGTAGCCGCGCAGTCGACGCCAATTATCACGAACGGACGTTTTACCGGATATCTGAGTTCGCGAGAAACCGCATACACCATCGGCGCAGCGCGATCCGGCGGAACGCTGCGTGCCGAGGGCTGGAACCGCCTGCCCATGATTCGCATGACCAACGTCAGCATTCTGCCCGGAGACAAGCCGTTGAGTCTGGAACAGCTTCTTGCCGCGACCGACGACGGCATTTACATGGAGACCAACAAGTCGTGGTCGATTGACGACAAACGCTACAACTTTCAGTTCGGATGCGAGATCGCGTGGGAGATCAAGAACGGTAAGCGGGTACGGATGCTGAAAAACCCATCATATTCCGGCATCACCACGGAGTTTTGGAATTCGATGGATGCAATCTGCTCGCGCGATGAGTGGACGATCTGGGGAACGCCGAACTGCGGCAAAGGCCAGCCGCAGCAGGTCGTGGGCACCGGACACGGCGCAAGCCCCGCCCGGTTTCGAAATATCCGCGTCGGCTCGGCGTACAAGGGGAGTTAGCTCACCACAGAATCACAGAAACACAGAGAAAAACAAAGAAATGCTTACGCGAGAAAAAGCTGCGGACGTCTTTGACCGAATTCGCCGCTTCTCGTCCGCCGACGAGGTCGAAGCCATCTTCACCGATTCCCGCTTCGCCCTGACCCGCTTCGCCAACAACACCATTCATCAAAATGTAGAGGAAGAGAACTCCATCGTTTCGATCCGTACGAATTTTGCCGGTTGCACGGCGCGCGCCACCGCCAATCAATTTGACGACGAGAGTCTGCTGCGCGCAGTGGCCGCTTCGGAGAATCTCGCGAGAGTGCAGGCGCCAGACCCGGACTTGCTGCCGATGCCTACGGCAGACGAGGCGGATTCCAGGGACCAGTCCGCGGACAAGAGTGTCCGCGCCGCACGATTTTTTGACGAGACCGCAAACATCACTCCCGCCGATCGCGCGGAGGTGGTCAAGAGTATCGTGTCCGTCGCCGGCCAACACAACCTGACGACAGCGGGTATCTACTCGAACTCGGAATCCCGCGAAGGAATCTTCAACTCGCGCGGCTTGGCGAATTGGCATTGCCAGACGTTGGCGGAGGTTTCCATCACCATGCTGGCTGAGGATTCTTCCGGCTGGCAGAAACTGAATTCGCCCGACGTGCGTAACCTCGACCCAACGGGGCTGGCGGAGACGGCTGCGGAAAAGGCCGTCGAGTCGGCCCATCCGCGGGAGATTGTGCCGGGGAAGTACACAGTCATTCTCGAACCAGCCGCTGTCCTCGACATTGTGGGCTTTATGTTCTGGGACTACAGCGGCGTGGCGATTCTGGACCAGCGATCGTTTCTCAATGACCGCATCGGCACCCAACTGTTTGGCGAAAACATCAACATCTGCGATGACGCCGCGCATCCACTGCAAGCAGGTTCGCCGTTCGATGGCGAGGGCATGCAGCGCCAGCGCGTTCCGTTGGTCGAGAACGGTGTAGTCAAGCGCGTGGTCTATGCGCGCGCCACGGCACAGAAGGTGAAGAATTCGGAGTATGCGGCCAAAGTCGGCCTGATTGAACCCACCGGGCACGGATTTCCCCTGCCGAATGAAATGGGCGAGATGCCGATGAATATTGTTTTCGGCGCGCCAGAAAATCCGCAGAGCGTCGAGGAAATGATCGCTTCCACCGAGCGCGGTGTGCTGGTCACGCGGCTGTGGTACATCCGCGAAGTGGATCCCTACGAAAAGATCGTGACCGGCATGACCCGCGACGGGACGTTCCTGGTCGAGAACGGCAAGATCCAGTGTGGTCTGCGCAATTTCCGCTTTAACCAAAGCTTGATCGCGATGCTATCGAGTGTCGAATCGATGAGCGCCCCGGTTCGCGCCTGCGGAGAAGAATCGTTCGACATGGTAGTGCCGGCGATGAAGGTGAAAGAATTTAACTTTACCGAAGCGACGAA
>Ga0209890_10000307_pt1 | contig 22593 bp, 20 predicted proteins | sample OrgsoiDNA2013049_FD_185799 | JGI IMG/M metagenome (GOLD analysis project Ga0209890, IMG submission 185799) | Permafrost soil microbial communities from the Arctic, to analyse light accelerated degradation of dissolved organic matter (DOM) -... | ecosystem: Environmental > Terrestrial > Soil >...
CAGGCGATGGACCCGGCGGTGCCGTTCGGCGGCTACAAGATGAGCGGCTATGGCCGCGAGTCAGGCAAGCAGCACCTGGAGGAATATCTCAACGTCAAGGCGGTCTGGATCAAGACGGGCTAGGCGTTCGGATTTGTAACGTCCGGGAGTGGCGGTTCCGGCTGCCACTCCTTTTTTTGCGGCTCAAGCTTTCTTCGGCCGTCCGATGTCGGTCCGCAACGCCTGCAGCTCCTTGCGGACCGCGCTCGCCGCGTCGCGCTCGATTTTACGATAACGCGCCACCAAAGACATGCCGAACGGCGTCAGGACAGCACCGCCGCCATTCTTGCCGCCGGTTTGCCGCTCGACGGCGGGATGCCGGCAGATACGATTGATTTCGTCGACCAGATCCCACGCCCGCTTGTAGGACATGTCCATCGCGCGGCCCGCGGCCGAGATCGAGCCGCAGCTCTGGATACTTTCCAAAAGCTGGATTTTACCCGGCCCGATGCGTCCCTCCGAGTCAAGGTCGATACGAACACTCAGCGATGGCAGCGACCTGACGCTGGGTTTTGACATGGACGATCTGCTCTGCCGCTCCGGGCCCCCAGATTGCCATCGAAGCCTTTTGCAAACAAGGTGAACCGGATACATATCCCGAGCAACAAACATTTTCCGGGGCGTAAATGAACTATCCTTCGTTGTTTTCTCCGCTGCAGATCGGTCCGTACCAGCTCAAACATCGCCTCGCGATGGCGCCTTTGACGCGGATGAGGGCGGAAAAGCCCAGTCTCGCGCCCCGGCCGCTGAACGCGGAATATTATGCGCAGCGCGCGACGCCGGGCGGATTGATCATCGCGGAAGCCTCGCCGGTCATGGCGACCGGTTTCGGAAGCCCCGGCGTTCCCGGCATCTATTCGGAGCATCAGATCAAGGGTTGGCGCGAGGTCGTCGAAGCCGTTCATGCCAAGGGCGGAGTGATCTTTCTCCAGCTCTGGCATGTTGGGCGGGTCTCGCATTCCTCGTTCCAGCCCGGCGGCGTATTGCCGGTCTCGGCCTCCGCGGTGCCGATTTCGGCTGGCTTAAAGACGATGACGGCTGACGGCAAGCCCACGTCGTATGAGACGCCGCGCGCGCTCGAGACCAGTGAGATCGCCGGCGTGGTCGACGCTTTTCGGCAAGCCGCAGCCAACGCGCTGAAGGCCGGTTTCGATGGTGTCGAGATCCATGGCGCCAACGGCTATCTGGTCGAGCAGTTCTTGCAGTCTCACACCAATCTGCGCACCGACCAATATGGCGGATCGATCGAGAACCGCGTGCGATTTTTAATCGAGGTCACGCAAGCCGTCATCGACGTCTGGGGCGCCGACCGCGTCGGTGTGCGGCTGTCGCCCTATGGCATCGCCAACGACAGCGGCGAGCTCGATCCGATGCCGTTGTACAGCCACGCGATCAAATCGCTCGATCCGCTCGGCTTTGCCTATCTGCATTTCGTCGAGCCGCGCTCAAGCGGCGCCGGGCGTGCCGAGGTCAACCATCAGAACGTGCCTGCGGCGATGGTGCTGTTCCGGCCGATCTGGAGCGGCAAGTTGATCACAGCCGGCGGCTTTACGGGCGAGACGGCGGATGCGGCGATTTCAGCGGGCCATGCGGACGCCATCGCATTCGGCCGTATCTTCATTTCCAATCCCGACCTGCCGCGGCGTTTGCAGCGCGGTTTCCCGTTGACGCCTTACAACAGGGCGACTTTTTACGGCGGCGATCAGATCGGCTATACCGATTATCCTGTTTATGGCGAGCTGGAACAGGCGTGACAACCCAAGCGTCATTGCGAGCGCAGCGAAGCAATCCATGGCCAAGTCAATGGATTGCTTCGTCGCTCCGCTCCTCGCAATGACGGTGGGGACGGGTGGCGCAAATGGCAAAAGCAGGCATAACCTGCCGTCATTGCGAGCGCAGCAGCATCGTGGGGTGGGCAAAGGCGCGCTAGCGCCGTGCCCACCGTCTTTGCCTGAAGATGGTAGTGGGCACGCTGCGCTTTGCCGACCCTGCAGCTCAGCAATGACGAGGGGGAGGACGCGCGAATGGCAAAAGCAGCGAAAGCAGTTGGGATTTCCGCCGGCCAATGCCTGTGCGGCAGTGTCTGCTTCGAGATCGACACGCCGGCGCGCTGGGCCTGGCACGATCATTCGCTGGGCAGCCGGCGCGCGCATGGCGCGGCTTACGCGACCTATGTCGGAAGCTGGCGCAAGCGATTTCGCATCACCAAAGGCAAGACCGGGATCGCGCGCTATGAGGACAAATTGACAAAAACCGCGCGCAGCTTCTGCGGGCGATGCGGCACGCCGCTGTTTTACGAACGCGCGCGCTCGCCGCACATGGTCAACATTCCGCGCGCGCTGTTCACCGGCCGCACCGGCCGGCAGCCGCTCTATCACATCGCGATCGAGGAGCTGCAGGAATGGGCCTATACCGGCGAGCCGCTGGTGCCGCTGAAGGGTTTTCCCGGCGTGGTGTGGCAGCGCTCGAAAAAGAAAAAGCGCCTCGCCGGAGACGATCCATTCGAGCTCAGTCGCGCAGACTCATAAAAGCCTGATCGAGCCGTTGCGCGGCGGACGCCAGCCTGGCGCGGGTCGTATCGAGCCAGGCCCGGTCGGCGCCGAGGCGATCCTTGGCGGCGGCCAGCATCCGCGCCACCTCGGATGGTTGCGGCCCGCCCAGTCCCTTGCTCGATGTCACCATATTTTCTGCGGTCAGCGAGCGGCGGAATTGCTCTTCCGAAAGCGGCAGTTTTGTCTCGACTTTCGAAGCCGCGGCGACTTCGGCGTAAATCCGCTGCGCCTCGGAATAAGGAATCTCGCTCGCTCGCAGATGGTGGCCGCGGCCGTAATTCACCAGCTCTGATGCGAAATGGTGACCGATCCGGAACGGCACGTCGGCCTCGCGCTGCAGCACATCGGCGAGTTCCGTCGTGGTGGAATAATCGCTGTTGACCTCGTCCAGCGCGCGCTCGGAACGAAACCGCATGCTTTTGATGACGGCGTCGGCATGCGTGAACAGCGCGGCCATATCGCGCAGGAACTGGTTCGGATATTCCTTTGGATTTCCGCGATCCTTGTAGTCGCTCATGCCGGGCTGCATATTATGCGCGATGAAGGAAAACGTCGTGGCCTCGCCGATCAGGTTGCTGGCTTCCGCGCGCAGCATCACCAGCCCGGTCGGATTGCGCTTCTGCGGCATGATGCTGCTGACGCCGGTCTGCTCGCCTTCGGTCAGCAGAATCCACGGCTCGGTCTGGGAATATTGCGCGGTAACATCGGCAATCAGCGCGCCCAGGGTTAGCGCGCCGGAGGTTGCCAGTCCCGCGAGTTCGGCGCCGCTGTCGATCGGCGAGATCTGGTTGGCGTCGAGAGAATTCTCGGCCACCGCGTCGAAGCCCAGCAGTTCGGCGAGCCGCGGCCGGTCGACCGGAAAACTCGACGTGCCCAAGGCGGCGGCCCCCAGCGGCGACTGATTGAGGCGGACATAGGCTTCGCGCATGCGGGTTGCCTCGCGCTCGAATGCCGCGGCGTAGGCTGAGAGATAATGCCCCAACGTGATCGGCTGCGCCTGAACGCCCCAGGTATAGGCGGGTATGATGGCGTCGGGCGCCTGTGCCGCCAGCGCCAGGATCGCGTCGCGCATTCCCGTCAGTTTCTCGAACGCGTCGAGAAATTCGTCGCGGGTGATCAAGCGCTGGGTGGTCGATCCGATATCCTGCCGGCTGCGGCCGGAATGAAGCCGGCTGATATCGGGGCCGCCGACCGCCATCAGATCCTGCTCGACCTTCAGGTAATCGCCCGACCGCATCGCGCCTGGAGCATCGGCCGCAGCATCGACGCGGTTGATGGCATCGAAAATCCTGGCCCCAAGCGGCTTTGGAACAATCCCGCGCTCGACGATCATGATCGCGGAGGCCCGGTTGATTTGGGACAGCCAGAAAAACCGGTCCCGGGGCGCCGCATGCGAGGGGTCGACATGGCCGATCGAGAACAAAACACTTGCGGTCAGCAAGAAGCGAGCGCGCGCCAAGAGATTCCTCCCATATTTTTGTGCCTTGCGCCGAATCCGAGGCTGAGGCAATTGGCGGGAACAGTATGAATCGCGGGCATGCAACACAAGAGCTACGGCGTTCGCGCCCGCCCGCGCAGGGCAGCCATGATCGCCGTCCATTGATCTCACCCGTCAAGATCGGTCATGTTGTCGCCGACACCGGCGGTAACGGCCGCGGGGGAGGAGGAGACCTCATGAATCGCATCACCGGCCGCTCGGCGTTCCTCGCACTGCTCAAGGACGAGGGCATTACGCATCTGTTCGGCAATCCCGGCACCACCGAACTGCCGATCATGCATGCCCTGAAGGACCATCCCGACCTTACTTATGTGATGGCAATGCAGGAAAGCCTGGTGGTCGCGATCGCCGACGGTTTTAGCCGCGCTTCGGGCCGTCTCGTCGCCTGCAATGTCCACGTCGCGCCCGGGCTCGGCAATGCGATGGGATCGCTTTACAACGCCAGCTTTACGGGCACGCCGATGATCCTTACCGCCGGCCAGCAGGAGCAGGGCCACGGGTTGACGGAGCCGCTGCTGTATGGCCCGCTGGTGCGGATGGCCGAGCCGCTGGTAAAATGGGCGGTCGAGGTCAGCCGGCTCGAAGACCTGCCGCGGATCGTGCGCCGCGCCGCCAAGATCGCGACCACGCCGCCGACCGGGCCGGTGTTCATCTCGCTGCCCGGCGACATCCTCAACGCGGAAGCCGGCATTGAACTCGGACGTTCGACCCGCGTCGATACCCGCGTCAAACCCTCGGACGAGGCGTTGCAGGTGCTGGTGGCGCGCATCCTCAAAGCGCAGAATCCCGTCATCATCGCCGGCGATGAAATCGTCAAAAGCAACGCGCTGCATGAAGCCGCGGCGCTGGCCATGACGCTCGGCTGTCCCGCCTATCAGCAATCGGCGCCCTACGGCGCGCATTTTCTTTCGGAAAGCCCGTGCTTCATGGGCGCGCTGTCGCGCGCGCAGCCGCAGGTGCGCGAGGTGTTGTCGCCTTACGATCTGATGATCGTGCTCGGCGCGGATCCGTTGCGGATGTCGGTGCACAGCGAAGTCGATCCGCTGCCCGAGGGCCTGCCGATCCTGCAGATCGGCTTGGTCGAATGGGATCTCGCTAAGAACTACGGCGCCGAGATCGCGCTGAAGGCCGATGTCAAGGAAACCCTGCGGGTGCTGATCCCGGCGCTGAAGGCCGCCGGCGGCGCCGCGCTGGAGACCCGCGCCAGACAGGGCATCGCGGCGCTCAAGTCGAAGAACTGGACGGCGCGGCGCGCGACGCTGATCGAGCAGATTTCGAAGTACAGCGCTCGCTCGCCGATCGATCCGGATTTTCTGGCGCTGCAGGTGGTCGAAGCCATGCCGGGCAACGCCATCCTGGTCGACGAGGGACTGACATCGTCGCGGCAGATCAACGCGCTGCGCCCGCATCGCGATCGCTATGGTTATCACGCGCTGGCGTCCGGCGGCATCGGCTGGGGATTGCCGGCTTCCGTCGGCGTCAGCATGGCGAATCCCGACCGGCCGGTGGTGTGCTTCTCCGGTGACGGCAGCGCGATGTATTCGATCCAGGCGCTATGGACCGCCGCGCATCACAAGCTGCCGCTGACGGTGGTGATCGTCAACAACGGCGGCTACCGCATCATCAAGCAGCGGCTGCTAGCGTTTCATGGCGACGATCATTACGTCGGCATGGATTTTGTCGACCCACCAGTGGATTTTACCGGTCTGGCAAAATCCTTCGGACTGGAGGCGATGCGGATCACCGAGGCAAAGGATTTGAAGCCCGCGCTGGCGTCGGCGTTCAGCCGGCCGGGCGCGAAGTTGATCGAGGTGGTGGTCGACGGCTCGCTCTAACCCCTTCCGGGGCGATGCGAAGCAATGCAATTTTGTAGGGTGGGCAAAGGCGCGCTTGCGCCGTGCCCACCATTTTAAAATCCGCAGGCGTTTCGGATTGAATGGTGGGCACGCTGCGCTTTGCCCACCCTACGGCTGCTACTCCGCGGCCTTCGCCGCCACATGATGGCGGTACTGCACGGCCGGATGCGGGTTGGCGAGACGCGCGCGTCCATTGCCGAACAGCTTTTCGCGCAACGTTCCTTTTTGGTAGGCGTCCTTGTAACGACCGCGCTTGACCAACTCCGGCACCAGCATGTCGGCGATATCTTCGAAATCCCCCGGCGAAATCGCAAACGGGACATTCAATCCATCGACGTCGGTCTGCTCGAACCAGCTTTCGATATCGTCGGCGACCTTCTCGGGCGTGCCGACCAGCACCGGCCCGATGCCGCCGATCCCGACATGCTGGGCGACCTCGCGCACGGTCCAGACGCGGTCGGGATCGGCACGCGTAATGTTGTCCATCGCGCTGCGGCCGGCGTCGTTCTGGACGTGGCGGACTTCCTGGTCGAGATCGTAGGTCGAGAAATCGACGCCGGTCCAGCCGGACATCAGCGCCAGCGCGCCCTCGGGGCTGACGTGGCCGCGATAGTCGGCGTATTTGGCCGATGCTTCCGCTTCGGTACGGCCGAGAATGATGGTCATCATGCTAAACATCAGGATTTCGGCCGGGTTGCGGCCGGCTTCCGCGGCCAGCGCACGGATCGCCGCGACGCGCGGCGCGATGATCTTGGCCGACGGGCCCGACATGAACACGCATTCGGCGTGCCGGGCGGCGAATCGCCGTCCGCGCGGCGAGGTGCCGGCCTGATACAGCACGGGAGTGCGCTGCGGCGACGGTTCGCTCAAATGAATGGCGTCGACGCGGTAATTTTTTCCCTCGTGCCGGACCCGATGCACTTTCGCTGGATCGGCGAAAATGCCGCGCGCGCGATCGCGCAGCGCCGCGTCGTCCTCCCAGCTTCCCTCCCACAGCTTGTAGACCACGTCCATATATTCGTCGGCGACATCGTAACGATCGTCATGCGCGGCCTGCTTTTGCTTGCCTGCGCCGCGGGCCGCGCTGTCGAGATAGCCCGTCACGACATTCCAGCCGATCCGCCCCTCCGTGAGATGGTCGAGCGTCGACATCCGCCGCGCGAACGTATAGGGCGGCTCATAGGACAGGTTGGAGGTCACCCCAAAACCGAGATTTTCGGTGACGGCGGCCATCGCCGGGATCACCAGCAGCGGATCGTTGGCAGGCGTCTGCGTGGCGTTGCGCAGCGCCGCGTCCGGACTGCCGCCGAACACGTCATAGACGCCGAGCACATCGGCGAGAAACAGGCCGTCGAACCGTCCGCGCTCCAGCGTTTTCGCCAGATCGGTCCAGTAGGGCAGGCGGTTATATTCGCTGGTGCGGTCGCGCGGATGAGTCCACAGCCCCGGCGATTGATGCGCGACGCAATTCATGGCGAAGGCGTTGAGCCGGATTTCTTTTTTCATGATGTGGCGACTTTCGACGCGCGCCGCGCGGCAGCGCTGCCGCGCAGCAATTTGTTGGGAGGTTAAGACTAGCGGCCGGCCTGTTTGAACGGCAGTTCCTCGCCGGCCGGGGGCGCGACACGCGCGACGTTGAGCGTCATCGAGACCACGTCGTAGTAGCCGTTCACCGCGACCAGATCCATGATGCCATTTTCGCCGAACTTTTCCAGCGCCCTCGCGTAGATCGCATCGTCGACATTGTGGTCGCGCCGCAGCTGGGTGGTGAACTCCCAGACAACAGCCTCGTCTTCCTTCATGTTATCGGGCTTTCGCCCGGCGCCGATGGCGGCGACGGTGGCGGGATCGAGACCTGCCTTGATCGCCAGCGGGGCGTGGGCGTGCCACTCATATTGCGAACCCCAGGCCTGCGCGGTCATGATGATCGCCATCTCGTTGACGCGTTTGTCGAGCGAGGTGTTGAACCGGACATATTCGCCGACTTTTTGCAGGCGATCCGCCAATTCAGGGCTGCGCAACCAGGCATTGAAAGGTCCGCTCATCCCCTTCCTCGGCCCGGCCATGATGGCGTCGGCGATGGTGCGCTGGGCCGGCGACATCTTGTCGAGCGGAATTTCCGCCATGCGCTCGCCGCTCAGCGCCACCGCCGAACCCGCAAGCAACACACAGATGGCGGACGCACGCAAAATCGTTTTCATGGAGTTCTCCCCGATATACGCCCGGTCGAATGCCGGGCTGTATCTTGAAATTGTTGCATTCCGGCCGGTTTTAGCAAGGCCAATTCGTGCGCCTTACGTAACCCGACAGGCGCGTCCTCGATTCCCGCGACGCGCCGTCGATGACGGCATTTGAGGCAGAGGCGCTCAAGAAGCTGGCCTGTTTGCCTCGCGGCCATCCTGCCATCGCCGATTGGAACAGCGCCTATTAAAAAATGGCAAAGGCAAATTGTTTAAGCGCGAGCTCCCACTTCCGGCCGCCGCCCGATCCCGATAGGTTGGCCGAACTCGAACAGTTTTGCCACCGAAAGGGAGACATGACCAGAGCCGACGCCATCGACCGCGCGCACCAGCATCTTCGATCCGGGGAGTTTCTCGCCGAACTTGATCGCAGGGTAGCGTACCGGACCGAAAGCCAAAATTCGGAGCGCCGCGATGCACTGCGCGCCTATCTCGAGGAAGAACTCCAACCCGCATTTTCGCGGCTCGATTTTTCGACAAGGCTGGTTGAATCCCCGACCGGCAAGGGTCCTTATCTTGTCGCGGAGTATCGTGAAAGTTCGTCGGCGCCCACGGTCCTGATGTACGGGCACGGTGACGTCGTTGACGGCATGGTCGGAGAATGGCGGGACAATCTGGAACCGTGGCGCACGACGACGGCAGGTAATCGTGTCTACGGCCGCGGCACCGCCGACAACAAGGGACAACACAGCATCAATCTGTCGGCGCTTCGCGCCGTGCGCGCGGCGCGCGGCGGCCGGCTCGGCTTCAATGCCAAATTCATCATTGAAACCGGCGAGGAGATCGGGTCGCCGGATCTGCGCCAGGTTTGCGAGCAGCTGCGCGATGAGCTCAAGGCCGACCTGTTTCTCGGCTCCGACGGGCCCCGGCTTTCCGCGGACCGTCCCACGATTTTTCTCGGCTGCCGCGGCGGAATACGGATTCACCTCGATGTCAGCCTGCGCGAGGGTTCGCATCATTCCGGCAATTGGGGCGGTGTCCTTGCCAATCCCGCGACCATCCTGGCCGGCGCGATCGCCACCCTGGTCGATGGCAACGGACGCCTGTTGCTCGATGAATTGAAGCCGCCGCGGATTTCAAACCAGATTCGCGCCAGCCTTGCCGACGTCAAGATCGAGCCGATGTCCGATGAGCCGGCCCTGTCGGAGAACTGGGGCGAGCAAGGCCTGTCGGCGGCCGAACGGCTCTATGCATGGAACACGCTCGAAGTGCTGGCGATGTCGTCCGGCAACATCGAGAAGCCGGCCAACGCCATTCCGGGACGCGCGCAGGCCGTTCTGCAGCTTCGCTTCGTCGTCGGCACCAAGGTGGACAAAATCGTCGACGTGATCAGGGCGCGCTTGCACGGCAGCGGTTTTCCGATGGTCGAGGTCAAGGCGACGCAGAGCTTTGCAGCCTCGCGAACCGATTTCGACAGTCCCTGGGTCAACTGGACCGCGGATTCGATCCGCCGGACCACCGGCAAAGCGCCCGCGGTTCTGCCGAATTTCGGCGGCTCGCTGCCCAACGATGTGTTTTCGGATTGCCTTGGCTTGCCGACGATCTGGGTGCCGCATTCCTATCCCGGCTGCTCCCAGCACGCGCCCGACGAACACATTCTACTGTCGGTCACCGAAGAAGCGCTCGGTATCATGGCGGGCCTGTTCTGGGATTTGGGCGAGATGCCGCGCGCGCTGTAGAATTCAGCGCGGGCGTCCGAGACGCGGCAAGACCATTATGACGCGGCTGTGGTGGCCGGTATCCTCCGATCGTACCTTGCGATAGACTGACGTTCGAGCCATAGATATGCCCGATCGGAAGCTGTTCCGTTCACTCGCCAATGTCGGCATTTGCAGGAAAACGCCTGCTTGAAGCGTATGACGCCAGCTCCAAACGTAATCGACGCTGCGAATATTCAGGTGTTTGCCGGAATTCCCTTGCTGCTCGAGCAGGGTCCTGCATTGATTTTTCGCGGCCGCACGCTGGACCGCGAATGTCTGCCCGGGCCGGTCGATCGCCCGTTTCGTGTGTCGATCCGCGGCGGCAGGATCGTGGATTTGACGCCGCCGCCGGTGCCGATGCGGTCCTGGCGTTGTTCATATCGCGCCGGTTCCGGCCGGATTCCCACGCAATCGACATCCACCAAGCAAGGAGAACATGTATGAAACGCAAGTACATCATTGGCTATGCGCTCGCCGCCACGCTGTGTGCGGGGCCGGCATTGGCCGAGGAACTCACCGGCACATTGAAGAACGTCAAGGAGACCGGCGCCATCACCATCGGCTTCCGCGATTCGTCGATCCCGTTTTCCTATCTGGATGACAGCCAGAAGCCGATCGGCTTTGCTATGGACATCTGCTACAAGATCGTCGACGCCGTTAAGAAGGAGCTCAAGCTCGACAAGCTCGAGGTCAAACTCAATCCGGTGACGTCGTCGACCCGCATTCCCTTGCTGGCCAACGGCACCATTGACCTCGAATGCGGCTCGACCACCAACAACGCCGACCGCCAGAAGCAGATTTCCTTCACCAACACCCACTTCCTGACCGCGAGCCGGTTCGTCTCGAAGAAGGCCAGCAAGATCAATTCCATTGACGATCTCAAGGGCAAGTCGGTGGTCTCGACGTCGGGCACCACCAACATCAAGCAGCTCACCGAGGCCAACGCCGCCCGCAACCTCGGCATCAACATCATCCCGGCCAAGGATCATGCCGAAGCGTTCTTGATGGTCGAGACCGATCGCGCGGTGGCATTCGTGATGGACGATATCCTGCTCGCCAGTCTCGCCGCCGGATCGAAAGAGCCGGACGCCTACGTCATCTCCAAGGATGCGTTCTCGAAGCCGGAGCCCTATGGCATCATGCTGCGCAAGGATGACGCGCCGTTCAAGAAGGTGGTCGATGCTGCAACGGCCGCGCTCTACAAGAGCGCCGACGGTCAGAAGCTGTATGACAAGTGGTTCACGCAGAAGATTCCGCCCAAGGGATTGAACCTCAACGTGCCGATCGGTGCGGAGCTGAAGAAGGAGTTCGCCAAGCCTTCGGATTCGCCGGATCCGGATTCCTATACCGCGATGTGAGAATTCTCGAGGGCTCATGCGATGGCGCGGTCATTGCATGAGCCTTTGGGGGGATAAGCCTTGGAGGCCTACGTGGCGGAAACTTGCATTTTACCATTCCGGCCCGAGTTTTGCAGGCATTCCGGAAGTCATCCAACGGAGAACATTACGAATGAAACGCCTGCGTATGATCGGCCTTGTGCTCGCAGCCAGTTTCTGTGCCGGGCAGGCGGGCGCCGAGGAGCTCACGGGGACGCTCAGGAAAATCAAGGAAACCGGGGTGATCACCATCGGCTTCCGCGATTCGTCGATTCCGTTTTCCTATCTCGACGACAACCAGAAGCCGATCGGCTTTGCGATTGACATCTGTTACAAGATCGTCGACGCCGTGAAGAAGGAGCTCAAGCTCGACAGACTCGAGGTCGAATTCAATCCGGTGACGTCGTCGACCCGGATCCCATTGCTGGCCAACGGCACCATCGACCTCGAATGCGGATCGACCACCAACAACGCCGACCGTCTCAAGCAGGTTTCCTTCACCAACACCCACTTTCTGACCGCGACCCGCTTCGTCTCAAAGAAGGCCAGCAAGATCAACTCGATCGACGATCTCAAGGGCAAGTCGGTGGCCTCGACATCCGGCACCACCAACATCAAGCAGCTCACCGAAGCCAACGCCGCCCGCAATCTCGGCATCAACATCATCCCAGCCAAGGAACATGCCGAATCGTTCCTGATGGTCGAGACCGATCGTGCGGTTGCGGCGGTGCTGGACGATATCCTGCTCGCCAGCTTCGTCGCCGGATCGAAAGATCCGGACGCCTATGTCTTCTCCACCGACGCCTTCTCGAAGCCGGAGCCTTACGGCATCATGCTGCGCAAGGACGATCCCGCCTTCAAGAAGGTGGCCGATAGCGCCACCGCGGCGCTCTATCAGAGTGCGGATGGTCAGAAGCTGTATGACAAATGGTTCATGCAGAAGATTCCGCCCAAGGGATTGAACCTCAACGCGCCTATCGGCGCGGAGCTGAAGAAGGAGTTCGCCAAGCCTTCGGACTCCCCGGATCCGGATTCTTACAAGGCGATGTGAGGCTTGCCGGCACAGGGATGGCCCGGTCATTGCATGGGCCGGTATCGATGCGTAGGCTACGGCTGGCAGCGACGCAGCCGTAGCACGCGGGGGCTTTGGTGAACTATCACTGGAATTGGCGCATCTTCTGGGAGCCGGCCCCCAACGGGACCGGCACGTATCTGGACATGCTGCTGTCGGGGCTGGTCCTGACCATCGAGACCGCGATCTGCGCCTGGATTCTGGCGCTCGCCTTCGGATCGGCCGTCGGCGTCCTGCGCACGCTGCCGTCCAGGACGGCATCCTGGGTCGGCTTCGCCTGGGTCGAATTCTTCCGCAACATGCCGCTGCTGGTGCAGCTGTTCATCTGGTTCTTCGTCTTGCCGGAAATCCTGCCGCAGTCGTGGGGGCTCTGGCTGAAGCAGATGCCCAATGCGCCGTTCTACACCGCGGCGATCGGGATCGGGTTTTTCATGTCCGCGCGGGTGGCCGAACAATTGCGGGCCGGCATTGGGTCGCTGCCGCGCGGACAAAAATTGGCCGCGACCGCGCTGGGACTGACGACCGCGCAGACCTATCGCTATGTGCTGCTGCCGATGGCATTTCGCATCATCATGCCGCCGCTCACTTCCGAATTTCTCTCCACCATCAAGAATACTTCGGTGGCCCTCACCATCGGCCTGATCGAACTGACCGCCGAGGCGCGGGCGATGCAGGAATTTTCCTTTCAGGTGTTCGAAGCCTTTACCGCCGCGACGGTGCTGTATCTCCTGATCAATATCGTCGTCGTTATCGCCATGCGCTTCCTTGAGCGCGGGCTCGCGATTCCCGGCTACATTACCGGGAAATAGCGCCGATGTTCGCCAATTTCGACTTTGACGTCATCCGCCGCTCGCTCGGATATCTGTTTTTCGACGGCATGACATTTACGCTGACGCTGACCGGTCTTGGTGCGCTGGGAGGCCTGATCTTCGGCACACTGATCGCCATGATGCGGCTATCCGGATTCAAGCTGCTCGGCCGCATCGCCGGCCTCTATGTCGACCTGATGCGGTCGCTGCCGCTGGTGCTGGTGATCTTCTGGTTCTATTTCCTGGTGCCCTATCTCGGACAGTGGCTGACGGGATCGTCGCGGCCGGTTCGGGTCGGCGCGTTCACCTCCTCGCTCGTCACCTTCATCATGTTCGAGGCGGCGTACTTTTCGGAGATCATGCGCGCCGGCATTCAGTCGATCTCGAAAGGACAGCCCGCCGCGGCGAATGCGCTGGGTCTCACCTACGGGCAGACCATGCGGTATGTCGTGCTGCCGCAGGCGTTCCGCAACATGCTGCCGGTGCTGCTGACCCAGACCATCGTGCTGTTCCAGGACACCTCGCTGGTCTATGTGCTATCGATCCCCGACTTCCTGGGCGCGGCGAGCAAGGTGGCGCAGCGCGACGGCCGGCTGGTCGAAATGTACCTGTTCGCGGCCGCGGTCTATTTCATCATTTCCAGCGCTGCATCCTTCAGTGTCCGGCGCCTTCAGGCGCGTATCAGTATCGTCCGCTAGCGAGACCTTCATGATCGAGATCAGTCACGTCGACAAATGGTACGGGCCCAGCTTCCAGGCGCTGAAGGATTGCACCACCAGCGTCGCCAAGGGCGAGGTGGTGGTGGTGTGCGGACCGTCCGGTTCGGGAAAATCGACGCTGATCAAATGCGTCAACGCGTTGGAGCCGTTCCAGAGCGGTGAAATCATCCTCGACGGCATCAAGGTCAACGACCCAAAGACCGACCTGCCAAAACTGCGCGCCCGCGTCGGCATGGTGTTCCAGCATTTTGAACTTTTTCCGCATCTCAAGATCATCGAGAATCTGTGTCTTGCCCAGGAGAAGGTGCTGGGGCGCTCGCATGACGAGGCGATGGCAAAAGGGTCAAAACTGCTCGACCGGGTCGGGCTGAAGGACCACGCCCGCAAATATCCCGCCGAACTGTCCGGCGGCCAGCAGCAGCGCGTCGCCATCGCGCGGGCGCTGGCGATGGATCCGATCGCCATGCTGTTCGACGAACCGACCTCGGCGCTCGACCCTGAGATGATCAGTGAAGTGCTCGACGTCATGATCGACCTCGCCCGCGAGGGCATGACCATGATGGTGGTCACCCACGAAATGGGCTTCGCCAGCAAGGTCGCGCACCGCGTCATCTTCATGGACCAGGGCGAAATCGTCGAGGACGCGCTGAAGACCGATTTCTTCGGCAGCCCCCGCAGCGACCGCGCGCAGAAATTCCTGTCCAAGATCCTGTCGCATTAAGGCACAACGTCATTCCGGGGCGCGTCGAAGACGCGAACCCGGAATCTCGAGATTCCGGGTTCATGCTTCGCATGCCCCGGAATGACTTTTCAACGTCAGGCGATTTTCGTCGCGAATTCCGTTTCCAATTCGGCGATCAGGCTTTAAGAACTGGCGTAGACATCAGCAACCACTGCATCGCCGCCCCTACAGGAGAAATCGCTTGGAACAGATCGCTTACGTCAACGGTTCGTTCGTGCCGCTTAGTGAAGCAAAAGTCTCGGTGCTGGACCGCGGCTTTTTGTTCGCCGACGGCATCTACGAAGTCGCAGCCGTGCTCGACGGCAAGCTGATCGACAACGCCTCGCATCTGGCGCGGCTGGAGCGCTCGGTCGGCGAGATCGCGCTGGCTTTGCCGGAGACGATTGAGCGCATTCAGGAGATCCAGAGGGAATTGATCGTTCGCAACACTCTCGTCAACGGCATGGTCTATCTGGAGGTGACGCGCGGCGCCGACACCGGACGTGATTTTGCGTTTCCGAAAGACGTCAAGCCGACGCTGGTGATGTTTACCTCGGTGAAGGACATCGTCAATGCGCCGTCGGCCAGGACCGGCATTGCCGTGATCACCGTGCCGGATCTCCGCTGGGAGCGGCGCGACATCAAGAGCGTGGCGCTGCTGGCGCAAGTATTGGCAAAACAGGCCGCGGCGGAAGCCGGCGCCGGCGAGGCCTGGATGATCGAGGATGGCAAGGTGACCGAGGGCGGCTCGTCCTCGGCCTTCATCCTGACCCAGGATGACGTGCTGGTGACACGGCAGAATTCATCCGCGATTTTGCCGGGCTGCACCCGCAAGGCGGTGGTAGCCCTCGCCGAAGAACGTCAGCTCCGCGTCGAGGAACGGCCGTTCACGATCGAGGAGGCGCTCAAGGCCAAGGAAGCCTTCATCACCAGCGCCACCGTGTTCGTGCAGGCGGTGGTGTCGATCGACGGCAAGACCGTCGCCAACGGCAAGCCCGGTCCGATCACCGACCGCTTGCGCGAGATCTATGTCGACTTTGCCCGCGTCACGGCGCAGTAGGACCCGAGTCTCATTTGCCGAACACCGTGAGTTGCGCGCCATCGTCGGCGACAAACACCGCAAGCAGGCTAGCCGGTTCGCTCGTGCTGGCGTTCTCGCTGACGAGATGTTCGCTGCCGGGCGGCTCGAAAAAGCTTTCGCCTGCCTTGTAAACCTTGGCCGGTCCGGTTACGGAGTTTTCCGAGCGGATTTCGCCCGACAGCACATAGGCGAATACGCTGCCGGCGTGATGGTGGCTGGCCGATTGGCCGCCGGGCGCGTAATTGACGACGACGGCGGTCAGGCTTTTGCCGGGCACGTTCGGAAGTTTCTCGGCGCGAACGGGTTTCACCTGATCGCCTTCGGCGTGCGCGAAGGGACAGACGGAAACCGCGAAGGCAAGCGCGGCGGCTGCTGCAAGTCCGGATGCTATTCTGGTCATGGTCTTCTCCTGATCCTCAGGCCACGGCGGCCTTGGCTCTCACCGGGGGAACCGAACGGAAGCTGATCGCGATCCGGTTCCAGGCGTTGATGGTTGCGATCAGCATGGTCAGATTGACCGTCTCGGCTGCCGAAAATTGCGCGCGAACGCCTTCATAGACGTCATCGGGCGCATGGGTCTCCGAGATCAGCGTCACCGCCTCGGTCCATGCCAGCGCGGCACGCTCGCGGTCGGTGTAGACAGGTGACTCACGCCACGCATTCAAAAGATACAGGCGCTGTTCGGTTTCGCCGTGCTTGCGCGCGTCCTGGGTGTGCATGTTGATGCAGAACGCGCAGCCATTGATCTGCGACGCCCGGGTCTTGACCAGTTCGATCAGGGATTGTTCGAGGCCGGAAGCCTGCACCTGGGCCTCAAGCGCGGTGAGCGCCTTTATGGTGTCGGGCGCAGCCTGAAAGGGGTTCAATCGAGTCTTCATGCTGTCCTCCTTTGAATTGCGGCTTGGAGAGATAATCTCAGTGTGCGCCGCCGGTTGCAAGATGGTCGGGTTTTTTGAGCAGCAGGGCTGCCATGAGCGCGACCATCAGTGCCGCTCCCAGCAGATAGAAAGTGTCGCTGAAGGCCAGGATAAAGGCCTGTTTTTGCACGATGTGGCCGATCGCGACCACGGCGCGGTGCGACGCTTCCGCGCGGTCGGCGGCACCGTGGCTGATAAAATACTGCGTAAGCGCTTCGATCCGCGTGCGGGTTGCCTGTTCCAGCAGCGATACCGACTGCATCAGCACGTTGGAATGGTACTGCTCGCGCTTGGTCACGAAGGTCTGCAGCATGGCGATGCCGACGGCGCCGCCGAGATTCCGCATCATGTTGAACAGTCCCGACGCCGAGCCGGCATTCTCCGCTTCGATGCTGGCGGTCGCGACGGCGGAGAGTGGCGCGAACGCCAGCGCCTGGCCGATGGCGCGAACCACGTTGGGCCAGAACAACTGATCGGAACCGTAGTCGGCCGTCATGTAAATGTTCATGAAGTTGCCGGCGGCGAACAGCGCAAATCCGACGCCGATCAACAGGCGCGGGTCGAACCGCTGCATCAGCCGGGGCACCAGGGGAATCAAGACCAGTTGAGGCAATCCGGTCCAGGCCAGCACCAGGCCGATCTGCTCGGCATTATATCCCTGGATGCGCGACAGATAGAGCGGCAGGATGAAAACCGAACCATACAAGGCGATGCCAAGCAGAAAATTGGCCAGGATGCCGAAGCCGAAATTGCGGCGAGCCAGCAGCCTCAGATTCAACAGCGGCCTTTTGCTGGTCAGTTCGATCCACAGGAACAGCGCCAGCGCGATCGCGGCGATGATCGACAACCGGACAATGAATGGCGATCCGAACCAGTCGTCCTTGTTGCCTTCCTCGAGCACGGTCTGCAATGCGCTCAAACCGATCGCCATGGTGATGACACCGGGCCAGTCGCCCTCGCGCAGCAGCAGCAGCTTCATCGGCTTCGATTCCAGCGAGAACCACAGCATGCCGATCATCAGCGCGCCCGGCACCAGATTGACGTAGAAAATGCACTGCCAGCTCCAGTTTTCCGTGAGATAGCCGCCGATCGTCGGACCTATCGCCGGTGCAAAGATCGCGGACACGGCGAACATCGCAAGACCCGTCGGTTGCTTCGCCTTCGGCAGCAGCGTGATGATCAGCGTGAACGCCATCGGGATAAGTACGCCGCCGCAAAAACCCTGCAGCGCGCGCAGCACGATCATCTGCGGCAGGTCCCGCGCAAAGGCGCAGGCGACGGAAAATGCCAGAAACAGCACCGCGTTGGTCAAGAGATAGACACGGATCGAGAACACCTGCGCGAGCCAGCCGCTCAGGGGAATGACGACGATCTCGGCGATCAGGTAGGAGGTCGAGATCCAGCCGCCGTCGTCGATACCGGCGCCGATCGCGCCTTGAATGTCCGCCAGCGAAGCGTTGACGATCTGGATATTGAGCACCGCCATAAAGGCGCCAAGCGTGGAGCCGAACACCGCAAGCCAGGTTTTGGCGGAGACCGCGGTAGCGGCATTTTCCGGGGCCGGGAATGCTTGCGGACGATCGGCGCCAATGCGGTCGGAGCCGGCGTTGTCGATGGCAGGCTGAAGCGTGGTCATGAGAGTCTCCTCCTGGTTGCCTACCGGAAATGTGTTGGATCAGCTGCCGGGCCGTGTCGCGGAGGCATTCGCCGCAAGCCGGCTTTGGGCGGCATGATTCCGTTCGGCGAGCACGGTCGCCTTGGTATCGACGGTAGGCTCCGCCGACATGCCCGGCCGAAGCAGGCCGGTCAGGCTGCGATCGTCGAGCACGATCTTCACCGGCACCCGCTGCACGATCTTGGTGAAATTGCCGGTTGCGTTGTCCGGCGGCAGCAGCGCGAATTCGAGGCCGCTCGCCGGCGACAGGCTGTCGACATGGCCCCTGAGTGTGGTGCCGTGGAAGCTGTCGATCCGGATTTCGACCGGCTGGCCGTTGCGGACATGCGTGAGCTGGGTTTCCTTGAAATTCGCCACCACATAGACCGCATCGAGCGGAACCACCGCCATCAACTGCGTTCCGGCCTGCACGAATTGACCGACCCGCAGCGAGCGCGCGCCGACGGTGCCCTCGACCGGGGCGGTGATCTCCGTGTAGGACAGGTTCAGCGCCATCTGTTGTTCGACGGCGCGGGCGCGATCCAGCTGCGCCACCGCCTTGGCCCGATCGGTGGTGAGCACGTCGACTTTTCTTTGCGCAGCGAGCAGGCCGGATTTGCCGTGCTGCAACTGTGCGGTTTTTTCGCGCAGCGCCGCATCGGTCTGCTGCGCGCGCTGGATGGTGCCGGAGCCGGTTTTCATCAGCCCGTCGTAACGGGCCTGCTCTTCCTGCGCGAATTGCAGATTGGCTTCCGCTGCGGCGACATCCGCCGATTCCTGCTCCATGACGGGGTGCTGCAGCGCGATCTGTGCATCGAGATTGCGCACCGCGGCTTCGGACGCCGCGACATCGGCTTGCGCCTGTTCCAGTGCGGTCCTGAAATCGCGGTCGTCGATCCGCGCCAGCAACTGTCCGGCTTTCACTTCCTGGTTGTCGCCGACCAAGACCTCCGCGATATAGCCGGACACCTTTGGCGAGACGATCGTGGAGTCGGCCTTGACGTAGGCATCGTCGGTCGATTCCAGGTATCGCCCGGTGGTGAGATAGCCGTAACCGAAGTCCGCGGCGGTAGCGATCCCGAAGGCCAGCGCCAGCCCCAGGGCCGCGCGCTTGATCGCCCGCCGGGACGGGCGAAGGCCGGTTTGCACGTGTAAATCAGCGACATCAGATCGGGTGGCCATGGGTTCCTCCTGCAGAGATCGGCACCCTCGGAGAGGGCGCTTGGTACGGCCCTAACATGTAATGTCGCGCGCGATGTGATAATTGGGAAAAAACTGGAAGCATTATCCAGTGAGAACGGATAATCGGAGACCTTGATGGATCGGCTGACCAGTCTGACGGTGTTCGTCCAGGTGGCGGACAGCGGCGGATTTTCAGCCGCAGGCCGCCGGCTCAACATGTCGACAACCATGGTGAGCAACCACGTCCAGGCGCTCGAAGACCGGCTCGGCGCCCGGCTGCTCAACCGCACGACACGGAAGGTCAGCCTCACCGAAGTCGGCAAGGCCTATTACGATCGCTGCACGCAGATCCTGGCGGATCTCGAAGCGGCCGACGACATCGCCGGCGCCTTGCAATCGACGCCGCGCGGCACGCTGCGTATCTATACTGCCACCCACATCGTCCCATTTATTGCGCCGGTGGTCGCCGGATTTCTCAGCTCCTACCCCGACGTCAAGGTCGACCTGACCATGGGCGAGCGAACCATCGACCTGATCGACGAGGGATTTGATGTGGCGATCCGGCTGACGCCGCCGCCCGATTCCAGCCTCATTGTCCGCAGCCTCGCCACCTGGCGGCACGTGTTATGCTGTTCGCCCGCCTATCTCGAAAAGCATGGACCGCTTCGGCAGCTGTCCGAACTGGCGAACCATAATTGCGTTCGCCACGTCCTTTATCCGTATGAGGATGGCTGGCATTTCGTCGATCGCCAGGATATGCCGGCGTCGGTGCGGATCTCCGGCAATCTGATTTCCAACAGCGGCGACATGCTGCGGACGGCCGCCCTGCAGGGTGTCGGCATCTGCCTGGCGCCGGGTTTTTTGATATCGGACGATCTCAAGGCCGGCCGGCTGGTACGTCTGTTGGCCGAATACCGGCCGGTGGAATTTGCCATGACTGCGGTTTACCCGCATCGTCATCATCTCTCGGCGAAAGTCCGCAGTTTTATCGATCTTCTCGCGCAACACAGCGCCGAGCATCAGAGACTGATCAATCCGTATTCCTGATGAGCCCGATCACGATTGTTGCAAGAAAAGTCCGCGCCGGCTGGATTGGGCTGCGGCAATGCCATAACGTGTCCTGGCTTCAACTGCCTGGTCAAGTAACTGATGTTTCCGCGCGATACCGCGTCATTTCGCTCATGTGCCAGGCGGTTCGCCGCGATAGCCTGCCTCGCCGCCATCTCATCGGCCGCGACTCCCGCGCTTGGGCCGCCGCCGGGGGCGGCGCTGTCGCGCGAAAAGCTTTCAGCCATTGAGGATTTCATCAACGGCGAAATCGCATCGGGGAGAATTCCCGGCGCCCTCGTTCTGGTCCAGCGTCACGGCCAACAGGAATATTTCAAGACCTTCGGCAAGCGGGACGTCGAGAAGGGAACGCCGATGACGGCGGATGCCATCTTCCCGATCCATTCGGTCACCAAGACCATCACCAGCGTGGCAGCGATGACGCTGGTCGATCAGGGCAAAATCGCGCTCGATGATCCCGTCAGCAAATACATCCCGTCCTTCGCCGGCATGAAGGTCGGCGTCGAGAGAAAAGGCGATTCCGACAGGCGGTGCTTGACTTGGTGCCGTTGCGCCGGCCCATCAATATCGAGGATTTGCTGCTGCACACATCTGGTATCACCTACGGCTTCTATGGCGAGGGGCTGGTCAAGGCGGCCTATAACGGCATTTATCTCGGCGATTTCGACAATGCCGAATTCGTCGAACGGCTGGCAAAGGTGGCGCTGGCCGAACAGCCGCGCACGCTCTGGGATTATGGCCATTCGGTCGATGTCCTCGGTCGCGTGATCGAGGTCGCGTCCGGCCAGTCGCTCTACCAATTCGAACAGACCAATCTGCTCGATCCGCTTCATATGACCACCACGAAATTCTTTCTGACCGATCCTGCGGAACGGGCGCGCTACGCCCAGCCGCTGGCCAAAGACCGCCACGTCGAGCGAAACTCGCTCGACGTCACGCGATGGGAATCCGGCGGCGGCGGAATGGTCTCGGCGGCGGCCGATTTCGCGCGCTACGGGCAGATGCTGCTGAACGGCGGGACGCTGGACGGCAGAACCTATCTCAGCCCCAAGGCATTCGCCGCGATGACCACGGATCATATCGGGCCGGGGTCGGGCGTCGCGCGCAACTATTTCTATTATCCCGGCGACGGATTCGGGTTCGGCTACGGTTTTGGCGTGCGCACCGATCCCGGCAATGCGGTGCCGCCGCCGCCGGGCTCGCTTGGGGAGATCAAATGGGACGGCGCCACCGGCGTCTATCTCGTGGTCGACCGCGCCCAGGACATGTTTTTCGTGCTGATGGAGAATTCTCCATCCGGGCGCCTGCATGTTCAGGTGACGCTGAAAAAGATCATTTACGACGCGTTCGAGAAATGATCCGGAACAGCTGGCTGATGGCTCTTTGCTTGGAATGGAATTGATGCTGCAGAAACCGGACGAAAAAGATCAGGCCATCGTGACGCCAGTGCGGATCGCCGCGTTCGACCGCGCGCGGACGTTCATCATCCTCCTGGTGCTGCTGCACCATTCCGTCGTCAACTACACCTATTTCGGCAGCGGCGACAAAATGCGCTGGCTCGGCTTCGATCTGGTGGTGCTGTTCAATGACAGTTTCTTCATGGCGTTCATGTTTTTTATCTCCGGGCTGTTCGTCCGCGACAGCCTGATGCGAAAAGGCCCGGCGATCTTCCTGCGCGACCGCGCGTGGCGGCTCGGCGTGCCGTACCTGGTGTCGGTGTTCGTGCTGATGCCGATTGCGTATTACCCGACATTCCTGCGCTACCATCTGCCGGGCACCACCGATTTCAATTTCCTGCATTTCTGGTGGCACACGCTCACCATCGGGCCATGGCCTTCGGGGCCGGCGTGGTTCCTGTGGGTGCTGCTGGCGCTTGACGCGATCGTCGCCGCCGTCTGGCCGGTCGCCGCTCGTGTCATCGGGGCGCTCGGCCGGTTGATTTTTTCCATGCGCAATCGGCCGACGAAGGCCTTTGCGGCTTTTCTGGCGGTCTCGATTGCGGTCTACCTGCCGATGCGCTTGATCTTCGGCGACGCGAGCTGGCTGGAATTGGGCCGGTTTCCGCTGCCGATCCAGACCAGCCGGATCCTGCTCTACACCGCCTACTTC
>Ga0209890_10000308_pt1 | contig 22539 bp, 20 predicted proteins | sample OrgsoiDNA2013049_FD_185799 | JGI IMG/M metagenome (GOLD analysis project Ga0209890, IMG submission 185799) | Permafrost soil microbial communities from the Arctic, to analyse light accelerated degradation of dissolved organic matter (DOM) -... | ecosystem: Environmental > Terrestrial > Soil >...
TCGCGCCCGGAGAGCCGCCGCCCGAGCGCCCCCACGACCTCCGCGATCGACAGCCGCGTCGGCCCCACGAGCAGCGCGACCACCACCGCCGCGGCGACTACGACCGCCAGCCCAAGTCCGATCGCCAGCCGTGCCCGCGCGGCCCGGCGGCGGGCGTTCTGGATCTCGGCGGTGGTGGCGGGCGCCCGGCGGGGCTCGGTCCCCGCCGCGGGCGCCGTCTCGAACGGCATGAAAACATCCCCTCGCTCCGCGCAAACGAGGGGACGGGGCCGGCCCCCAACGACGAGACCGACGACCACCCTCCGTCCGCGCGGAGAAAAAAGCGTCGGCCTTCGGTAGGTCTCCTGACTCGTGGAGCGCGAGCGCGTGGTTGCCAACTGGCATACCTGGCGATTCGCGGCTGCCCTCCCCTTCCCCGACGTCGTCGAGTGGGTTCGTGAGGGCCGCCTCCACTTACAGTGGCGGGACCGCGCCGGACTTCAACCGGCTTCCCTTTTATGCCCGGATGGGCACCGAAGGCGCTTATTCAATTTTCAGACTTCGATCCCGCTTCAACCACCCAGCGCCGGGACTGTCAAGCGGACGTCGTCAATCGTCTCGCTGCCAGGCCGGTTTGGAGGCCGCCACGGCGTCGTAATAGCTGCGCAGCGCCAGCCCCTCGGCCGCGGCCTCGTCGACGATCACGGTCGCGTGCGGGTGAAGCTGGAGCGCGGAGGCCGGAACCAGCGCGGCGAGCGGCCCCTCGACCATCTTGGCCACGGCCGACGCCTTGGCGGCGCCGAACGCCACCAGCAGGCAGCGCCGCGCCGAGAGAATCGTCGCTATGCCGACGGTGAGCGCGTGATGGGGAACCGGCTCGGCGCCCGCGCCAGAGACGGCCAAGCCGGCAAACATGGGTCGATTCGCGGCCCGCGTCTCGTCGGTCAGCGTCTTGAGCCGCGTGCGCGATCCGAACGATGACGTCGGCTCGTTGAAAGCAATGTGCCCGTCGATCCCGAGCCCCAGTAGCGCGAGATCCAGACCGCCCGCCGCCACGATCGCCGCCTCGTAGCGCGCGCAAGCGTCAGCGAGATCGGCCGCCTGCCCGTCGGGCGCGTGCGCTTGCGCGTCCGGCAGATCGACGTGTCGATAAAGAGCCTCCTGCAGGGCGCGCCGGAAGCCACCCGGATGGTCGGGCCGGATGCCGACGTACTCGTCGAGGTTGAACGCCGTGGCGCGCGCGAAGGAGAGCCCCTCGTCGCGGTGCTGGCGCACCAGCTCGGCGTAGATCGCGCGCGGCGTGCTCCCGGTCGGGAGCGCCAGCGCCGCTTCGGGTTTGGCGCGCAGCAGACGGGAGACGATCCGCGCCGCGCGCAGGCAGGTCTCGTCAGCGGTCGGGACCACGATGACTTCCACGGCCGAGTTCTATCTCGATTGCCCCGCCCGGCGCTAAACTACGGGCATGGTCGACGACAAGAGAGAGAAGGCCTCCGCGGCCGCTCGGGCCCTGCTGGCCGCCGAGTCGGTCGGCCTGCTGTCGACGATCTCCGTCCGGCGCGCCGGCACGCCCTACGGCTCCCTCACCCCATACGCCCTGTCGGCCGCGGGCGCCCCGCTCCTGCTGCTCTCGGGCCTCGCCGCGCACACGCACAACCTCCGCGCCGACCCGCGCGCCGGCCTGTTCGTCGGCGACCACACCGCCGCCGCCGATCCCCAGGCGGGCGCGCGCCTCTCGCTCATGGGGCGCGCGGCCCCGGTCGGCGCCGACGACGAAGCCGATGCCCGCGTCCGCTATCTCGCCCGCTGGCCCACGACCGTCGACACCGTCGCGCTCCACGATTTTTCGTTCTGGCGCTTCGACATCGAAGAGGCCCGCTTCATTGCCGGCTTCGGCGACATCCGCTGGCTACCGGCGAGCGCGTTCAGCGGCTGAAGCGAGGCGTGTCGTCACGCCCTCAACGGCCGAACTCTGACGACGGTTCGGACGAAAGTCCCGTGTCACCGATCTCGAAGCTGTCGCGCGCAAAAGCGGCGTGACCGACGAGCGCCCCGACAAGCGCCCCGATGACGGTGGACGTCGCCATGATCCCGACCAGCGTCGCCGACGAGGACGGGGCGCTCTGCGGGTAGGACGCGTCCGGGAGGGGACCGCTGGCAAATAGCGCCATGAGGCCCCCCAACACCAGCCCGAACCCGCCGCCGACGATGCCGCCCGAGAGCGTGGCCCGGTGGCGCGTTGTCACCCCCGCCACCTTCGAAAGATCCAGGTGCCAGACGTCACCCATCTGCGTCACGACGGTCAGCTGCCCCGCCTCGACAGAGGCGATTCGCTCGATTTCGGACGGTGGAACGTCGAAAACCGGACGCGGTCCCTCGACGGTGCAGGTTCCACCGTCACAGGGATTGCTTGGATCGAAGTAGTGGATCGCGAAGGTCCCGGGCTCGCCGCTCGTTGAGCTGTTGATCTCCTCGACCTCGTCTCGTGATGGTGGTCGACCAACGCGACGTACATGCGCGCACCCGGTAATCAGCGCAACAGCGGCGACGACGGCGATCCAGCGACGTGCCATGCTGGTTCCGAGATGCAACTCACAGGCCACCGGCGCAGGCCGGAGGCCGAAGACGCGCGTCAGCCGAAGACTATCGTCCGGTTGCCCGAGACCAGCACGCGGCGTTCTAGGTGCATCCGGACCGCGTGGGTGAGGACGCGGCGTTCCAGCTCGCCCCCCTTGCGCAGGAGCTCGTCGACGTCGTCACGGTGGGTGACGCGGCAGACGTCCTGCTCGATGATCGGCCCCTGATCGAGCTCGCTGGTCACGTAGTGAGCGGTCGCGCCGATCACCTTCACGCCGCGCGCCTTGGCCTGGTGGTAGGGCTTGGCGCCGACGAAGGCGGGCAGGAACGAGTGGTGGATGTTGATGATCCGCGACGGCCAGCGGGCGACGAAGCCGGGCGAGAGGATCTGCATGTAGCGGGCGAGCACCACCAGATCGACGCCCGCCTCGGACAGAAGTTTTTCCTGCGTCGCCTCGGCGACCGCCTTTTCGCTCGCGTCGACCGGCACGTGCTCGAAGCGAACGCCGAAGTGGCCGGCGACCGAGCGGAGCTGCTCGTGGTTGGAGATCACCAGCGCCAGATCGCCCCGCAGCTCGCCGAGCTGGTGTGCCAGCAGCAGGTCGTAGAGACAGTGCGGCGCCTTGCTGGCGAACAGCGCCACCCTCGGGCGGACGTCGGAGTAGGTCAGCTCCCACTCGAGATCGAACCGGGTCGCAAGCGCCCGCATCGCCGTGTCGATCTCCGCGCGCGACAGCTTGAACCCGCCCAGATCCCACCGCAGGCGCATGAAGAAGAGACCGGTCTCGACCTCGGCGTGCTGATCGGCGTCGAGGATGTTGCCGCCGTTCTTGAACACGAACTCCGACAGCGCCGCCACCAGACCGGTGCGATCGCGGCAGCTCACCAGCAGCGTGGCGGTCGCGGGCACCGATGCGGACGGGACCGTCGAGGTCATCGACCTCAGAGTATCCCGGCGCGTGCGGGCGCGCCGGTTATCCGTCGACGGCCGGGACCGCGGTGGTCTTGGCGCCGCCAGTCGTCAGCGACCAGAGTCCCGGGACCAGGCGCCGACCGATCGCCGCTTCGGCCTCCGCCACCGTCGCCGCCTGAATCTCACTGCGGATGCGGCGGAGCGCCGCCAGCGCTCCCCCGGACGGTGTCGTGAGGCGGACCATGTTCCCGTGCGTCTCGGCCAATCCCCCCGACGGCAGATAGATCGTCCTGATATCCATCGTGATCCTCACGTCCATCGAACCACGCCGGGATCGAAACGCAATTTTTTGCGCGTCCATCTCGTTGACCAGATTGAAACGTCGATCGCGCGGGAGGGTGTGGGAACCCTCCCAGGGGTCCCATGAGAACTAACGCGTGCGCCGCGCGCGGACGGCGTCGGCGAGCTCGCGCAGCACCGGCACCGTCTCGTTCCAGCCGAGGCAGGCGTCGGTGATGCTCTGCCCGTAGGTGAGCGTCTGACCCGGCTTCGGATCCTGGCGGCCGCCGACGAGGTGACTCTCGATCATCACGCCGCCGAGCGCGCGCCCGTCGACGCGAATCTGCGCGGCCAGATCGCGCGCCACCGCCGGCTGGCGCTCCGGATCCTTGCGGCTGTTGCCGTGGCTGCAGTCGACCATCAGGCGAGGCCGCAGCTTGGACTTCTCCAATGAAGCGACGGCGCGCGCGACCGAATCGACGTCATAGTTCGGCGCACCGGCGGCGCCGCGCAGAATGAGGTGGCAGTCGGGGTTGCCACGGGTGGCGACGATCGCCGCCAGCCCCTGCTTGGTGACCGACAGGAAATGGTGTGGGTTGCCGGCGGCCTGAATGGCGTCGATGGCGATCTGCGTGTTGCCGTCGGTGCCGTTCTTGAAACCGACCGGCATCGACAGCCCCGACGTCAGCTCCCGGTGCGTCTGGCTCTCGGTGGTGCGCGCGCCGATCGCCCCCCAGCTGACCAGATCGGCGAGGTACTGCGGCGTGATCATGTCGAGGAACTCACAGCCGGCCGGCATCCCCATCTCGGCGAGATCCAGTAGGAGGCCGCGCGCGATCGCCAGCCCCTCGTTGACCTTGAACGTGCCGTCGATGTTCGGATCGTTGATGAGCCCCTTCCACCCGACGGTCGTGCGCGGCTTCTCGAAGTAGACCCGCATGATGACGAAGAGCGCGTCGCGCAGCTCGGCGGCGACCGCTTGCAACCCGCGGGCGTACTCGCGCGCCGCGGTCACGTCGTGGATCGAGCAGGGACCGACCACCACCACCAGCCGGTCGTCGTCGCCGCGCAGGATGCGCGCGGCCGCCTCGCGGCTCTCGACCACCGTGGTGGAGGCCCGCTCCGTCAGCGGCAGATTCTCCATCAGGATCTCGGGCGGGATCAGCGGGCGAATACGGGCGATGCGAAGGTCGTCGGTGGGGTGCAGCATGGGGGCCAGGGAATCTAGCGCCTTTTCGCCCGATCTGCGCGGTTCGCGCAGCAGGTCGCTCGAGGGCCGCCGGGCGTTATAGTGCCTGGCGATGCGACGGGGACTCGACGCTTTCCGCGAGGATGCGGACGACTGGCGGGCGGCCGTCGGCGCCCGCGCCCCCGTCTACGATCGCCTCCTGGCGGCAGCTGCGGCCATTTTCGACCAACCCGCCGGCAGCCTCGAGGAGGCGGCGCGCGCGCGGGTCGAGGCCGCCTGGCGCGAGCGGCGCCTCTCGGCCGGCTATGACCGGCCGCTGTTGTTGATGGCAGCGCTGCGGGCGGAGGCGCTGCGGGCCGGCCCGCGCCACCCGCTGTTCGAGGCGATAGCCGCAACCGACGTCCGTCCGGAGGCGGCCACGCAGGAGGCGCTGGCGGCGGCGCTGGCCGATGCGCCGCCGCGCCTCTACGCCGAGCTCGCCACACGGCGGGTGCAGACCAACGAGACGTCGCGCGCGGTGGCCTGGCTCTGGCCGGCTGCGCTGGCGGGGTGCGCGGATGGCAAGCGCCCTCTGGCGATCTTCGACGTGGGGTGCAGCGCCGGGCTCAACCTCTGCGCCGAGCGCCTGCCGGCCCCCTGGCGCGATCCGGCCGGCGCGCCGATTCCGGTCGCGGCCGCGGCGAACATCGTCGCCCGCCATGGCTTCGACGTTCAGCCGCTCGATGTCGATCGCGGCGACGATCTCAACTGGCTGCGCGCCTGTATCTGGCCGGGCGAAAACGCGCGGCTCGAGCGCCTGACCGCCGCCGTCGACGCCTTCCGCGCGGCGGCCGCTGGACCGACGCCGCCGCGACTGGAGATTGCGGATCTGGCGGACGTTCCCGCGCGGCTCGAACGACTCGCCCAGGCTGCCACGCCCGAGACCGTGTTGCTCGCCTACCAGACTGTCGTCCGTGACTATCTGACCAACGCGTCGAAGACGCGCTACATCGAGGGGATGACCCGCTGGGTGGCGACCGCGTCGCCGGCCGGCCCGCGGCGGCTCTGGATCGAGCTCGAGGCGGCGCCCGACGCCTGGAAGGATCCTGGCGGCTTGCCGATGGCCCTCGACGCCCACGTGGCGGACGGTGGCGGCGGGGCCACGACCCTCACCCTCGCCCACTGCAGCTACCACCCCGACCGCCTGGCGCCAGATCCGGCCGCCGTCGCAGCGCTCCGTCAGAGCGCTGGCTGAGAACCGCCGCTCAGCGGGTGTGCTGCGTCCGGAACGGGCGCGCCTTGCGGTCGCTCTTCGGCGCCTCGCCGGTGACCGGTTGGCGCAGCGGCACCAGCTGATGCGGGCCGTTGCCGATCAGGTCGGCGCGACCCATCTGGCGCAGCGCCTGGCGCAGGAGCGGCCAGCCGGCCGGATCGTGGTAGCGCAGGAACGCCTTGTGTAGCCGGCGGACCTTGATCCCCTTCGGGATCGGGACCGTCTCGCCGCCGCGACGCCGCAGCCTGGAGAGCGGGTTCTGCCCCGTGTGATACATCGTCGTCGCGGTCGCCATCGGCGACGGCAGAAACGTCTGGACCTGGTCGGCGCGGTAGCGGTTCTTCTTCAGCCAGAGCGCCAGCGCCAGCATGTCCCGGTCGGTCGTCCCTGGGTGAGACGCGATGAAGTACGGGATCAGATACTGTTTCTTGCCAGCCTTTTCGGACGCTTCATTAAACAATCGCTTGAACTTCTCGAAGCTGGCGATCCCAGGCTTGAGCATCTTCGAGAGCGGCCCGTCTTCCGTATGTTCCGGAGCGATCTTCAAGTAGCCGCCCACGTGGTGGGAGGCGAGCTCGCGGACGTATTCGGGTGAGGTCGCGGCCAGGTCGTAGCGAACGCCGGAGGCGACCAGCACCTTCTTGATCCCGGGGAGCGCCCGCGCCTTGCGGTACAGCTTGATGAGCGAGGTGTGGTCGGTGTTGAGGTTCGGGCAGATCTGCGGGTAGACGCACGACGGGAGCCGGCAGGCTGCCTCGATCTGGGGGTTCGAGCAGGCCAGGCGGTACATGTTCGCGGTCGGGCCACCGATGTCGGAGATGACACCGGTGAAACCCGGGACGGTGTCGCGCACGGCGCCGATTTCGCGCAGCACCGATGTCTCCGAGCGGTTCTGGATCACCCTCCCCTCGTGCTCGGTAATGGAGCAGAAGGTGCATCCGCCGAAGCAGCCCCGCATGATGGTGACGGAGAAGCGGATCATGTCGTAGGCGGGGATCTTGGCGTCGCCGTAGGAGGGGTGCGGGCGGCGGGTGTAGGGGAACTCGTAGAGCCGGTCCATCTCGGGCGTCGACAGCGGCAACGGCGGCGGGTTCAACCAGACGTCGCGATCGCCGTGCCGCTGGACCAGCGCGCGGGCATTCCCCGGGTTGGACTCCACGTGAAGGAGGCGAGAGGCGTGGGCGTAGAGGATGGGGTCGGCGGTAACCGCGTCGACGTCCGGGAGACGAACAACCGTGTGGGCGCGATCGGTCTTGCGCGCGCGCCCGAGCAACCCTGCCGCCGGTACCAGCGGCGGCGCGGGGGATGTCGCGGGTTCGCACCCGCCAACACCCTGCCCCCTTGCCGTCGTGTCGGCGTACGGGTCTATCCGCGGCGCCGGCGCGCCAGGCGTGTCGACGTCGCGCGAGTCGATCTCGGACCAGCCCTCGGGGGGCGGGCCGGTCGGGCGCGAGAACGCTGTGCCGCGCAGGTCGCGGATCTCGTCGGCCGCTTCGCCCGCGGCCAGTCGGTGCGCGATCTCGACGATGGCGCGCTCGCCGTTGCCGTAGACGAGCAGGTCGGCCTTGGCGTCGAGCAGCACCGACCGCCGGACCTTGTCGGACCAGTAGTCGTAGTGGGCGATCCTCCGCAGGCTGGCCTCGATGCCGCCAAGGACGATCGGGACGTCGGGGAACGCCTCCCGGCAGCGCTGCGCGTAGACGACCACGGCACGATCGGGGCGGCGTCCACCTTCGCCGCCCGGCGTGTAGGCGTCGTCGTGCCGCAGCCGCCGGTCGGCGGTGTAGCGGTTGACCATCGAGTCCATGTTGCCGGCGGTGACGCCCCACATGACGGTCGGGCGTCCGAGCGCGGCGAACGGCTCGGCGCTTCGCCAATCGGGCTGCGACAAGATCCCGACCCGAAACCCGTGCGCCTCGAGCAGCCGGCCGACCAGGGCCATGCCGAAGCTCGGATGATCGACGTAGGCGTCGCCGGTCACCAGGACCACGTCGCAGCTGTCCCATCCGAGCGCGTCCATCTCGTCGCGCGTCGTCGGAAGGACGGGCGCGGTACCGAACCGCTCGGCCCAGTGCTTGCGCCGCGCGAACAGCGAACGGGGGACCAAATCGGGCGAAACGGGAACGAAGCCGGACGGATTTCGGCCTACGCCCTCAACTGCAGCGGCCATGACGCGGGGAGTGATACCACGCCCTCCCGTTTGTGGCATGCTGGCCCGCATGGGGTGGTCGGAGCAGCGGCAATATCCACGCTTGGGGTTGGGGCTCCCGGTGACGCTGCTTTTTCTTGGCGGTCAATCGAGGAATGGCCAGGTCGAGGCCGAGCTCCAGGACATCTCCCGAGGCGGCTGCTTCTTCAAGTCGAACCTCGAAATGGCCATCGATAAGAGGATTTCGGTCGTCCTTTCGGCGACCGGCGGCAAGACCTGCCAGGCATCGGGACGGGTGGTCCGAACCCTCGCGTACAAAGGATTCGCCGTCCTGTTCGACGAAACCGACACCAGCTCGCTGGACGAGCTGCTGCGCGATCTGGAGCCTCTGCCGCAGGAGAGCCGCGCGGCCCTCCTCAGCACCGTGCTTCGCCCCGAGATCCAGATCTACTGAGGGCTTAGCTAGCCCGCGGGGGGACGGGTCGCGTTGCCGTCGGCCGTCGGCGCGCAGGTGAGGATGGAGGCGGTCGCCGACCCGGCCATCGACATGGACAGCGTGTCTCCCGTGACGTTCAACGTCCAGGTGTTGATGTTGATGGTGACCGGGATGGTGGTCGTCCCGCTCGCAACGGTGACGACGCAGGTCTGTCCGCTGACGGCGGTGGCCGTGCTGCCCGCGACCGTGAAGTTGACGTCGCACATGACGCCGCTCCCGGTCAGCATGGTGGAGACGTGGGTCGGGTCGACCCTGACGATCGTCATGGTGTCACCCATCAGGTCGAACGGCGCGATGGTGAGGGGGGTGCACATAGGCTGGAGTGTCCCCGAACCGAACGTCCAGGCGCCCGCGAAGGCCGCCGCTGGATCGCCGGTGGTCGAGCTGCTGCCGCAACCGAACAGGAAGAGCGCGGCCGCGGCCCCGCACACGCGAACGATGGACGATTTCGTTAGATGCATGGTTTGCTCCGTTGGTTAGGGCTGCACTCTACACCCGCACTGGGGACACTACATGGCCGGCGGCGTCAGCGCGGCAGTGGCGTAGACGAAGGGGGTGATCCAGTTGATGGCGATCTCGTTGACCTCGTAGTCTCCCGCAAGGTCGGTCCAGTTGGTGTCGGAGGGATGCACCATGCTGGAGGTGCTGTTGGCGCCACCCACCAGGAGGCCGGGCCAGGGGTCGGGGATCCCGTCGCCGCTCGAAGGTCCGTGGTGCGGCGCGCTCGGCGGGTGGTAGCCGACCATCGTCACCTGCGATCGATCGTAGGAGTTCCGCCCCAGCAGGAAGTCGACCTGCATCTGGATGGTGTTCAGATACTTCGGATCGGGGGCGAGCAGGTTGGCGACCCAGAGCAGCATCGCCGTCCGCGCGACCGAGCCGTTCGATCCCCAGTAGAAGTTGTCGCCGATGGCGCGCCCGAAGGCGTGGCTGCTGGCGGTGGTCACCAGTGAGTCGGCCGCGGTCATCAGGCTGGCGGAGAGCGTGGCGACGAGCGAAGGGTCGCGCGCCGCGGCGTCCGCGGCGTCCGATCGTCGCGACAACAGATAGGTGTAATAGCCGAGGTTGGCGACGTTCGACCAGTCGAAGTCGGCGGCGACCACCTGACCCGCCGCACGCCTCTCGAAGTCGGCCAGCACCGCCGGATCGCCGGTCGTCTCCCACAGTTCGGCGGCTGCCCAAAGGCGATTGTCGGGATCGGTCTCGAAGTAGTGGCCGGTCGAAAAGGCGTTGGAGCTCGATCGGGGGCTGTCGTTGTCGGCGACGGCCGGACCGGCGTTGGCCGTCAGGTAGGCGTAGCCGAGCTGGGCAGCGGCCAGATACCTGGCCGCGTCGGCCGGCGCATCGACCGCGTAGATGCGCGCCGCCGCCGCCATCACCGCCACGACATCCGCGGTCATCGCCGTCCCGATGCCCGAGAAGTAACGCTTCTGGCCGTCGCTGTCGGGCATCGTGCCGTAGGCCTCGAAAGCGAGCGCCGTCAGCTTGTCGGGGAGACCGCCGCTGCCGCCACTGGCGTTCTGCGCGGAGAGCAGCCAGTCGAGCTCCCACTTCACCTCCCAGAGAAAATCGGGCATCGGCCCCGACCCGCCGGTGGCGCTCTTGCCGTGCTCGGGGATCGGGAGCGCCAGCGTCGCGAGCGTCGGCTGAAAATGCTCCCAGGCGGCGAGCAGCATCCCGACGCTGAAGGCGCCGTTGTTCACGTACTTTCCGTAGTCGCCCGCGTCGTGCCAGCCGCCGGGGCTGGGAAACGGCTTGTCGGCGCCGGTCAGGTACCGGAGCGAATCGGCGTCGTGCTGGTGGCAGACGCCGTGTTGCCAGGTGTCGCTTCCCATCGTGATCTTCACCGCGGTGCCGCAGCGCTGACCGTACATCCCGGTCATCGCGCTGGTGAGCGCGCCGGCGAATACGTCGGGGCCGATCTGGAACGGCGCCGACTGGGCCGTCTCGTCGGAACCGAGCGCCGGCACCTCGAGGTAAAACGTCCCGGGATCGTCGAACGGCGAGAAGTCGGCGAAGTAGTACGTCGCGTTCAGCGCCATGTCGGTGAAGGGGCCGGTCAGCTGGCAGGCCCACTGGAGGTTGCCGTTGAGGTCGAAGACCTCCGCGGTGTTGTCGGAGAGCATCGTCATCCCATCCGGCAGGACGACGGTGGCGACCTTCGCGTGCCCGGTCGTGTATCCAACCGTGTCGACGCGAACTGCGTGCATGATCCAGACTGGGGGAGGCGTGTCGCCCGCAGGGTTTCCTCCGCCGCCCCCGGGAAAGAGCGACGAGCAGGCTGCTAAGAGACAGGTCGAGACGACCAGAACGAAGCTAAGGGGGTACCGCACGGGAACCTCTCTTGTTGCCGATCTATTCTAACCGAGCGTCCCGGCGGCAGCGGGGCAATCAACCGCGTGAGACGCCGCGGACAATTGCCATCTCGGCGATCTTTTCGATGAAATCTGGATAGAGATTCCCACCCTCCTCCGCCGCCCAGGCGAGATCTTCGCCATCAGCCAGGTAGGGATTGGGGTTCGCCTCGACGATGTAGATCGCGTCGTCGTGCGCCAGCCGGACGTCGATACGACCGTAGTCGCGCAGGCCGGCGGCCTCGTAGGCGCGCAGGGCGACCTCGGCCAATCGCTGCCGCACCTCCGTGGAGAGGTTCTGGGCGATCTCGTTCTCAATCCCGCGCCCCTCACGGTAGCGAACGCTCCACTTGGCCTTGAAGGTCGCGATCCGGTTCTCGGCGGTCGTGTCGTCGCCGAAGACCATCTCGATCGGCGGCAAGGCGACCGGCGAATCGTTTCCCATCACGCCGATGTAGAGCTCGCGCCCGGCGATGAACTCCTCGACGATGGCGGAGGTCTTGAACCGCTCGTGAATGAAGGTGACCCGCTCCTTGAGCGCATCGTCATCGCGGACCACCGAGGCCTGCGCAATGCCGACCGAGGCGTCCTCATCGAGCGGCTTGACGATCAGCGGGAAGCGCAGGTCGCTCGGCCGCTGCATCGGCGTCCTCTGGCGGCAGACCATGAAGTGCGGGATTCGAATCCCCTGGTAGGCGAACACCTTCTTGGTGAGCGCCTTGTCGCGCGCCAGCATCAACCCTTCCGACGACGCCCCGGTGTACGGCAGGCCGAGCATCTCCAGCAGGGCGGCCACCGTGTAGTCGAGCCCCGACTGACCGCGGAATCGCTCCACCAGGTTGAAGACGACATCGACCGGCTCGGCGCGCAGGCCGGCCACCAGCTGATCGAGGTTGTCCCGAAAACCGAACAGCCGAACCTCATGGCCCTTCGAAAGCAGGGCACGGGCGACGTCGAACTCCGCCTCGTCGGTCGACTCGACCTGCTTTTTATAATCCTGCGACGCGGGCGGCTCGCCGTCCGTGTCGAAGAGAACAAGCACGCGCGCTTTCTTCAAGCCCTCCTTTGATACCCGATCGAGTCGGGCCACGTCCAGCGCTGCGGACGACCTTGGCCGCACCCCCCTCGCCCACCACGATCGCGTTTCGTCGTCCCCGCCGCCGATAGCTCCAGCGAGGTCACCTCACTCGCCATGGGGCGAAGTTGTCGCCAGGTCCGAAAACGGCCAGCGCGTTTCGCCCGAACGGGGCAAGGTAAGGGGACCGTGTCGCCGCTCGATCCCGATGCCTGCTACCGCGCAATCGTCGCCCGCGACGTCCGCTTCGACGGGATCTTCTTCGTCGCGGTGAAGACCACCGGGATCTATTGCCGTCCGATCTGTCCGGCGCGCACGCCCGGGCGCGATCGCTGCCTCTTCTTTCGAACCGCCGCCGAGGCCGAGGCCGTCGGGTTCCGCTCCTGCTTCCGCTGCCGCCCCGAATTGGCGCCCGGCGCTGCTCCGGTCGACGCGCTGTCGCGTCTCGTCGTCGCGGCGATGCGCCGCATCGAGGACGGGGCGCTCTCCGACGGCACGAGCGTCGAGGAGCTCGCCGCCGCGCTGGGCGTCTCGGGCCGGCACCTTCGCCGCGCCATGCAGGCAGAGCTCGGCGTCGGCCCCCTGCCCCTGGCCGAATCGCGCCGCCTGGCGCTGGCGCGGCAGCTGATCGTCGATACGGCGCTGCCGATGACCGAGGTCGCCTTCGCCAGCGGGTTCCGCAGCGTGCGGCGCTTCAACGCCGCGGTGCGGGCCCGCTACGGCCGGCCACCGTCGGCCATGCGGCGCGGCGGTGTCGCTCGGGAAGTGCCCGCCGGCGAAACACCGGGCGAGACGCTGACGGTGCGGCTCCCCTACCGGCCGCCGTACGACTGGCCCGCCATCTCGGGCTACCTCGCCGCCCACGCGATCCCGGGCGTCGAGCTGGTGCGGGACAGCGTCTACCTGCGGACCGCGGCCGTCGGCGCGCACCGGGGGTGGCTTTCGGTCGCGCCCGATCCCGATCCGGATCCCAAGAGACCGGCGTTGCGCGCGACAATCTCGACTTCACTCACGGGCGTGCTCATGTCCGTCGTCGCGCGGCTGCGGCGTCTCTTCGATCTCGACGCGCGCCCTGCTGCGATCGCCGCGCATCTGATGCGCGATCGACGGCTGGCTCAGCACGTGCGGGCCCGTCCCGGGCTGCGCGTGGCGGGAGCCTTCGATCCATTCGAAGCGGCCGCACGCGCGGTGCTCGGACAGCAGGTGAGCGTGGCAGCCGGGGGAACGATCGCCGCCCGACTCACCAGGCGACTGGGCGAGGCGATCGCCACCCCACACCCATCGCTGACCCACCTCTTCCCCACGGCGGACGGCATCGCCGGCGCGACCGCGCGCGATCTGGCGACCTTGGGCGTCCCTGCCATCCGCGCGGCGACGTTGCGCGCGCTCGCCCGCGCGGTCTCGCGCGGTGAGATCTCCCTCGACGCCGCCAGCGAGCCGGCGCAGCTGGTCGAGCAGATGATGGCGCTCCCGGGCGTGGGCCCCTGGACCGCGCACTGCCTGGCGATGCGCGGCCTCGGCTGGCCCGACGCCTTCCCCGAAGACGATCTCGTCCTGCGCCATGCGCTCGGCGGGATCTCGGGGCGCCAGGCGCGCGTCCTCGCCGAACGCTGGCGCCCCTGGCGGGCCTACGGCGCCACCCATCTTTGGACCGAGCGCGGCACCCGGCTGGCCACCGAGCGCGGCACCCGGCTGGCCACCGAGCGCGGCGCCCGACTTCGTGCTCGTTCCACCAACCGATCCGCAGGAGCTAGTCAGCCATGAGAAACGCAACGTTCTTCAGCACCATGTCGAGCCCCGTCGGCCGGTTGACCCTGGCCGGACAAGGGGACGATCTCGTCGGGCTCTACTTCGACAAGGATCCCCTCGCCACGAAGATGCATGCCGAAGGCACGCGAGACGACCGGCGATTGCGCCCCTCGGTGGAGCAGCTCGAGGAGTACTTCGCCGGCGCGCGAACACGGTTCGACCTCTCGCTCGTGCCGCCCGGAACGGTGTTTCAAAAACAGGTCTGGGCCGCGCTGGTTCGAATCCCCTTCGGTGCCACAGCAACCTACGGCGAAATCGCCCGCGCGGTCGGCCGGCCGGACGCCTCGCGCGCCGTCGGCGGCGCCAACCACCGGAACCCGATCGCCATCATCATCCCCTGCCATCGCGTCATCGGCGCGGACGGCTCGATGACCGGCTATGGCGGCGGCATGGCCCGCAAACGCCGACTATTGGATCTCGAGGCGCGCGTCGCCTCAACCGGACAGCTCGCGCTCTGAGCGCGTGGTCAGACGGCGGGGAGCGAGGGAGTCGGAGCGGCAGGCGCCTCGACCGGGCGCAAGCGGCGCTTGGCCTGCACCACGTGGACGACCTGATCGAGGACCACGGCGATCAGGATGACCGAGCCGACGATGATGAACGTCCAGTTGGCGTCGAGCCGCCAGAGCCGCGGGACGCCGTCGGCGTCCTGGTAGCGCACCTGGAACATGTTGATGCCGTTGTCGATGACCTTCATCATCGCCGAGCCGATGACGATGCCGAGGACGGTCCCCTCGCCGCCCCGCAGCGAGCAGCCGCCGAGGACGACGGCCGCAATGGCGTAGAGCTCGTAGGCGACGCCGACCTGCTGCGACATCTGGCCGATGTAGGCCGCGTAACAGACGCCGGCCACGCCGGCCAGGCCCGCCGAGATCACGTAGGTCGTCGTCTCGATACGTTTGACGGGAATCCCCGAGTAGGCCGCCGCCTCCCGGTTACCGCCGATCGCGTAGAGATAGCGGCCGAACACCGTCGCGTGCAGGACGTAGCCGCCGCCCGCGATCACGCCCAGAAAGATCAGGAGCGGCCACGGCACCAGCGGATCGCCGCCGTGCATGAAGAGGCCGCCGTTGGCCAGGCCCAGCAGCGGCGAGGTTCCCAGGCTGAGCGTTCCGCCCTGGACGACCGTCTGCGAGATGCCGCGGATGAACAGCATCCCTGCCAGGGTGACGATGAAGGGCTGCAGGTTGAGCCGGGTGATGAGCAGACCCTGCGCCAGGCCGATGAGCAGCGCGACGCAGAGCGCGACAACGATCCCCAGCAGCAGCGAATGCCCGCCGCCGCCGGTCGCCTGCGACGAGACCCGGGCGATGATGACGCCGGTCAGCCCCACGACCGACCCGACCGAAAGATCGATCCCCCCGGTCACGATCACGAAGCCGGTGCCGATGGCGTAGATCCCCAGCATCGAGATCTGGCGGAGCGTGTTGACCGCGTTCGACTGCCCGAGGAAATCGCCATTCGAGATGAACAACGCCAGGCAGATCACCGCCAGCGCGGCGCCCATCCCCAGCTCGCGCTTCACGCCGCCACCGCCCTTGCGGCGCCGGTCATGAGCGAACCGATACGGGCCTGCGTGATCTCGCCGGGCCCGAGCGCGCCGGCCAACCGCCGCTCGCGCATGACCAGCACGCGGTCACAGAGCCCAATGACCTCTTCCATATCCGAGCTGACGACCACGACTGCGATTCCCTCCTTGGCGAGTGCGGCGACGTGCCGGTAGATTTCTGCGCGCGCGCCCACGTCGATTCCGCGCGTCGGCTCGTCGAGGATCAGCACCCTCGGGCTCATGGCCAGCCATTTGCCGAGCACGACCTTCTGCTGATTGCCGCCCGAGAGCGTGACGACCTTCTGAAACACCGAGGGCGTCCGGGTTGCCATCCGCTTCACCTCGGCCTCCGCCACGCGACGCTCGGCCGCCCGATCGAGCCGCCCCCAGCGGCTGAACGAGCGCAGGGAGGGGAGCGTGGTGTTCTCGGTGATCGACATCTGCAGCACCAACCCGTGATGTTTGCGGTCCTCGGGCGCCAGGTAGACCCCGCGCGCAATGGCGTCGCGCGGGCTGCGCGGCGCGAACGGCTTTCCGTCGAGGAGCATCGTGCCGGCCCGCGCCGGCGTGACGCCGAAGACCGTCGTCATCAGCTCGGTCCGACCGGCCCCGACCAGCCCCGCGAAGCCGAGAATCTCTCCGCACCGCGCGCTGAAGCTGACCCCGGCCGGCGCGCCCGGAACCAGCAGATCCTTCGCCTCCAGGATCACCGCTCCCGCCGTCCGCCCCTCTTTGGACGGGAAGTAGGCGCCCGACAGTTCTCGCCCCACCATCAGCGCGACGATCTTGTCGGAGGTGGCGTCGGCGCGCAGCAGATCGCCCGCCCAGCGGCCGTCACGCAGGACGGTCACTCGATCGGCGAGCATCTGGACCTCCTCCATCCGGTGCGAGATGTAGAGGATGCAGACGCCGTCGGTGCGCAGCTTGCGGATCACCTCGAACAGCCTCTCCGACTCGTTCGCTGACAGCGACGCCGTCGGCTCGTCCATGATCAGGATGCGGGCGTTCGTCGACAGCGCGCGGGCGATCTCCACCATCTGCATCTGCCCGACGGTGAGCGCGCCGACCAGCGTGGTCGGTGACACCGAGAGGCCGACGCGCGCCAGCAGCGCGGCCGCCTTCTCGTTCATCGCGGCGCGGGGCAAGGGGGCCAGCGCGGAGACCCCTTCGCTCCCCAGGAAGATGTTCGCCGCGATGTCCAGGTTCGGCGCCAGCATCAGCTCTTGGTGAATGAGCGAGATGCCGAGCCGCTTGGCCGCCCGGACGCCGTCGAGCGTCACCAACTGACCGTCGATCCGGATCTCACCGGTATCCGGGGGCTGCACGCCGCCCAGGATCTTCATGAGAGTGCTCTTGCCCGCGCCGTTCTCGCCCATCAGCGCCAGCACCTCGCCCGCCCGCGCGGTGAGCGACACGTCTCGCAGCGCCGTCACGCCGGCAAAGCGCTTGCCGATCCCGCTCATCGTGAGCAACGCGGGAGCGGCGGCGGGAGCGACTGGAGGTTCGGTGGTGGTCACGGACGACGGCGCGGCTACGAGCTACGAACGCTTGAGCTCGGCCAGCTTGGCCTTGAACCCAGCGACGTTGCTCTTATCGATCAAATCGACGCCGGTGTCGATGCTGTGATTGGGGGGGATGGCGGCTTTCGCGGCGTCGCCCTTGGTCGCCAGCTCATGCATCCACTTCGAGGCGAGATAGCCGAACATGAAGGGCTTCTGGACGACGGTGACCTGGATGGCACCGCTCTCAATCCCGTCGAGCGTCCCGTCGTCCTCGTCGAACACCGCCGCCAGCACCTTCCCCTTCTTGCCAAGCCCGTCGAGCGCCGCCGCGATGGCCGGCCCGTTGTAATTGTAGAGCCCGACCACCAGCGCCAGGTCGTGGTGCGCGTTCACGAGATCCTCCACGTTGGAACGCGCCTTGGCGCGGTCGGTGTTGTCCTCGCGCTTGTCGATGATCTCGATCTTGTGCCCGGCGATCACGTCCGCGATCCCCTTGAACCGCTGGGCTGCGTTGTCGGACGCGAACGTCCCGACGAAGACAGCGATCTTACCCCCCTTGGGAAGCAGCGTGACAATCCGTCCCCCCAGCACCTTGCCGGCCTCGTAGTTGTCGGTTCCGATGTAGAGCAGCCGCTTGGACTTGGGCGCGTCGGAGTCGAAGGTGATGAGGTTGGTCTTCTCGGCGATCTTGTCGAGCAGCGCGACCTGATCGTTCGGCGCGATCGTGCTGACGGCAATCCCGGCGTATCCCTGGCTGGAGAGATCCTGCAGGATCTGGTTCTGGCTTTCGGCGGTGCCGCTGGCGGGGAGCTTCAGGTCGACCTGAACCTTCGCTTCCTTCTCGTACTTGTGAATTCCGGCGCCGGCGATCTTCCAAAATTCACTCGTGTTGTTGGTAACGAAGGCGAGCTTCACAAAGGAGGGCGCAGGTGGAGCGGCTCCACCGGAGCTGGCACCGGCACCGGCGGGCGTCCGGTTGCAGGCGCCGCCAAAAATGAGAACAAAAGTGAGAAGTAGAGACGCGGCAGCGACGATTTCCCCGCGGCCCAGCATTGAGTTCTTTGTCATGATGGGCCGGGATAGTAACCTATCTGCCATGAACCGATCTTCTCATTCACGTTACCCAAACGATAAGTTCAACCCCCGCCCCGAAGACCACTTCACGTTCGGTCTCTGGACGGTTGGCAACACGGGTCGCGATCCGTTTGGCCACGCCGTGCGTGAGGTCCTGCCGCCGGTGAAGATCGTGCACGAGCTGAGCAAGCTCGGCGCCTACGGCGTCAACTTGCACGACGAGGATCTGATTCCGTACGAGGCCACCACGGCCGAGCGCGAGAAGATCATCCGCGAGTTCAAGGGCGCGCTCGCCGAGACGGGAATGAAGGTCCCGATGGCAACCACGAATCTCTTCTCGCAGCCGGTCTTCCGCGAGGGAGCCTTCACCAGCAACGACGCAGGCATCCGCGCACTCGCGCTGTCGAAGACGATGCGCGCCATTGATCTCGGCGTCGATCTCGGCGCAAGCGTTTATGTCTTCTGGGGCGGTCGCGAGGGTCTCGAGACCAACGCCGCCAAGGACCCGCGCGACGCGGTGAAGCGCTTCCGCGAGGCTCTGAACTTCCTCTGCGAGTACGTGCGCGACAACAACTACAACCTGAAGTTCGCGCTGGAGGCCAAGCCGAACGAGCCGCGCGGCGACATCTTCCTGCCGACGACCGGCCACATGCTCGCCTTCATCTATACGCTCGACCACCACGAGATGGTCGGCGTGAACCCCGAGGTGGCGCATGAAGTGATGCCGGGCCTCGACTTCTCGCACGCCGTCGGCCAGGCGATCGAGTGTGGCAAGCTGTTCCACATCGATCTGAACGGACAGAAGCCGGGCCGCTACGATCAGGACCTCCGCTTTGCCAGCGAGGATCAAAAAGGCGCCTTCTTCCTGGTCAAGCTGCTCGAGGACGCGCGCTGGGACGGCATGCGCCACTTCGACAGCCACGCCTATCGCACCGAGGACGAGCAGGGCGTCTGGGACTTCGCCTACTACAGCATGCGGTCCTACAACATCCTCAAGGACAAGGTGGCGCGCTTCCACGCCGACACGGAGATCCGCGAGATCCTCGCCACGCAGGAGAAGCGCAACACCACGCTGACCGCCGGCCTTGGCCCGCACTTCAAGTACGACAAGAAGACGGCCGCGACGCTCAAGGCGCACGCCTTCGACGCGCCGGCGATGGCCGTGAAGGGCTTCGAGTTCGAGCGGCTCGATCAGCTCACGACCGAGATCCTGCTCGGCGTTCGATGACGATCCGATAGATGTCCCTTTGATGTCTTTCTTTCTGGGCATCGATGTCGGGACGACCAACCTCAAGGCGTTGGTCGTCGACGGACGGGGGAAAGCGGTCGCGCGCGCCAGCGAACCGCTGGCGATGCGCGTCCCGCAGCCCGGCTGGGCGGAGCAGAGCCCGGCCGACTGGTGGAAGGCCGCGATGCGCGCGATCAAGCGGGCCGTCGGCAAACGGAAGATCGACGCAGTTGGTTTGTCGGGACAGATGCATTCGTCGGTCTTTCTCGACAGCGCCAACAAGGTGATTCGCCCCGCCCTGCTCTGGTGCGACGGCCGGACCACCGCGCAGTGCCGGGCGATCGCCGCCCGCGTCGACGAGGCGTCGCTGCGGGCCTGGGTCTCGAACCCTCCGATGGAGGGGTTTACGCTGCCGAAGATCCTCTGGCTGCGCGACAACGAGCCGGCCGCGTTCGCCCGCCTCGCCAAGGTGCTGCTGCCGAAGGACTACATTCGCTTGCAGCTCTCGGGGACCCTGGCGACCGATTTCTCCGACGCAGCGGGGACGCTGCTGCTCGACGTGGCGAACCGCCGCTGGAGCCGCGAGATGCTCGACGCGATGGAGCTTTCCCCGTCGCTGCTCCCCGATGTCGGCGGCTCGACCGACGTGCTCGGCACCGTTTCGGCGCGCGCGGCGGCGGCGACCGGCCTGGCCGCCGGTACGCCGATAGTCGGCGGCGGCGCGGACAACGCCTGCGGCGCCGTCGGTGTCGGGGCGGTGGCGCCCGGCGCCGTGGTGGCGAGCTGGGGGACCTCGGGCACCGTCGTCTGCCCGACCGCCGCGCCCAAGGTCGATCCCGGGATGCGCGCGCACACCTTCTGCCACGCCGCCCCCGACACCTGGTACGTGATGGGCGTGATGCTCACCGCGGGGGGCGCCTTCGCCTGGCACCAACGCGAGCTCGCGCGCGAGCTGGCGAAGAAGAAGGCCGCCGCCGAGCTCCTGAACAAGGAAGCCGCGCGGGTCCCGCCGGGTGCTTTGGGGCTGACCTTCCTGCCTTATCTCCAAGGCGAGCGGACCCCGCATCGCGACGCCGACGCGCGCGGTGCCTTCGTCGGGTTGTCGCTGGCGCACACGCGCGCTCACATGACGCGCGCGGTGCTGGAAGGGATCTGCTTCGGCCTGCGCGACAGCCTGGCGATCATCGAATCGCTCGGCGTCGACGTTCCCGAGGTGCTGATCACCGGCGGCGGCGCCAACGCGCCTTTCGTGCGGCAGCTCCAGGCCGACGTCTACGGCAAGCCGGTCGTGCCGGTCGATCAGCCCGAGGGCCCGGCGCTCGGCGCCGCCCTGCTGGCGGCCGCGGGCGTGGGCGCCTTCGCCAGCGTCGCCGACGCCGCCAAGACGATTCGCCGTCGCCCGGCCATCGCGCCGCGCGCCGACGCGCACCGCGCCTACGACGAGCCCTACGCGCGCTTCCAGCGGCTTTATCCAGCGCTCCGCGCGGCGCGATGACCGCCCTGCAGCCGCTGGTCAACGCGCTCGACTGAGTGTCCATGAGCGTCAGGGAGGGCAAGAGCGGGGGGACCCGCACCGAAGGCGGCAACCGTCTCGCCAGCCTCGATCAAGGACGCTTTGCCGCTTGCTGGTGCGTCATGCTGTTTCACGCCTCGATCGACGTCCGGCTTGTGAACGATCTCCTAAGTTACGGGTTCGCAGGCGTCCAGTTCTTCATGATGTTGAGCGGCTATGTGCTGGCGCGCCCCTACCTCGAGAGCCATCCGGCGCGCCCGTTTGATCTCCGCCGTTACGCGCTCGGTCGGATCACTCGCATCGTTCCCCCCTACTACGTGGTCGTCCTGCTGGCGGCCGCCTTGTCGTTTCTGGGATTCGGCCACTCGGTGAACCCCATCCCGCGCGCGGATCTCGGCTGGCACATCTTGGCGCATCTGGCTTTCGTCCACACTTTCTTTGCCAGCACCCATCTCTCTCTCGTCGGCGTCCTCTGGTCGCTGGGCCTGGAGTGGCAGTACTACGTCGTCCTCCCGCTGCTGCTGCTGGCCTTCAAGGTTCGACGACCGCTCCTGGTGTTCGTGGGCACCGTCCTGCTGACCGCGCTCACGCGCGCTCTCTTGCATGCATTCGTCGAGACGCGCGGGGATCTCGCGAACGGATTCTTCCTCGCCCGCCTCACCGAATTCGCGGCCGGCGTCCTGTTGGCGGCGCTCCTCGGCGGCGGGTGGTCGCGACGCGCGCTGCTGCTCGTGGCACTGCTCCTCGGAGGGAGCGGCCTCTTGACCTTCGCGCTCGGAGCCCGCGACCGCGAGTTCGGCATCGAAGGCGCCGTCCTGATCCTTTTCGTGCTCCTGCGGCTCTTCGGCCCCTCCGTCGCCCGCAGCCGACTTTCGCGCGGGCTGCAATTCCTGGGCGAGGCGAGCTACAGCACCTACCTGGTTCATACGCTGGCCGGAAAGGCCGCGTTGACGGTCCTGGCCCATCTCTCATTCGTTGCCGGGAGCCCCTGGATGCTGCTTCTCTTGTACGCGACGGCCGGCCAGATCGCGGGCGTGGGCTTCTACTTCGCGATCGAGAAGCCGACGACGCGTTGGGCGGTCCTGCTCCTCGGGGGAAAGCGTGAAGCCGTCCCCACACCAAGCGCCCACGCTACTTGATCGAGCTCGGCGAAAGCGTTATCACAAGGATCATGGCTTACAAGGCAAAGGCTCTGGTGACCGGCGCAGGTGGCTTCATCGGCCACCATCTCGTGAAGTATCTCGTCGAGCGGGGATACTGGGTCCGGGGCGTCGACATCAAGGAGCCCGAGTACGAGCCAACCGCCGCGCACGAGTTCGAGCTGCTGGATCTTCGGCGCTGGGACAACTGCCTGCAAGCCACCCGCGACATCGAGGAGGTCTACGGCCTCGCCGCCAACATGGGCGGCATCGGCTTCATCGAAACGAACAAGGCCGTGATCGTCCGCGACAGCACGCTCATGAACCTGCACACGCTGGAGGCGGCCCACGTCAACGGCGCCAAGCGCTATCTCTATACGTCGAGCGCCTGCATCTACCCCGGCTACAAGCAGAAGTCGCCCGATGTCACGCCCCTCAAGGAAGAGGACGCCTACCCGGCCGACGCCG
>Ga0209890_10000309_pt1 | contig 22514 bp, 21 predicted proteins | sample OrgsoiDNA2013049_FD_185799 | JGI IMG/M metagenome (GOLD analysis project Ga0209890, IMG submission 185799) | Permafrost soil microbial communities from the Arctic, to analyse light accelerated degradation of dissolved organic matter (DOM) -... | ecosystem: Environmental > Terrestrial > Soil >...
GGGCCGGAAGATGGCACGGGTCTGGCAAAGTTTCGGGAGCGTTGATCCCTGCCCTCGACGATTCGCCAAACGTTGTTCATCGCGACCTAGGACGCCATTTGTATTCCCCGTCACCCATATTCGATGCGCTGGCGGGAATCTGAACAAGCGCGACGGCGGCGCTCCTTGCATTGTCGGTGAGGCCCGTGCACAGTCCAGCAGGGGTGGCAGTGTGTCTGGTGAGTTGGGCGGGATAGTGGCGAAGCATCTGCACGATTCCACGCGACTGGTGCAGATCCTTCGCGACGTGATGGCGGCGGAGGGCTACCTCAGCGCGAAGAGCATCACAGCGCTCGCGGATGCGCTCCACCTTCCGCGGGCGCGGGTCGAAGGCGTCGCCGGTTTCTACTCGTTCTTCGCGACGGAGCCTCGCGGTCGGTTTCGCGTCCTCTTCAGCGACAACATCACCGACGAGATGGCGGGAAGTCTTCCGCTTCGTCAGCGCCTGCTCGACGCGTTCCAGATCCGCCTGGGAGAGGTGTCGCGTGACGGTCTCATCAGCGTCGATGCCACGTCGTGCACGGGGCTCTGCGACCAAGGGCCGGCGATGCTCGTCAATGGTCACGCCATTGGACGCCTGACCCCGGCGCGCATCGGCGCGATCTCGGCCCTGATCCGCGGCTGCTCGCCGGTCTCGGAGTGGCCCGAGAACCTGTTTCGCGTCGACTCGCACATCGAGCGACGGGACCTGCTGCTCTCGCAGCCCCTCGTGCACGGCGAGGGGATCAAGGCAGCGATCAGTCGCGGCCCTCGGGAGTTGCTCGAGCAGATGAAGCAATCGAACCTTCGCGGTCGCGGCGGCGCAGGGTTCACGACGGGGCTGAAGTGGGAGGCGTGCCGAAACGCGCCGAGCGACCAGCGCTTCGTGGTGTGCAACGCTGACGAAGGAGAGCCCGGCACGTTCAAGGATCGCGTGCTGCTCGCCGACTACGCGGATCTGGTCATCGAGGGAATGACCGTGGCTGCCTTTGCGATCGGCGCGACGAGGGGCTTCCTCTACCTGCGCGGCGAATACCCGTTTCTCGGGTCCACCCTCGATGCGACGCTGAAGAAGAGACGGCAGAACCGCCTCTTGGGAAGCGACATCCTCGGCACACCGGGCTTCGACTTCGACGTCGAGATCCACTGGGGCGCGGGGGCCTACGTCTGCGGCGAAGAATCGGCGCTCATCGAGTCGCTGGAGGGGAAGCGGGGCATCCCGCGCAATCGTCCTCCCTATCCGGTCACGCACGGCTACCTCCAGAAACCGACCATCGTGAACAACGTCGAGACGTTCGCGGCCGGCGCCTTCATCGCGGCACACGGCGCCGAGTGGCTGCGATCGCGGGGAACTGACAAATCGGCCGGAACGAAGGTGCACTCCGTCTCGGGCGACGTGGCCCGTCCCGGTATCTACGAATATCCCTTCGGGGTCACCGTCCAGCAGATCCTCGACGACTGTGGCGCCGTGGAGACTCAGGCCGTGCAGGTCGGAGGCCCCTCGGGCACGCTGCTGGCGCCCGTCGAGTTCGGTCGCCGCATCGCCTTCGAGGACGTCCCGAGCGCGGGCGCCTTCATGGTGTTCGATTCCTCGCGAGACATCCTCGCGGTCCTGGACAACTTCGCGCGCTTCTTCGCGCATGAGAGCTGTGGCTTCTGCACGCCCTGTCGGGTCGGCACCACGCTCGTGAAGCAGATGACGGGGCACCTCGTCGCCGGCAAGGGGACGCGGCGTGACCTGAAGGATCTGTCTCGGGTGTCCAACATCATGAAGACCACCAGTCATTGCGGCCTCGGCGCGACGGCGGGTAACCCGATCCTCCACGCCCTCGAGAAGTTCCGGCCCGCGTTCGACCACCGTCTCGCGTCCCTGGAGTTTCTCCCGTCGTTTGACGTCGACGAGGCGCTCGCGCCGGCGCGCGAAGCGACCGGGCGCGAGGACGCCGGCGCGCATCTCCTCGAGGAGGACTCATGAGCGACGCACCTCGGCCCACGTTCGCGATGGACGGCCGCGACATCCCGTTCGAGCCGGGGCAGACCATCCTGCAAGCGGCGATTCACGACGGCGTCTACATCCCATCCCTCTGCTTCAACGAGGCGTTCAAGCCGCACGGGAGCTGTCGGGTGTGCACCGTGAAGGTCAATGGAAGGGCCACCGCGAGCTGTACGACGCCGGCGCGCGAAGGCGATCAGGTCGACTCGGAGACACCCGAGGTCCGTGACCTCAGGAAGAACCTCGTCCAGTTCCTCTTCACCGAGGGGAACCACTTTTGTCCGTCGTGCGAAGCGAGTGGCAACTGCACCCTCCAGGCCGTCGCCTACGAGCTGGAGATCATGTCCCCCTCCTATAGTCCGCTCTTTCCCGATCGTCCCGTCGACGCCTCGCACCCCGACGTGCTCCTTGACTTCAACCGCTGCATCCTCTGCGAACTCTGTATTCGGGCCAGCTCCGAGATCGACGGCAAGGACGTGTTCGCGTTGTCCGGGCGGGGCATCAAGAAGCACCTCATCGTGAACGCCGAGTCGGGCCGCCTCGCGGATACCAAGCTCGCGGTTGGCGACCGGGCGATGAGCGTCTGCCCGGTGGGAGTGATCCTGCGAAAGCGGCGCGGCTTCCTGGTCCCCATCGGCCGCCGAAAGTACGACGAGAAGCCTTTGAGCGAAGTCGCCGTTGCGCCGTTCGCGAAGCCGGAGAACGGGTGATGGCCCCAGAAACCAAGAAGCTTCGCGTGGCCACCGCCTCCCTCGCGGGGTGCTTCGGCTGTCACATGTCCCTCCTCGACATCGACGAGCGTCTCATCGAGCTCTTGAAGTTGGTCGAGTTCGATCGCTCCCCGCTCACCGATATCAAGACCTGCGGCCCCTGCGATCTCGGGATCATCGAGGGCGGCCTGTGCAACGCGGAGAACGTGCAGGTGCTGCGCGAGTTCCGAAAGAACTGCAAGCTGCTGGTCGCGATGGGGGCCTGCGCCATCAACGGCGGGTTGCCGGCGCAGCGCAACCACATCGACGTGCGAGACTGTCTGCAGACCGTCTATCTGACGGGCGTCGGCCTCGCGCGCGGCTTCGTCCCCAACGATCCCGAGCTGCCGCTCCCACTCGACCAGGTCCACCCGATCAACGATGTGGTGAAGATCGACTACTTCTTGCCGGGGTGCCCGCCGTCGGCGGATGCCATCTGGCAATTCCTCAACGATCTCATCGCGGGCCGAACGCCGCATCTCGGTCACGGTTTCATCCAGTACGACTGAGAGTTCCGGGGCGCAGGCGCGGGACGAGAGAACAAGGTCACCATGGTATTTCCACTCGAGAAGGCAGACGATCCGACCAAGCTCCGGCGCATCGCGATTGAACCGCTATCGCGCGTCGAGGGGCACGGCAAGGTCACGATCCTCCTCGACGACCAGGGGAAGGTGCACCAAGTCCGCCTCCACATCGTCGAGTTCCGTGGCTTCGAGCGCTTCATCCAGGGGCGGCCGTACTGGGAGGTGCCGGTCATGGTGCAGCGCCTCTGCGGGATCTGCCCTGTCAGCCATCACCTGGCGGCGTCGAAGGCGCTCGACCTGATCGTCGGCGCCCGGAAGCTGACGAGGACGGCCGAGAAGGTGCGAAGGCTCATGCACTACGGCCAGGTGCTGCAGTCACACGCGCTGCACTTCTATCACCTCGCCTCTCCGGATCTGTTGTTCGGATTCGACAGCGACGTGTCGCGCCGGAACATCGTCGGCGTGCTCGCCGCCTTCCCGGAGGTCGCCCGCCAGGGCGTGATGCTGCGAAAGTTCGGGCAAGAGGTCATCCGCATCACCGCGGGCAAGCGCATCCACGGGTCGGGCGCCATTCCGGGAGGCGTCAACAAGTCGGTGACGAAGACGGAGCGGGACGAGCTGCTCGTGTCGATGCCGGACGTCCTCGACTGGGCGCAGGCCAGCGTACGGATGGTCGTCGATCTGCACGCGGCGAATCGCGAGACCTACGACACGTTCGGCACGGTGCCGTCGAGCATGATGTCGCTGGTCGGAAGGAACGGGGAGCTGGATCTCTACGACGGGGTCCTGCGCGCGCGCGACGCGGACGGCGCCATCATCTTCGACGGCCTGGATCCCCAGCTCTACCGGTCGCAGCTCAAGGAGAACGTCCGCTCGTGGAGCTACATGAAGTTCCCCTTCATCGGCTCGCTGGGACCGGACGTCGGTTGGTACAAGGTCGGTCCGCTGGCGCGCGTCCAGAACTGCGACTTCATCGACACGCCGCTGGCGGAAGCTGCGCGCCAGCAGTTCATCGCGAGCGCGCCTGGCAAGCTCATTCACGCGCCGCTGGCCTTCCACTGGGCGCGCATGATCGAGATGCTGCATTCCGCGGAGGCCATCGAGCGGCTGTTGCGCGACGAAGACATTCAAGGCGACGACCTCGTCGCCAGCGGACCCCGCGCCAGCGAGGGGATCGGCATCATCGAGGCGCCGCGGGGCACGCTCATTCACCACTACGAGGTCGACTCGCAGGATCTGGTGACCATGTGCAACCTCATCGTCTCCACGACGCACAACAACCAGGCCATGAACGAGGCCATCCGCCAGGTCGCGCGACAATACCTGGACGGGAAGGAGCCGACCGAAGGGCTCCTGAATCACATCGAGGTCGCCATCCGGGCGTTCGATCCCTGTCTGTCTTGCGCGACCCACGCCCTGGGGAAGATGCCGCTCGTCGTCGAGATCGTGGATGCGACCGGCGCGCGCGTGGACCGACTGGTGAGGAACGGAGAGCGGCTATGACGGCGCCGTTGCTCATCCTCGGTGTCGGAAACCCGTCGCGCGGAGACGATGCCTTGGGCTCGCTCTTCGTCGACCGCGCGGAAGAGACGCTGCGCTCCGAGATCGACAGCGGGCAGGTGGAATGTCTCACCGACTTTCAATTGCAGGTCGAGCACGCGCTCGATCTCGTCGGGCGGCGGCGCGTGGTGTTCGTCGATGCCAGCGTGGGGGTGGAGGCTCCGTACCAATATGCGCGCGTGCAGCCAGCCCGTGACGCGAGCTTCAGCAGTCACGCCATGTCGCCGGCCGCCGTGCTCGATGTGCATCGGACCATCGTCGGGGAACCTCCACCGGCTTGGACGCTCGCCATTCGGGGGGACCGCTTCGAGCTCGGGGACGACTTGACGCCCGCGGCGGTGGGCAACCTGGAGGCAGCCCTGGCCTTCTTCGTGGACGAAGCGCGGTCGTTCTTGCGCGACGGACAAGACGAGCGCGGCCACCGGAACGAGCGTGGGCCGACGCATGATGTATGAAGGGCGTCGCATCGAGGTCGAGGGGGCCGTCCAGGGCGTCGGCTTCCGACCCTGGGTGCGCCGCACGGCGCACGCGCTGCGCATCCGCGGCCGCGTCGTCAACACGCCGCGTGGGGTGACCATCGAGGCCTATGCCGAGCGCCCCGAGCTCGACGCGCTCGTGCTCGCCCTCCATGACCGTCCGCCGGCGGCCGCCCGCGTGGGGCAGGTGCTCTGCACGGAGATCCCCCATCGCGGCGTCGAAGGGTTCATCATCGGGCCGAGCGAAGAGGCGGGCTGGCGTCTGCTCAGTGTGCCGCCCGATCTCGGCACCTGTCAGACCTGCCTGCGCGAGGTGGACGATCCCCAGGACCGACACCACCGCTACGCGTTCACCAGCTGCACCGAGTGCGGCCCGCGATTCGCGATCGTACGCGCGCTGCCCTACGACCGCGAGCGAACGACGATGGCCGCCTTCCCGCTCTGCGGCGCGTGTGAGCGCGAGCATATGGCACCAGCCGATCGCCGCTTCCACGCGCAGGCCACGGCGTGCCCCGCCTGTGGCCCGCGGCTCTGGCTGGCCGACCAGGCGGGCGGGCGCATCGACGCCGACGATCCCCTGCTGGCGGCGGCCGAACGGTTGGCGCGTGGCCAGATCCTGGGCGTACAAGGCCTCGGCGGCTTCCATCTCGCGTGCGACGCGACGCGAGCCGAGGTGGTCGCCGCGCTTCGACTTCGCAAGCGGCGCGACGCCAAGCCGTTCGCGGTGATGGTGAGAGATCTCGAATCTGCCGACAAGCTCGCCGTGCTCGACGACGATGCGCGCCAAGCGCTCGCCTCGCCCGCCCGCCCCATCGTACTCGTCCCTGCGCGGTCGCGCGGGCTGGCGGCGGGCGTCACCGGAGGATCATCGCGCGTCGGAATCTTTCTTCCCCCCACGCCGCTGCACCATCTCCTTGTCGCCCGGTTGGATCGGCCCTTGGTCATGACCTCCGGCAACCTCAGTGGTGAACCGATGGCGATCACGCACGACGAGGCGGTCCGAACGCTCGGCCCCCTGGTGGATGCCTTCCTCTTGCATGACCGACCCATCATCCGCCGGGTGGAAGACTCCGTCGTGGCAAGCTCGGGTGGGGTCATGCGGGTCCTGCGCCGTGCGCGCGGGTACGCCCCCGACGTCATCCGTCTCCCGGTGCCGGCGCGCGAGCCCGTCCTGGCGGTCGGAGGTCACCTCAAGAGCACGGCCTGTCTGGTCGTCGGAGATCGCGCGTACCTGACGCCCCATCTGGGCGATCTCGAAAGCTGGGATGCCGAGGAGGCCTTTCGTGCGGACATCGAGGGGCTCGAGCGGCTGCTCGGCGTTCGCCCGGAGGTCGTCGTGCACGATCTCCATCCCGCCTACGCCTCGACGCAGTACGCGCTCACGCGGCCAGCCCGGCTGCGCATCGGTGTGCAACACCACGTCGCGCATGTACTGGCCGCCGTCGCGGAGCTGGGCCTCAACGAGCCGGTGGTCGGCGTCGTCTTCGACGGTTCGGGCTGGGGTCCCGACGGCACCTCTTGGGGCGCCGAGATTCTTCGCGTCCACGGCGCGACGTGGTCGAGGGTCTGCACGTTTCGGGCGCTGCCGCTGGCGGGAGGCGAGCGCGCGATCCGCCAGGTGTGGCGGGCGGCGTACGCCGCCTTGCGCGAGGCGTTCGGCGACGGGGCGCCGGCGCTCGCGGCGCGTCTGCCCGTCTTTGGCGCGCTCCCCGACGGATCGCTGGCGACGCTCGAGCGCATGCTGGCGACGTCCGTCCAGACGGTGCGGGCGCGTGGCATGGGGCGCTGGTTCGATGCGATCGGGGCCCTCGTGATGGGGCTCCCCCTGGCGAGCTTCGAAGGTCAGGTCGCGATGGCGTGGGAAGAGCTCGCCGCCTCGGAGGACGGGCCGCCGTATCCGGTCGCGCTGCCCGAGGCCTTGATGGACGGCGCAGTCGCGACGGCGGAGCAGGAGATCGATCTGCGCCCGACGGTTCGCGCCGCCGTCGAGGACTACCTGGCCGGCGTTCACCCGCAAACGATCTCGGCGCGCTTCCACCGGACGATCATCGACGCGACCTCCGCCATGACCGCCCGGGTCCTGGCGGGCTCGGGCATCAGGCGCGTCGTTCTGTCCGGCGGCTCGTTCCAGAACCGCATCCTCACCCGCGGGATCGGCGATGCCATCGGTCGCGACCGCGTCGCGATGGCGCGCGAGGTGCCGATCAACGATGGCGGCCTCGCCCTCGGCCAGGCGTGGATGGGCGTCCTCGCTACGCGAGGGACGCTACAAAGGAGTGGGCCATGTGCTTAGGGGTTCCGGGGCGAGTCGTCGAGATCCAGGAACGCGGGTCCGTGGTCGACTTCTGGGGCGTGCGCCGCCACGTCTCGCTCGATATCGTCGACGAGCCGGTCGCGGTCGGTGACTACGTGCTCGTTCACGTGGGGTTCGCAATCCGCCGCATCCCCGAGGACGAGATCGAGAACACCCTGGCGTTCTTCGCCGAGCTCGCGGCAGAGGATCTGGAGGAGCTGCCGCCACCACCTCGCCCGAGCGCGGGGGGCTCATGACTACCCCGGCGCGGATCGAGTTCCGAGATCCCGTGCGAGGTCGCGCCCTCTCCGCGCGGATCGACCGCGCGATCGAGCGCATGGGGCGCACGGTAACCTTGATGCACGTCTGTGGCAGCCACGAGCAAGCCATTGCGCGCTACGGACTCCGGTCTCGTTTCCCCAAAGGGCTGCGCGTCCTCATGGGCCCCGGCTGCCCGGTGTGCGTCACGGACGCGCCGGAGATCGACGCCTGCATCGCCCTCAGCGAGCGCGGCGTTCATATCCTGACCTACGGGGACATGCTCCGCGTTCCCGGGCGCGCCACCTCGCTCGACGACGCACGCGCGGCCGGGGCGCGCGTGGAGGTCATTTACGCCGCCACGCAGGCGGCCGAGATCGCGCGCAATTCACCCGATCCGGTCGTGTTTTTCTCGACCGGCTTCGAGACCACGGCCGTCGCCACGGCGGCGGTGCTCCTCGACGAGCCACCCGCGAACCTGTTCGTGCTCTCGGCTCACAAGTGGGTCCCCGCGGCGATGGACACCGTCGCCTCGACGCCGGACTCGAAGGTCGAGGGGTTCTTGGCGGCAGGGCACGCGGCGACGATCACCGGGTTCGGTCTCTTCGACGCGTTCGCCGCCCGTCATCACCGGCCCGTCGTCGTCGGTGGGTTCGAGCCGCTCGACATCCTGGCGGGGCTCGCGCTTCTGATCGAGGAGGTCGAGGCGGGGCGTGCGGAGGTGGTCAACGCGTTTCCGCGCTGCGTGACACGCGAGGGGAATCAGCGGGCGCTCGCGGCTCTGTTCCGCGTCTTCCAGCTCGCCGACGGCGAGTGGCGAGGCATCGCCCGGGTCCCCTCAGGGACCCTCGAGTTGCGCCCCGAATACGCGCGGCACGACGCCCGCCAGCGCTTCGGTCTCGAGCTCGCCGAGGCTCCCCCCGTCGCGGAGCGAGCCTCGGCCGCCGCCTGCCGATGCGGTTCGATCATGTCGGGGCTCTCCGAACCCAGCGACTGCGTGCTGTTCGGTCGGGAGTGCCGGCCGGACGCGCCGATTGGCGCGTGCATGGTGAGCAGCGAGGGCTCGTGCCGCATCTGGTACGAACACGGTCTCGGCCGCGGCGAGCAGCAGGCGCAGCCGTGAGAGTGCCGCCCCCCTTCTTGGACGAGCTGGTGCACATGAAGCACGGAGGCGGCGGAAGCGCGATGCGTGCCTTGATCGAGGCGGTCTTCCTGGGGGAGGCCGCCGACGGGGAGGCACTCGCCATGGACGACGGGGCCGCCATCCCGTTCGGGGATCGCTTTCTCGTCGTGACGACGGACGCGCACGTGATCCACCCACTCTTCTTCCCCGGCGGCGACATCGGCCGCCTCTCGGTCTCCGGGGTGGTGAACGACCTGGCGATGATGGGGGCGTGCGACGTCCTCGCGCTGACGTCGAGCGTGATCCTCGAGGAAGGCTTTCCGATCGAGGAGCTCCGGCGCATCCAGGCGTCCATGCAGACTGCCTGTCGCGAAGCGGGCGCCAAGATCCTCGCGGGTGACACCAAGGTCATGGGCCGCGGCGAGATCGACCGATTGGTGACCAGCACGACCGGCCTCGGCGTGACGGACCGGGTGGTCCGCGACGCCGGACTCCGGCCGGATGACGCGATCGTGATGACCGGAACCATCGGCGACCACGGCATCACCGTGATGAGCGTGCGCCACGGGCTTGGGCTCGTGGGGGAGCTCTCGTCGGACGTCGCGCCGATCAACGGCCTCGTGCGCGCGGCGCTGGACGCAGGCGGCGATGCGATTCACGCGATGAAGGACCCAACCCGTGGAGGTGTGACGAGCGCTCTGTCGGAGATGGCCGAGAAGGCGAAGGTCGGCATCGTCCTCGACGAGGCGGCGCTTCCGATGACCAGCGCAGCGCGGGCAGCGGCCGAGCTCTTGGGCATCGATCCCCTCGGCGTCGCGAACGAAGGCAAGGCGCTCATCGGTGTGAGGTCCGACGCCCTCGCGCGCGTCCTCGCCGCTCTTCGGGCGCACCCGCTGGGCGCCAGCGCCGCCTGCATCGGCCGCGTAGTCGATGCGCCAAGCGGCGTGTTGCTGCTCGACACTGGGTTCGGCAAGCGCCGTCTCTTCGAGCGCGACAGTGAACCCCTCCCCCGGATCTGTTGAAGGAGCCCAGGTGCACGAGGCTTCATTGGTGGACGCGCTCTTTGATCAGATCGATCAGGCCGTGGTGGCCCATCCCTCCGGCCGGCTGTGCCTCCTTCGGGTGCGCGTCGGCGAGCTCGCGGGCGTCGAGCCGGAGCTCTTTCGCACGGCGTTCGACGTGGTCCGCGGGTCACGCGGGCACGAAAAGGCGACGCTGGAGCTCGTTCGCGAGGACGCCGTCTGGTCCTGTGCGGCGTGCGCCACCCGCGTCCCTCGCGGCGGCGTTCTCCGGTGCGAGGCCTGCGGCGGCGAGGCGACCCTCACGGCGGGCGGTGACATCATTCTCGATCGGATCGAGTTGGAGGTGCGGGATGTGTGATGTGTGCGGCTGCGGCGACGTGAAGCGGGTCTCGGTCGACCTGCACGACTCGCTCTTGACTCAGAACGATCACGAGGCCGCGCATCTGCGCAGGCACTTCCAGGCCGACGCGGTGACGGTCATCAACTTGATGGGTTCGCCCGGCTCGGGGAAGACGGCGCTCCTCGAGGCGACCGCGCGCGCGCTTGGCGGCCGCTACAAGCTGGCCGCGGTGAGCGGAGATCTTGCGACCACGCACGATGCGGACCGACTCGCGAAGGCCGGCATCCCCTCGACGGCCATCACGACCGGCACCGCGTGTCACCTCGATGCCGCCATGGTCGACCGCGCGCTGCACGACACCGAGGTGGGCAGCGCCGTGCACGGGAGTGACTTCTTCTTCATCGAGAACGTCGGCAACCTCGTCTGCCCGGCGATCTACGATCTCGGTCAGCGCGCGAACGTGGTCGCGCTTTCGGTGACCGAGGGGGTCGACAAGCCGCTCAAGTACCCGGTGATGTTTCGTCACGCCGATCTGGTCGTCCTCACGAAGACCGATCTCTTGCCGCACCTCGATGACGTCTCCGTCGAGGAGATCAGGGACGCGCTGGCGCGCGTGATGCCGAACCCGCGCCTGATCGAGCTGTCAGCCCGGCGCGGGGCGGGCCTGGACATGTGGATCGCCTGGCTCGAGGCCGAGCGCAAGGCCGAGCGCCGGGTGACGATCGCGGAGGCACACGCCGGGCAAGCGCATTGATGCGAGCGACCTGCCATCGTGCCTATGCGCTGTGCATCGTTGAAAAGGGGCCCTCATGACCGACCAACCCAGAGACCTCACCTCCGCGCCGGATCTCGAGCACGGGCACCGGACCGGACCGATACGGACCGAGCGTCCGGTTTATAGAGACATTCTTCCTCCCTGCAACAACGCCTGCCCGGCCGGTGAGGACATCCAAGGCTGGCTCGCGCTGGCGCAGGCGGGGCATCTGAAGGAGGCGTGGCAGCACCTCGTGCGCGACAACCCGCTGCCGGCCGTGCACGGCCGGGTCTGCTACCACCCTTGTGAAACGAGCTGCAACCGGGCCAACCTGGACTCCACCGTCAGCATCCACGCGGTCGAGCGGTTCCTCGGGGATCGGGCCCGCGCCGAGGGATGGAAGCCCGCGGTGGACGCGCCCCCGAGCGGGAAGCGGGTGTTGGTGGTCGGCGCCGGTCCGAGTGGGTTGTCCGCCGCTTACCACCTGGCGCGGCTCGGCCACGGCGTGGAGATCCACGAGGCGGGCCCGATGCCGGGGGGCATGATGCTGTTCGGGATCCCCGCTTACCGTCTGCCCCGGGACGTGCTCGCGGAGGAGATCGCCCGCATCGAGGGCATGGGCGTCAAGATCGTCCTCAACCACAAGGTCGACGACCTCCTCGCCGAGAAGGAGGCCGGCCGGTTCGACGCCGTCTTTCTCGCGGTCGGCGCGCACCTCGCGAAGCGCACGGAGATCCCCAGCCGCGATGCGAGCAAGATTCTCGACGCGGTCACGTTTCTCAAGCAGGTCAGCGCGGGTGAGGTGCCGCGGCTCGGGCGCCGGGTGGCGATCTACGGGGGCGGCAACACCGCGATGGACGCGGCGCGGGTGGCCCGGCGCCTCGGACACGATCCGCTCATCATCTACCGCCGAGATCGGGCCCACATGCCGGCGCACGAGTTCGAGGCCGACGAGGCGCTGGAGGAGGGGGTCAAGATCCACTGGCTGCGCTCCATCAAGGCGGCGGACGCAGGAACGCTCACGGTGGAGGTCATGGAGATCGATTCCGAAGGCCGTCCGCGACCGACCGGACAGACGGAGACTCTGGAGGCGGATTCACTCATCCTCGCCCTCGGGCAAGACGTGGATACGGAGTTCCTGCGTCGCCTCCCGGGCGTGGCCTTCAAGCCGGACGGGACGGTCATCGTCGACGAGAACATGATGACCGGAGAGCCCGGGGTGTTCGCCGGTGGCGACATGGTGCCGTCCGAACGAACCGTCACCGTCGCGGTGGGGCACGGCAAGAAGGTGGCTCGTCGCATCGATGCCCACCTGCGCGCAACGCCGCGCGTGCCGGCGCCCGAAAAGTCCATCGCCACCTTCGATAAGCTCCACGTCTGGTTCTTCGCGGAGGCGGCGCAGCGGCCGCAAGGCCAGCTCGAGCAGGCGCGCCGGGTGTCGAGCTTCGACGAGGTGGTGGGGGGCCTCTCCGAGCCGGCTGCGGTGTTCGAGGCCAAGCGGTGCCTCTCGTGCGGGAACTGCTTCGAGTGCGACGGCTGCTTCGGTGCTTGTCCGGAGGACGCCATCATCAAGCTGGGCAAGGGCTCGCGCTATCGCATCGACTTCGACCGGTGCACCGGGTGTGCGGTCTGCTTCCAGCAATGCCCTTCCCATGCCATCGAGATGATCCCGGAGCGACCATGAGCTCCGACCGTGTGACGACGATCGACGGGAACGAGGCAGCGGCATCGGTTGCCTACCGTCTCAACGAAGTGTGCGCGATCTATCCGATCACTCCGTCCTCGACCATGGCGGAGCTGGCGGACCAGTGGTCGGCCGAAGGTCGAACCAACATCTGGGGAACCCTCCCCGAGGTGGTGGAGATGCAGAGCGAGGCGGGCGCTGCCGGGGCGCTGCACGGCTCCTTGCAGGTCGGCGCGCTGACCACCACCTTCACCGCGTCGCAGGGTCTCCTGTTGATGATCCCCAACATGTACAAGATCGCCGGGGAGCTCTGCTCCACGGTCTTCCATGTGGCCGCCCGGGCGCTGGCCACCCAGGCGCTGAGCATCTTCGGCGATCACTCGGACGTGATGGCGGCGCGCTCCACCGGCTTCGCGATGCTGGCCTCGAGCTCCGTACAGGAGGCGCACGATCAGGCGGCGATCGCCCAGGCGGCGTCGCTGGCGGCGCGGTTGCCGTTCATGCACTTCTTCGACGGCTTTCGGACCTCGCACGAGGTCAGCAAGGTCTCCCTGCTGTCGGACGACGATCTGCGTGCCCTCGTCGACGAAGAGCTGGTGCTGGCGCACCGCCAGCGCGCGCTCAACCCCGATCGTCCCTTCATCCGGGGCACGGCGCAGAACCCGGACGTATTCTTCCAGTCGCGCGAGACGGTCAATCCGTTCTATGCGCGCGCGCCGGGAATTGTGGCTGCGGCCATGGACCGCTTCGCGAAGGTGACCGGGCGCGTTTACCACCCGTTCGACTACCACGGCGATCCGCAGGCCGAACGGGTCGTCGTGCTGATGGGCTCCGGCGTGGAGACGGCGCGCGAGACCATCGAGCACCTGAATCGCGGCGGCGAACGCCTCGGCGTGCTGCAGGTGCGCCTCTACCGCCCGTTCTCGGCGGAGCACCTGCTGGCGGTTCTGCCCCCGACGGTGAAGGCGCTGGCGGTGCTGGACAGGACCAAGGAGCCCGGGGCGTCCGGCGAGCCCCTCTACGTCGACATGGTGACCGTCCTGGCTGAAGCGACGGCCGCCGGCCGCCTCGACCGCATGCCGCGCCTCATCGGCGGCCGCTACGGCCTCGGCTCGAAGGAATTCACGCCAGCGATGGTCAAGGCGGTGTTCGACGAGCTGGCCAAGCCGACGCCCAAGAATCACTTCACCGTCGGCATCCACGACGACGTGGCGCACACCAGCCTGGCTTTCGATCCGGCCTTCGTCACCGAGTCCGATCGGGTGGTGCGGGCGATGTTCTTCGGCCTGGGCGCGGACGGCACCGTCGGCGCCAACAAGAACAGCATCAAGATCATCGGCGAGGACCCGGCCTTCTACGCCCAGGGGTACTTCGTCTACGACTCCAAGAAGTCGGGCTCGCAGACCATCTCGCACCTGCGCTTCGGGCCCGAGCCGATCCGGTCGGCCTATCTCATCCAGTCGGCGAACTTCATCGGTTGCCACCAGTTCGGCTTTCTCGATCGCCTGGACGTGCTGCGCTACGCGGCGCCGGGGGCGACCCTGCTGCTCGACTGCGAGTACGGCCCCGAGGAGATCTGGGACCGCTTCCCGCTCGAGGTGCAGCAACAGATCCTGGAGAAGAATCTCGCGGTCTGGAGCATCGATGCCAAGAAGGTGGCCCGTGACGCCGGCATGGAAGGGCGGACCAACACGGTGATGCAGACTTGCTTCTTCGGCATCTCGGGCGTGCTCCCGCGGGAGCTGGCCATCTCCAAGATCAAGGCCGCCATCAAGAAGACCTATGGAGTGAAGGGCGAGGCGGTGGTTCGCAAGAACTACGATGCAGTCGACCAGACCCTGGCCCGGCTCTTCCAGGTTCGGGTGCCGGAGGCGGGCGCGGCGCAGAGCAGCCGCCGGCGGCTCCCCATCGTGTCGGAGCGCGCGCCGCCGTTCGTCCGGCAGGTGACCGCGCAGATGATGGCCGGCCGTGGTGACGATCTCCCCGTCAGCGCGCTGCCCGTCGACGGCACCTACCCGAGCGGCACCGCGCAGTGGGAGAAACGCAACATCTCGGACTTCGTGGCCAAGTGGGACCCGGAGATCTGCATCCAGTGTGGCAACTGCAGCCTCATCTGCCCGCACTCGGTCATCCGGGCGAAGCTCTACTCCGAGGATCAGCTGAAGGACGCGCCCTTGACCTTCAAGAGCGCCCCCCTCGACGCGCGCGGAATGCCGGACGTTCGCTACACGCTGCAGGTCTTCGTCGAGGATTGCACCGGCTGCGGCCTGTGCGTCGAGGTCTGCCCGGTGACGGCCAAGGACGCGGCGGGCGTGCGAGCCATCAACATGGCCGCCAAGCAGCCCTTGCTCGCCGCCGAGGTGGAGAACATCGCCTTCTTTTCCAAGCTGCCCGACGTCGACCGCGCCCGCGTGGACTTCTCCACCGTGCGCGGCGCGCAGTACCTGGAGCCGCTGTTCGAGTTCTCCGGAGCCTGCGCGGGGTGCGGCGAGACGCCTTACATCAAGCTCGTCTCGCAGCTGTTCGGAGACCGCTTGCTGGTCGCCAACGCGACCGGCTGCTCTTCGATCTACGGAGGCAATCTCCCCACCACCCCGTGGACCACCAACGCGGAGGGTCGCGGCCCGGCCTGGTCCAATTCGTTGTTCGAGGACAACGCCGAGTTCGGCCTGGGGTTCCGGCTGGCGACCGACCGCCACCTGCAGATCGCCACCCGTCTGGTGCGCGAGCTGGCTACCGAGCTGGGGGTCGAGCTCGTCGAACAGATTTGCGACGCGCGCCAGGTGGAGGAGAACGAGATCCGGCGGCAGCGCGAGCGGCTGGTCGAGCTCAAACGACGATTGGCGGCGATGAGCGGACCCAAGGTCGCGGCGCTCCTGTCGGTGGCCGACCACCTGGTGCGGCGGAGCGTCTGGATCGTGGGCGGCGACGGCTGGGCCTACGACATCGGCTCGGGGGGCCTCGACCACGTGCTGGCCTCGGGCCGCGACGTCAACGTCCTGGTGCTCGACACCGAGGTCTACTCGAACACGGGCGGGCAGGCGTCCAAGTCGACCCCGCTTGGCGCGGTGGCGAAGTTCGCGGCCGCCGGGAAGAAAGTCGGCAAGAAGGATCTGGCGCTGCAGGCGATCTCCTACGGCAACGTCTACGTGGCGCAGGTGGCGATCGGGGCGAACCCACAACAGACCCTGCAGGCGTTCCGCGAGGCCGAGGCGTACCCGGGGACTTCGATCGTCATCGCCTATAGCCCCTGCATCGCGCACGGGATCAACATGCAACGCGGGGTCGACCAGCAGACCCTGGCGGTGCAGTGCGGACACTGGCCGCTCATGCACTACAACCCGGCCCTGCGCGGCTCGGCCCAGAACCCTTTCGTGCTCGATTCCCTGGAGCCCCACGTGAAGTTCAAGGACTACGCTTACGGGGAGCTTCGCTACCGCATGTTGCAGAGCGCGAATCCAGACGAAGCCGAACGCCTGATGACGCTCGCCCAGAAGAACGTCGATCGGCGTTGGAAGACCTACGCCGAGATGGCGACCCGCGGCGTTTGATGCAGCCTTTGAAAAGATAGAGGACAAAGCTCATGCCCGACCTTCGAACCAAGTACATGGGGCTCGACCTGGCCCACCCGGTCGTCGCCTCGGCTTCGCCCCTGAGCAAGGACCCGGACGCCTTCAAGCGGCTCGAGGACGCCAACGCCGCGGCGGTGGTGATGTTCTCCCTGTTCGAGGAGCAGCTTCAGTGGGAGCAGGATTCCCTGCAACACCTCACCCAGGCCGTGGCGGACAGTTCTCCCGAGGCGCTCAGCTATTTCCCGCCCGCGGAGAGCTACCGGGTCGGTCCCGACCGTTACCTCGAGCTCATTCGACGGGGGACCGCGTCCGTGCGCATCCCGATCATCGCCAGCCTCAATGGTGTCACCAACGAGGGATGGATCGACTACGCGGCGCAGATGCAACAGGCGGGCGCGGCGGGGATCGAGCTCAACGTGTACCACATCCCGTCCGACCTGAACGAGAGCGGACGCGAGGTGGAGCAGCGGTACCTGGCCATCGTCAAGGCGGTCAAGGCGGCGGTGACCATCCCGGTGGCGGTCAAGCTCAGCCCGTTCTTCAGCGCCATGGGACACATGGCCAAGCAACTCGATGAGGCCGGCGCCGACGCCCTGGTGCTGTTCAATCGCTTCTATCAACCGGACTTCGACCTCGAAAAGCGAGAGGTCGTTGCGGACCTCGAGCTCAGCAGCACGCGCGAGATACGCCTGCCGTTGCTCTGGATCGCCATCCTGCACGGCAAGCTCCGAGCGTCGCTGGGGGCGACCACCGGCGTGTACTCGCCCCGGGAGGTCGTCAAGTACCTGATGGCCGGCGCCGACGCGGTGATGACCACCTCCGCACTGCTCGTCAACGGCATCTCCCACCTCGGCACGCTGGTGTCGGGCCTGGCCGAATGGATGGAGGCGCGGGAGTACGCCTCGGTGGCTCAGCTGCGGGGTTCGATGAGCCAGCAGCGGGTGGCGGACCCGACGGCGTTCCAGCGGGCCAACTACATCCGCATCCTCGAGAACTACCGGAACCCGCACTTCTCACGGTGACGTCTTTGCCCCATGACAACCACGCGGCTCAGCGAGTTCATCCCGGTCCTGCAGGTGGCGGTGGCTCCGGTTATCTTGATTTCTGGGGTCGGATTGCTGCTGCTCTCGCTGACGAACCGCTTCGGTCGCGCGGTGGACCGCGCCCGCAATCTTCGACGAGAGCTGCGCGCAGCCAGCGCCACCGATCGACGGCACCTGACCGATCAGGTGGGCAATCTCTATCGACGGGCGCGGTTGATTCAGGCGTCGATCGTCCTGGCCACCGCCAGCGTGCTGTTCGCGGCACTGTTGATCGTCATTCTCTTTGTCGAAGCCCTGTTGAAATGGGAATCGGTGTTCTGGATCACTCTGCTGTTCGTGCTCTGCCTCGTCTCGCTGATCAGCGCACTCATCGCTTTCATTTTGGACATTCGATTATCGCTGGCAGCACTGAAGATAGAGCTCGAGCGGCTGTGAAGACCAACGAGCCGGAGAAAGGGAAGCCATGACCAGCAAGCCAGCCCTACCGGGCGAGCTCGGTGCGCCGCTTGACGAGCGGCCCGAGCTGCGTCGCTTCGAGGTTGGGCCTTTCCGATTTCGCGATCCCAGTCTCTACGATCGTCACCTGATGTTCGACAATGCCGTCGACGCATCACGCGCCCAGCCGCGCCAGCGATTCGAGGCCCTGGCTCGCTCGCTCCGCGATCTCTTGATGCAGCGCTGGGTGCTCACCAAGAAGACGCAAGATCTCGCGAACGGCAAGAACGTCTATTACATCTCGATGGAGTTCCTGATCGGCCGCGCGCTGACGAACAACATCGTCAACATGGGCGTCCCGGACTTCGTCGAGGAGGACCTGCAGTCCGACCGACAGGACTGGCGCAAGCTGGCCGAGCAGGAGCCGGACGCCGGCCTGGGCAACGGCGGGCTCGGCCGCCTGGCAGCGTGCTTCATCGAATCGATGGCGACGCTGGAGTACCCCTCCATGGCGTACGGCCTGCGCTACGACTACGGGATGTTCCGGCAGGTCATCGAGGATGGCTGGCAGCGGGAGCGGCCCGACAACTGGCTGCGCCACCTGGATCCCTGGGAGGTGCCGCGCCCTCATCAGTGCGCCTCGGTGCAGCTGGAAACCTCGTTCGTGCTCCGGCGCGGGCAGATCGTCGCTGTGCCTGGTCAGCAGATGCACCTCGTCGGCGTGCCCTTCGACCGGCCTGTCGTCGGCTACGGCGCCAAGACCATCAACACGCTGCGGCTGTGGGGCGCCGCCGCCACCGACAGTTTCGACTTCGGCGACTTCAGCGACGGTGACTTCTTCGGCGCCGTCTCCGACCGCGTGATCGCCGAGTCGATCACCCGCGTCCTCTACCCGGACGACTCGCGTCAGCAGGGGCGATCGCTGCGCTTCATCCAGGAGTGCTTCCTGGTCTGCTGCTCGCTGGGGGACATCATCGAGCGCTTCCTCCGGCGGGGCAACGATTGGCCGGCGCTGCCGGACAAGGTCTGCATCCAGCTCAACGACACGCACCCCGCGCTGGCCGTCGCCGAACTCATGCGAATCCTGCTGGACCGGGCGAAGCTGCCGTGGGACCTGGCGTGGGATCTCACGGTCCGCACGCTGGCGTACACCAACCACACCTTGCTCCCCGAGGCGCTCGAGAAGTGGCCCGTCGAGCTGTTCGAGACCTTGCTGCCCCGGCATCTGCAGATCATCTACGAGATCAACGCCCGTTTCCTCGATCAGCTGCGCGCCCAAGGGGGGGACGGCGACGACCAAGCGCGCGCGGAGCGCATGAGCCTGATCGAGGAGCGCCCCATGCGATCGGTGCGGATGGCCCATCTGGCGATCGTCGGCTCGCACAGCACGAACGGCGTGTCGGAGCTGCACTCGGAGTTGCTGCGCACGCAGCTGATGCCCGACTTTGCGGCGATCTTCCCCGAGCGGTTCAACAACAAGACGAACGGCGTGACGCCCCGGCGTTGGTTGCTGGTGGCGAACCCCGAGCTCGCGACGCTCATCACCGACGCCATCGGCGATCGCTGGATCACCGACCTCGAGCAGCTGCGAAAGCTCGCCCCGCTGATCCAGGACCGAGGCTTTCGCGCGTCGTTCCAGGCGGCGAAGCGCCGGGCCAAAGTCCGCGTCACGGATTGGCTCGGCCAAACGATGGGCATCGCCGTCGATCCGGACACGCTGTTCGATTGCCACATCAAGCGCTTCCACGAGTACAAGCGGCAGCTCCTCAACGTGCTGCACATCGTGCTGCTCTACCAGCGCCTTCGCGCCAATCCTGCGCTCCCGATGCCGCGGCGCACGTTTTTCTTCGCCGGCAAGGCCGCGCCCGCGTATCAGGTAGCCAAGCTGACCATCAAGCTCATCAACAACGTGGCGGCCCGCATCGCGGCCGATCCGGCGGCGCGCGATCGGATCAAGGTCGTGTTTCTGCCCGACTACAGTGTCAGCCTGGCCGAGCGCCTGATCCCGGCGGCCGACATCTCAGAGCAGATCTCCACCGCCGGTTTCGAGGCCAGCGGCACCAGCAACATGAAGTTCATGATGAACGGCGCGCTCACACTGGGCACGCGCGACGGCGCTACCCTAGAGATGGCGCGCGAGGCCGGCGAGGAGAACTTCTTCCTGTTCGGGCTGACGGCGGCCGAGGTGGCCGGCAGCCGCGCCTGGTACCGCCCGATGTGGCACTACTGGAACGACGTGGAGGTCCGGCAGGCCATCGACGAGCTGTTCTCCGACGCGTTCAGCTTCGGTGAGCCGGGGGTCTTCGAGCCCATCCGCCACCGCCTGCTCCTGGAGGGGGACTACTACATGCACCTGGCCGACCTGAGGTCCTACGCGGAGACCCAGGAGCGTGTGGCCAGCCTCTATGCCGCGCCTGACGCCTGGGCGCAGAAGGCCCTGCTGAACGTCGCGGCGTCCGGCCGCTTCTCCAGCGACCGCACCATTGCCGAGTACGCGCGCGACATCTGGAAGGTCACGCCGCTCCCGCTGCCCACCTGAGCCGCCTCCGTCAAGTCGCGCCTCCCTCCGACCGCCGCCAGAATGCCCGTTGTGACGTCCAGGCGCGACCAATTGCCATGTTCGGCGCATCTTACCGACCACCACGCGTTCCGTTCCGCCAGTCGGCCAGGTGCGGAACATACCTCGCAGGTGACGACCGACACTTCTTCCGCCTCCCGGACGGCAGCCAGCATCTCCGCCGAGCCTTCATTCGAGAGATGGACGGCCAGGCGCCCGAACTTCTGCTTGATCTGCGATATGTGGAAGTCGCCACGTACTTCGGCCGGCAGGGCGACGCAGGCCGCTTCGAGTCGATCAAGGAGTCGAGCCAAAATCGGTCGCCAGCCTCCGAAGCACTCGAACCCGACGGACCTCGCCAGTGGGTATTGAAGGGCGAGCGTGCTCTGCCAATCGCCATGCTCGACTTCAGCGGGGTAGCTCATCTAGACCGCCTTTCAATCGGAGTCTACCAGCCATCGCCCAGCCCAGTTCCGTCTTTTGGGCGACGTCATCATGCGATGCAAGTTCAGCTCTCCACATGAAACGCAGGGTCGAACGCCTCCAGGCTCGCGAACTCCTTCGGATACCCAAGGGGGTTGGCGACGACGCGGGTGTTGTCGATCACATAGTCGCAGCGCTCATGGGTGTGCCCGTGGATCCAGAGCTTCGGCTGCAGCTCGCGCAGGTACGAGGTCATGTCGGATACGAAGAACGCATTGATCGCCGCGCGGGCGAACCTCGGGGGGACGCTCTTGGGAGTGGGCAGGTGGTGGGTAAGGACGACGTCGCCGGCTTCGAGTTGGGTGGCCAGAGCCTTCTCGAAGGCGGCGTTCTGATCGTAGGACCCACGGTTCGAAGTCTTCGATCAGCGAGAAGTCGTTCATGAAGCGCTTATTCATTTCCCCCATTGGATCGGGGCGAAACCACATCGTGCCTCCGATGAATCGCTGGCCGGCGATGACCACCGCTCCGTTGTCCGGGATCTCCACCTCGGGAATGTCCTTCGCCAGCCTCGCCAGGTTGCGGGCGACCTGCTTCGGCGATGACTTGTAGTACTCGTGGTTCCCGGGCACGTAGAGGATGTGCCGGTACTTTCGCGCCAGCAGCTTGAACACGTTCTCGAGATCCTCGTATTGCCGTGCCATCGTGACGTCGCCGGCAAGCACGAGGACATCGACGCCGGTCGGGTCCAAACTGCGGATGAACTCCGCACCGCGGTCCGCGTGCATCTCCAGGTGGAGGTCGGACATGATCTGGAGCTTCATCTTCGGGTGAACCTGACGTGCGGATCTGCCATCAGCCGAAGACCGCGCGCGGCCGGCGCGGCATGTAGCGAGGAGCCGTTCGGCGGGCCGTCATTCTAGCCGCTCGCTGCGCTCCGAGCTCGCCTCGCCCGAGCAGGTGCGGATTTTGCGCCAATCCGGAGCGCCCTGAGCACCGCTTCTGGATCGCGATCGATCACCGTGAGAAGCACGCGCGCAGCTCCGTCCGGCCGCGTCCGCCCCTGTTCCCAGTTGCGGAGCGTCGAGGGGTTGATCGCGAAGGCACCGGCGAAACGGTCCTGCGATAGACCCGTTTTCTCGCGTACCTTTGCGACGTCGAGATTCGGCACCTCGACGACGGTCGCCACGCCTTTGGTCTTGTCGCCATCGAGGTACGCGATCGCATCCTTCATCCCAGCTTCGATAGCTCGAAACGCCTTGCTCGCCATGATGTTGCCCCTTTCGTCTGTTTCGCTACTTCGCGCGCGCTTTGATCGCCTGCGTGAGTTTCGCGAGGTTGTTCTTTTCTGTGTCCGATAAGTTCGCTTTTTCGTTCTTCGTGAAGACGGCGAAGATTAGGATCGGCAGCGACTCACTGCCGTGGAAGTAGTAAATCACCCGCGCGCCGCCGCTCTTGCCGCGCCCACCGACAGCCACGCGTACCTTGCGGACGCCGCCCGTGCCCTGCATGATTTCGCCGCACTCGGGATCAGACGCCAACATCGTCACGATCTCCGCCCGCTCGCTGGCAGAGAAAATCTTCTCCGCCCGAGATAGGTAAGACGGTGTTTCGACTACCGTCCAGAGCGTCCCCATGGGTAGATAGTACGCTAGAAGCGTATGCGCTGCAAGCGTAGGGTGAGCACTGC
>Ga0209890_10000312_pt1 | contig 22324 bp, 20 predicted proteins | sample OrgsoiDNA2013049_FD_185799 | JGI IMG/M metagenome (GOLD analysis project Ga0209890, IMG submission 185799) | Permafrost soil microbial communities from the Arctic, to analyse light accelerated degradation of dissolved organic matter (DOM) -... | ecosystem: Environmental > Terrestrial > Soil >...
TCGAGCGCTGCACGGCGTCGAAGGCGACCTCGAGCACGATCTGGGGCCGCACGGTTCGGTAATGACCGCCGTCGGCGACGGTGATGTCCTGGAGCAGAGCGGTCATCTCGGCGATCTCCGCGTCGGTGAGCCCGGTGTATGCCTTGCCGACGGTGAGCAGGTCGTCATCAGGCCCGCGCACGGCGAAGGTCACATCGCTGAGCACGCCGCGGCGTTTGCCGTGTCCCCATTCGGCTCCGACCACGACGACGTCGAGCGTGTCGAGGGGACGCTTCAACTTCAGCCACGCCAAGCCGCGGCGGCCGGGGGTGTATGCGGAGTCGGGATCCTTGAGCATCAGGCCCTCGTTGCGCCGGACGCGGGCGGCAGCGAAGCGCTCGTCCACCTGCCCGGCGCCGACCGCGGGCTGAAGGTGCGCCAGCGCGAATCCGTCGCCCAGCGCGAGGTCCTCCAATCGCCGCCGCCGCTCGCGCAGCGGCGTGTCGAGCGTCGACTCCTCGCCGTGAAGGAGCACGTCCCAGGCGACGTAGATGACCGGTATCTCCTGCAGTATCGCGGCGGAGGGCGCGCGGCGGCCCAGTCGTTTCTGGAGGTCGGCGAAGGGCAGCACCCGCCCCGCGGCGAAGGCCAGCACCTCGCCGTCGAGGATCACCTCGGGCACGTGCGACGCCGCGCCCACGATCTCGGGGAACTGCTCGGTGACGTCGTTGAGGTCGCGGCTGTACAGGGCCACCCGACCCCCGGCGTGGTGGAGCTGGCAGCGGATGCCGTCGTACTTGTCCTCGACCCACACCTCCTCCCCCATGCGGCGCACCGCTGCGGCGGAGTCGGCCACCGGGGAGGCGAGCATGAAGCGCATCGGGAAGAAGAACCTGGGGCGTTCGACGCTCTCGCCGCGGGCGACCAGGCAGGCAACCTCACCGAGGTCGCCGAGGAGCATCACCGAGCGGGCGACGTCCGCCGCGGGGCGGTCGAACGCCACACCGATCGCCTCTTCGACGAGCCCCTCGCGCAGGCCGATGCGCATCTCACCGGTGATCAACTTCACCGCGTAGCGAGCCTCGCCCGGCGAGCAGCGGCGCAGCAGGTTCGCGAACGCCGCGTCGCGGCCCTTCGACGCGTTCAGCGTCGCGATGTCCGCGAAGGCCGCGTCGACGTCGAGCAGGTCGACCCCGCCAGCCTCCTCGGCGCCGCGCGCGGCCAGGACGTCCGCGGTGGTGTCACCTGCATCACCGTGCTCCCGGTACGCCGCGACAAGCACCGCATCGTCCACCCCCGCCACCTCGCGGAGCACCCGGAACAGCGCCGCACCGCCGACGTTGAGCGTGCGCGCGTCGCCGGGGGCGAAGACCCGGCCCGCGAAGTAGCGAGTGGCCAGGAGCAGGCGAGCGGGATCGAGCGCCACCATGTGATCGGCGAGCAACCGCACCTTGGCACGCTTGGACGTCGTGGCCGCGATGGCGTCCGCGGTGACGGCGAATCCGGCGAGGGTCTGCACTCTCTCCACGGCTCGCATCATCGCCGACCGCGCGGCGTCCGCTTTGCGCTCCGATCTCCGCTGTGACGTATAAAGATCGCGTGAGCAGGCCGCCTGAGATCGTCACGATGCGGAGGGTCGGTGCCTAACTCTTCGCTCCCGGCGGCTGACCGCTTCAGCGAGGTCAACCTGATCGCCGACCCGCTGTACGGCTACATCGAGATCACCAACGGCAGCTCCACGTCTCCCGGGGAGCGCACCCTCCTGGACAGCCAATGGCTGCAACGCCTCCGGCGCGTGCACCAGTTGCAGTCGGCCTGGTGGGTGTTCCCCTCCGCCGAGCACTCGCGCTTCGTGCACCTGCTCGGCGCCATGCACCTGGCCAGCCTCTTCGCGCGCCGAGTCGACGCATCGCTGCGCGCCGCCTTCCCCGATGCTCCCTCACCGGCATGCGTCGAGGAGACCCTGCGTCTCGCGGGCCTGCTCCACGACGTCGGTCACGGCCCCTTCGGTCACTTCTTCGACCAGGAGGTGCTGGCGCGCTGGCACATCGACCACGAGGACATCGGGCGCTCACTGGTCGAGAACGAGTTGGCCGACGTGATCGGCTCGCAACGGTCCTCGCCATCGGGCGTGTTCGAGAAGGGCGAGTCTGTCGATCCCCGCTGGGTGGCGTGGGTGATGGCCGACGCCGACATCCCCGGCTACGAGCCCCCCGGCTGGCTGCGCGCCTGCAAGCCCATCCTCTGTGGCCCGGCCACGGTGGACAACCTCGATTACGTGCGTCGCGACGCCTACATGTGCGGCATCGCACTGGGTCCCGTCGACGTACAGAGACTGATCCACTACTCGTTCATCGCCGGCGACACCATGGTCATGCACATGCACGCCGCGGGCGCGCTGCAGATGTTCCTGGCGTCGCGGCTCTACATGTACACGCAGGTCTATCACCACCGCACCGGGCGCCGATTCGACCTCTCCATGCACGAGATCTTTGCCGACACGATCGCGCTCCTCCTCCCCGGCAACCCGCTCGACAACCGCGACGCCTACCTGCGCCTCAACGACTGGGCCGTCCTCGAGGCCGCGCAGCGATGGATGCAGTCACCGCTGGGCAGTGAGGAGCGCCGCCTCGGCGAGGCGTGGGCACGTCTGTTCAACCGCGACCTCCACTGGCATCTCGCCTACGAGACCATCGCCCACCGCGGCGTCGACCTCTCCACGCTACAGCACCGACTGCTCGACGCGGTGCCCGAGGTGTCCGCGCGCGCGCGTGTGCAAGTGGACGTCGTGTCAGCCAAGATCGCTCCCCACAACCCCATGGCGGACCACGGTTTTGTCGCCCTCTACGACCCCATCAAGGGTGCCGTCGAACGCACTCACACGGCCGACATGATCGAGCGACTGCCGCAGCACAACCAGCTGGTGCGCGTCTTCACCGACGACGTCAGCGCCATCCCGGCGCTGCATCGCGCCATCGTGGAGCTGCTCAGCTAACTGTCGCTTCGCTGCCTGTAGGCACGGGTGGTGAGCGCCGCAACGAACAGGCAAACAACCGCCGCCACCGCGAACACACCGGTGGCCACACCGTCCGCGCCGGCGGCCCCGTGGTGCACCGTCGACGTGTACACGGCGCCGGTCACCGCAAGGCCGATGATCACGCCTGCATTGCGCGCTGTGGAGAGGAAACCGGCGGCGCTGCCCAGCGCATCGCGCGGAGCCACGCGGATGGCCGCGGACGTGTTCGGTGAGGAGAACAGCCCGTTGCCGAGCCCGAGCACCAGCATGCCGGCGAGCAGCAGCCACCAGGCGTCGAGGTGGGCGGCGAGGGCTGCGCCTGCGAAACCGGTTGACGCCAGGCCCATGCCGATCGCCGTGCTCACCCGGGTGCGCCCCGCGTCGCTGAGCATGCCGCCGCGGCGTGACGTCGCGCCGATGCCGAGGGCGATCGGCACGAAGGCGAGCCCGGCCACAATCGGGGCCGTGCCGTGGGCCTGCTCCAGCCAGTACGGCAGCAGCGCGAAGCAGGACATCAGTGTGCCCGTGCTGAGCAGGGTGGCCATGGTGGCTGCGGCAAAGCGCGAATCGCGCAGCAGGCGGCCGTCGATGATCGGGCGCTTGGCGATCAGCTCGGTGGGCACGAGCAGCAACAGGCTCACCCAGGCGACCGAGAACCACACCTCCGGTCCGAAGCCGCCCACCACCGGCGCGCCGATGGACGCGATGCCGGCGCCGATGCCGAGGAGGAGCGTGGCAGTGAGGATCGAGCCGGCCACGTCGAGCTTCACCGGGCGCCGCGCGGCGCTGGCGGGGACGAAGCGGATCGCCAGCCCGGCGCCGATCGCGGCCATCGGAAGTCCTGCCCAGAACATCGCCTGCCAGCCCCCGACGGCGACGAGGAGGCCTCCCAGCGGCGGCCCGGCGAGACCCGCGAACGCCTGGGTGATGACCAGCACCGCCACGGAGTGCCCGGTGCGCCCCCGGGGGGCGTGCTCGGCGATCAGGGAGAGGCTCCCCGCGGTCAGCACGCCGCCACCGACGGCCTGCACGGCACGCGCCGCCAGGAGCATTCCGAACGAGGGGGCCAGTGCCGCGGCGACCGAGCCCAGGGCGAAGACACCGAAGCCGGCGAGGTAGACGCGGCGCCGCCCGAACCGGTCACCGAGCCGCCCCAGCGTTGGCAGCGTGGCCGTGATCGCCACCAGGTAGACGCTGATCACCTCCTGGCCCGCGCTGAGCGGGACGCCGAAGTGGCGCACCAGGGGGTCGAGCCCGACGGCCACGATGGTGGCGTCGGCCATGCTGATGAAGGCGCCGACCGCGAGGGCTACGAGCAGCCAGCGGTGCAGCGGAGGAGCGGCGGCGGCCTCGGGTCGCGCCCTTGTGGACACCGGCGACGCCGGGGCCGGCGGGCTCGCCACCGCGCGATGGGCCACCCGCGACGTCGCCATGGGGATTAGGGGCGCAGGGGGATGCGCGGGCCCGAGGGCATCACGGGCGCCGCCGTGCTGGCGAAGTTCTCCTGGCTCACCCGGCCCGCGATGTGGGCCGCGACATCGCGGAAGACGCCGCCGACCGCGCTGTCCGGGGCGGCCGCCATCAGCGGCTGGCCGTCGCCGCCGCCGAGGCGGATGCGCGGATCCAGGGGGATCGATCCGAGGAAGGGGATGTCGTACGTCTCGGCCAGGCCACGTCCGCCGCCGCTGCCGAAGATGTCCGTCGTCTCCCCGCAGTGCGAGCACACGAAGCCACTCATGTTCTCGACGATGCCCAGGACCGGCACCTTGACCTGCCGGAACATCTCGATGCCGCGGCTCACGTCGGCCAGCGAGACGTCCTGGGGCGTGGTGACGATCACCGCGCCTGTCATGGGCACGCTCTGCGCAAGGCTCAGCTGGACGTCGCCGGTACCGGGCGGCAGGTCGACGACGAGGTAGTCGAGCTCGCCCCATTCCACCTCGTAGAGGAATTCGCGCAGCCCCTTGGCGAGCATCGGCCCGCGCCAGATCACCGGCTGGCCCGGCTTGAGGATGGTCCCGAACGACATCACCTTGATGCCGTACGCGCTCAGCGGCCGGATGCGCTGCGATTCACCTGGCTCCGGCTGCGCCGTGATGCCCATCATGATCGGCACGTTGGGGCCGTACACGTCGGCGTCGAGGAGGCCGACGCGAGCGCCGGTGAGGCTGAGCGCGATGGCCATGTTGACGCTGACCGTGGTCTTGCCCACGCCGCCCTTGCCCGCGCTGACAGCGAGCACGTTGCGCACGCCCTCGATCTCCTGACGTCCGGGCAGGCCACGCGTCGAGGTGACATTCGAGTCCCAGCTGATCTCGACTGTCGCGACGCCGGCGACGGTGCCGATCACCGCTGCCTCGATGGCGCCGCGGATCTCGTCTTTCAACGGGCACGCCGGCGTGGTGAGGACGACGCGCATGAACGCGGTGGAGTCATCGACGCGGAGATCGCGGAGCATCCCCAGCTCGAGCATCGGCCGGCGCAACTCCGGATCGATGACTGCGGCGAGCGCCTGCTCGAGGGCAGCCGACGGCGAGGCACTCATCGCCATCGAGTATGGCAGAGCCCCGAGCACGGCCGACCGGCAACACTAGAATGGCGCGTCATGCTGACCCGCGACGTTCTGCGTGACCTCGAGAGGCAGGTTGGGACCTCACACGTGTACACGCGTCCGGCCGACCTCGCGGCCTACGCCTACGACGCGTACGGGGCCTCAGGTCTGCGCCGGGTCGCCGAGGCGGTCGTCTTCCCGGGGTCGACCGACGAGGTCGCCGGCGTCGTGGCGGTGTGCGCCCGGCATGGCGTTGCCGTGGTTCCCCGTGGCGCCGGCACCGGCTACGCCGGCGGGGCGGCTGCCGACGGCGGCGTCATCCTCAACCTCTGCCGCATGACCCGCGTCGGCGCGCTCGAGCTCGAGGCGCAGCGCCTCGCCGTGGAGGCCGGGGTGGTCACCGCGGAGGTCCATGCGCGGGCGTCGGCGGCCGGCCTCTACTACCCACCCGACCCCGGGTCGTCGAGCACGTCCACCATCGGCGGCAACGTCGCCTGCAATGCCGCCGGGCCCCACGCCCTGCGCTACGGGCCCACCAGCGACTACGTCGTGGGGCTCACCGCGGTGCTCGCCGACGGGCGGGTCCTGCGTCTCGGCGAGGGAGCTGACGCGCCGCAGCTGATCCCCCTCCTGTGCGGGTCCGAGGGCACCCTGGCGGTGATCACCGAGGTGCTGCTCCGTCTCATCCCCGCGCCGGAGGCACGGGCCACGCTGGCCGCCACCTTCAGCGACATCGGCGGGGCCGCCGCGGCGGTCGCCGCCATCGCCGGCGCAGGAATCGTGCCCGCGGCCCTGGAGTTTCTCGACCGTGCCGCCCTCGACGCCATCGCCGCCACCGGAGCCGGAGCGGTTGCGCCGGGCGCCGGCGCGCTGCTCATCGTCGAGGTCGAGGGCGCCGCCGCGGACGTCAATGCTCAGGGTGAGGCCGTGCGCGGCGCGCTCAGCTCGGCCGCCGCGCTGACGATCGACCATGCCACCAGCGCCGTCGAGGCGGCCAGGTTGTGGAAGCTGCGCAAGTCGGTCAGCGCGGCGGTCGCCAAGGTGCGGATCGGCAAGGTCAACGAGGACGTCGTGGTGCCGCGCGACCGCGTCGCCGAGCTCGTCGAGCGAAGCCGCCAGATCGGGGCCGCCAACGAGCTCGGCGTGGTGACCTTCGGACACCTCGGGGACGGCACCATCCACGCCACGTTCCTCATCGACCCGCGCGTGCCCGGGGACCGCCTCAGCGCGGCCGCCGCCGCCGAGCAGCTCTTCGACACGGTGCTGGCGATGGGCGGATCACTCAGCGGCGAGCACGGGGTGGGCACTGCCAAGCTCGCGTTTGTCGAGCGCCAGCTCGGCAGCGCGCAGGTGGCGCTGATGCGACGCATCAAGTTCGCTTTCGACCCGGCCGGAATCCTCAACCCCGGCAAGAAGATTCCCGCGGACGCCGGGGCGACGGTCGCGCTCGAGAGGCCGCAGGTGGAGGCGGTCGCTGCGTCCTGACGGGATGCCGCCGTCCGGCTCCCACCTGAGGCGCGAGGGCACGAGCGTCGCGCTCGCCCTGGTGGCCTTCGCCTTCGCCGTGGCGGCCCTTGGAGCAACGCTGCCGACGCCGATCTTCCCGCTGTACGAGCGCCAGTTCGGCCTCTCGACCGCCGCTGTCACCGTCGTCTTCTCGACGTATGCGATCGCCGTGGTCGTGACCCTACTGGTGGCGGGCGGGGTCTCGGACAGGGTCGGCCGAAAGCCGGTTCTCATCCCCGGGCTGCTCCTCTCGGGGGCCAGCGCGGTGGTGCTCTTGACGGCGCAGGGCACGGCGGCGCTGTACATCGGTCGAGTCCTGTCCGGGCTGTCGGTTGGCCTGTTCGCCGGCACCGCCACGGCCATGCTCGTCGACCTGGCACCGCGTGGTCGTCGTGAGGTCGCCACCTCCATCGCGGTGGCCGCGAACATCGGTGGCCTCGGCCTCGGCAACCTTGTCAGCGGGTCACTCGATGAGTGGGTCCCGCACCCGACCCGCACGCCCTTCGCCGTCGACCTCGGGCTGCTTGCCCTGGCGTTGGCAGCCCTGATGATCGCCCCCGAGACCGTGCGTCGCAGGCCGTCAGGCGTGATCCTGAGGCTGGCTCGGCTGCGCGTGCCCTCGGAGATCCGGGGGCTCTTCTGGCAGGCGGCCATCGCGGGCTTCTGCGGCTTCGCCGTGTCCGGGCTCTTCGGCGCCGTGGCGCCATCGGTGATGGCGCAGCTGCTCGGTGTGCAGAGCCACGTCCTGGCGGGACTTGTCGTGGCGCTGCTGTTCTTCGCGTCCGCCGCCGGTCAGGTCACCACCCCGCGATTGAACAACCACACCGCGCTCATGGCAGGTTGCATCTGCCTGATCGGCGGACTTGCACTGCTGGCGGCGGCATTCCTGCTCCACTCCTTTGCCGTCCTGGTGCTCTCGGCGGTCGTCGCCGGTGCCGGACAGGGACTGACGGTCGGCGGCGGCCTCGCGGCAGTGGTCGCGCGTGCCGCCCCAGGGCTTCGTGGGGAGGTTGCCTCGACCTATTTCGTCGTGACCTACGTCGGCCTGGTCATCCCCGTCATCGGCGATGGCTTGGCCACCGGCGCGCTCGGTCTCGAGAACGCCGGGCTGGCGTTCACAGCTGTCCTCGGGGCGCTCGTCATCGCGGTGGCGGCAACGCTGCGCCGCTGGCGAGGAGTCGCGACGGCAGCGTGACCGGCCGGTTCGCGGCTACTCAGCGCTGAGCAGCGCGCCCACGAAATCGGTCTGTCCCACCCGCGCCGCGAGGTCGTGCCCCGATTCGTCCATGTCGAGGGCAGCGTCGTAGACGAACGAGTACACGCTCTCCATGTCCCACCCCCCGAAGCCCAGCTCGGCAAGGACGGCACCCAGCCGCGCGTCGGTGCGCCCCGCCTCCAGCGTCTCGGCCGCTGCCGTGTACAGGGCGACCAGGATGCGCAGCTGGGCCTCGTAGTCCTCGATCAGCTCGGGGTCGGCCTGGCCGGCACGCAGCTTGCCCAGGGTCGCGCGGATCGCTTGGATCTCGAGCTGGTACTCGTCCACGTCGCCCCTCCCCGCAGCGGCTGACGCCGCCCCGCCTCAGTACAGCAGGTGATGAACAGCGATGGTCGGTGCGACAAGGATGGCGATGATGTTCATCACCTTGATCATCGGGTTGATGGCCGGTCCGGCGGTGTCCTTGTAGGGGTCGCCGACGGTGTCACCGGTGATCGCGGCCGCGTGTGTCTCGGTGCCCTTGCCGCCGAAGTGGCCTTCCTCGATGTACTTCTTGGCGTTGTCCCAGGCCCCGCCGCCAGTGGTCATCTGCAACGCGACGAAGAGCCCGACGACGATGGTGCCCAGGAGCATGGCGCCGAGTGCCTGGGGGCCGAGGATGAAGCCCACCGCGAGCGGCGCCACGACGGGCAGCAGGCCGGGGATGATCATCTCGCGCTGCGCGGCGGCGGTGACCAGGGCCACGCAGCGGGCGTACTCCGGCTTGGCGGTGCCCTCCATGATGCCGGGGATCTCGCGGAACTGACGGCGCACCTCGACGACGACGCCCCCGGCCGCGCGCCCCACGGCGAGCATGCAGAGCGCACCGAACAGGAACGGCATGATCCCGCCGAGGAAGAGCCCGACGATGACAAGGCCGTTGTTCAACGAGAGATCGAAGCTGTACGGCACGCCGCCGTGATGGTTCTTGAGGACGTCGGTGTAGCTCGCGAAGAGAACCAGCGCGGCGAGCCCGGCCGACCCGATGGCGTACCCCTTGGTGACGGCCTTGGTCGTGTTGCCCACCGCGTCGAGGGGATCGGTGACGTTGCGCACCGATTCCGGGAGGTTGGCCATCTCCGCGATCCCGCCCGCGTTGTCGGTGATGGGCCCGTACGAGTCGATGGCCACGATGATGCCCGTCATCGACAGCATCGACATGGCCGCGATGGCGATGCCGTAGAGCCCGGCCAGCGCGGCTGAGCCGAGGATGCCGGCGCCGATGACCAGCACAGGGATCGCGGTGCCCTCCATGCCGATGGCGAGGCCCGCGATGATGTTGGTGGCGTGGCCGGTCTGCGAGGCCCGCGCGATCGTCCTCACCGGCCAGAACTGCGAGCCCGTGAAGAACTCGGTGATGCCCACGATCGCCACCGTGATGACGATGCCGATGACAGCGCACCAGAAGAGGTTGGTGGCCCCGCTGGTGAACGCTGTGTTGTTGAACTCGCCGTTGCTGTCGAGGAGGCGTGTGGCCAGATAGAACAGCGGGATGGCCACCACCACGGCGGCCAGGAGCCCCTTGTAGAGAGCGCCCATGATCCAGCCGTTGCGCGGGATCTTGACGAACCAGGTGCCGACGATCGAGGCCACGATGCTGATCGCCCCGAGGATCAGCGGGTAGATGATGAAGGCGAGGTTGTGGCCGGTGCTGCTTTTGTAGAGCAGGCCGCCGAGCAGCATCGCCGCGACCGCCGTGACCCCGTACGTCTCGAAGAGGTCGGCGGCCATGCCGGCACAGTCGCCGACGTTGTCGCCGACGTTGTCCGCGATGACCGCGGGGTTGCGCGGATCGTCCTCCGGGATGCCCGCCTCCACCTTGCCGACGAGGTCGGCCCCGACATCGGCCGCCTTGGTGTAGATGCCACCGCCGAGCCGGGCGAACACCGAGATCAACGAGGCGCCGAAGGCGAAGCCGACGATGTAGTCGATGTTCTGGAAGATGCCGTACGCGACGACCACCCCGATGAGCCCGAAGGCCACGACCATCATCCCTGTGACCGCGCCGCCCCGGAAGGCCATGCGCAGCGCCGGCTGGAGGCCGCCGCGGGCCGCCTCGGCCGTGCGCAGGTTGCTGCGCACCGAGATGTTCATGCCCACGTAGCCGGCGGCGGCGCTGAGCACAGCGCCGAGGATGAACAGGACCGCCGTCTGCCAGCCCAGCGAGAAGAGCAGGAAGACGAAGATCACGGCGCCGATCGCGGCGATGATCGTGTACTGCCGGTTGAGGTAGGCCTCCGCCCCCTCCTGGATGGCCTGGGCGATCTCCCGCATCAGCGCGTTGCCCTGGGGCTGGCGGAGCACCCAGAAGATCAGGTAGATGGCGTAGGCCAACCCGAGCGCCCCACACGCGGCGATGGGCAGCAGGACATTGATGGTCATGCGGTCCTTAGAACAGGCGGCACTGCAGTGGGCGGCCGCCACTAGACGAGCCGATGGATTGTACCGGCCGGCGACCTCGCCGCGATTCTGGCGTGTACGCTCGAAGCCATGCCCGAGCCCCCCGCGACCGTGATCATCGCGGTCGGCGACGAACTGCTGTCCGGGCACACCCAGGACACCAATTCGGCCTTCCTGGCGGCGCGGGCCTTCGCGTCGGGGTTCCCAGTCCGCCACATGGAGGTGGTCCCCGACCGAGTCGAGGACGTCGTCAGCGCCATCCACCGCGCACTCGCCACGCCCGCGGTCTATCGCATCGCCGTCTGCGGCGGGATCGGCCCCACCCCCGACGACCGCACCTTCGAGGCGGTCGCCCACGCCCTCGACCGGCCGCTGGAGGAGAACCCCGTCGCCCTGGCCGGGATCGCCGCCATGGTCTCGCGGATGCACGCCGCCGGGTGGATTGCCGACAACGTCATCAGCGAGGGCAACCGCCGCTGCGCGATGGTCCCGGCAGGCGGGATCGTCGTGCCCAACCGCCGCGGCATGGCGCCGCCCATGGCCTACGAGGTGGAGCCGGGGCGCTGGCTCTTCATCCTGCCGGGCGTGCCCCGCGAGTTCACCACCATCGTCGACGAGGAGTTGATCCCGCACTTCTTCACCGGGGGCACCGCGTCGCGCGTGGTCGAGGTGCGCTACCGAGCGGTGCCCGAGTCCGAGCTGTACGCACCGCTGCGCCGCCTTGGGGAGGAGTACCAGGACGTGTCCGTGGGCTCATACCCGCAGACCGAGGCGCGGCAGGTGATCGTCCGCCTCACCGGGCTCGAGCGGGCGCGCGTGGACGCCGCCGCCCGCCGGATGGTGGAGCTCGACGGGCGCGGCGAACCGCTGGGCGCGGCGGCGCCCCAGGTCATCCTCTAGACGAGAGGAGTCAGCCGACCTTTTGGAGGTTGCGGGCGCGCGGCCCCTTGGGGCTGTCGACCACCTCGAAGGTCACCGACTCGCCCTCCTCGAGGCTGTCGAAATCGACGGTGGTGAGCTCGGTGCGATGGAAGAATGCTTCCGAGCCGTCGTCACCGCGGACAAAACCGAAACCGCGGTCGGGAGAGATCATCTTGATACGGCCAGCCGGCATGTGCGCTCCTCCATACGAATCGAGCTGACGTCGAACAATCGGACACGTTCGCGCTACCGACCCACACGAGGACTGCCCGGGTCAGCACCGGGAACCTGCGGTCAGCGCGAGCGAGAGCGTGACCGCAAGCGGTGGATCCGTTCCGAGTCGACGCTCAGTCGAGAATAGCAGGAGCGTCGCCGCGCTCGGCGTTCCATGATGCGTGCACGTCGAGCAGCGAGTCGGGAAGGCTCGCGTAGTACGACTCGACGTCGATCGACACCGGGTACGGGGCCGACTCACCGAGCGCGTGCTCGCGGGCGACGACAGCATCCCACGCCTCTGCGATCGGCTTGGAAACACCTGTGCTGTCAACGAGTCCCCGCCGTGACAGCCACGGCCTCCGGTCCGCCGGAGCGGCGTCGGCGAGGCGTTCTCCCCAGTCACACCACGCGCCCGCACACAGGCCGGCGACCCCGGACGCGATGAGCCGCTGCAGCACCTGGTCGGCGGCGCGGAACGCGCCGTGCGGCGATGCGGTGACATGGTCCTGCACCGCTGTGTCACCGGCCTCGGCCTCGACGACGTCGCCGGATGCGATGTCGACCTCCACGGTGAGTGGTGTCTGCGCGCCGGCGAGGGCCTGGGCGAGCTCGACGGTGAACACCGCGCGGCCGGGGTCGAGCGGGTCACCGGGCAGGGGAAGGCGCTGCGGTTGGAGGACCAGGCCGAGCGCGTCAACGTGCGCCGCCATCGCGGCGAGCCTGACCCCGCGGCCGCCGACGACGTCGCCCTGCCCGAGCGTCAGCCGGCACTCCTCATCGGCGGCGTGGACGCGTTCGCTGAGCAGGGCAGCCCACGCCGTCATGTCGGCGATCCGGCGGGGGCGGATCGTCGTCGCCGGGTCGTATCCCAGGTCCCACGCGGCGATGGCCGGATGGCCGGCGAAGGCCGCCAGCATGGCATCGAGCCAGCGCACCTGCACCTCGAGCATGAGCGGGTCCGTGTAGATGTCGCGCGGCCCGCCGTCGGCGACGCGCGCATCGGTGACGCAGCGCACCCCGCGTCGTGGCGATCGACGCTCGATGGCATACGTGGGCAGCATCACGCAGTCGCCGACCGACTGCGCAAACAGGGTCAACACCACGCTCAGGTCGAGGTCGCGTGCCGCGCCGAGCAATGTCTCCAACTCGCGCATGCGCCGCGGATTGGGCCCGCGGTCGGTCGGCATGAACGCGTCCCAGCTGAGCAGGACTCGCACAACCGGCACACGTCGCGCCGCGATGGCGGCGAGGTCGCGCATCACGGTGTCGGCTGGGAACTCGTGCCACATGTACGGTCCCACGGCCGCCGGCCAGTAGGTGACCCCGATCTCGACGTGGTCAGAACTGCGACGCTTCATGCGCGCGTCCCTAATAGACGAACAGGTCGATGCCCCCGGCTACGGTGAGCACCTGACCTGTGACGTACCGGGCCTCAGGTGACACCAGGAAGCAGATGGCATGGGCGATGTCCTCCGGCTCGCCCGCCGTGCGCAGCGCGGTGCGCAACACCATGCGGTCATTCATCTTGGGACTGCCGGCCCTGAACGCCTCGGTGCCGATGATCCCGGGAGCGATGATGTTGGCGGTGATACCGAAGCGCGCGCCCTCGAGCGCCATCGACTTGCCGAGGCCGATGAGCCCGGCCTTGGTGGTGGCGTACGACGCCTGCCCGAAGCCCCCCAGCGTCCCGGCGACCGACGCCATGTAGATGACCCGGCCCCACATCTGCTCGCGCATGTAGGGCCATGCCGCCTTGGTGCAGTGCATCGCGCCGCTCAGGTTGACGCGCAGGTCGCGCTCCCAGAGGTCCTCGCTCTGGCTCTCGATCTGGCCGACGTGGTCGAGCGTCCCGGCGTTGTTGACGAGGATGTCGATGGAGCCGAAGTCCTTCTTCACCTGCGCGAAAACCTCGCCCACCTGGTCGCGATCGGTGACATCCATCTTCATGGCGACGGAGCGCCGTCCCATCGCGCGGATCTCCTCGCTGGTCTGCTCGGAGTAGACGGAGTGCTGCGACGTGAACAGTTGCGCGAGCGCGGAGTTGGCGCCCTCAGCCACCCGCTGGATGTCGGGGTCGGACTCGAGGAGGATGTCGGTGACGACCACGTCGGCGCCGGCCCGAGCCAGCGCGAGGCAGTCTGCACGGCCGAGGCCGCGCGACCCCCCGGTGACGACGGCGACCTTGCCGCTGAGGTCGAACATCTCCCGCACTCCCAGTGGTCTCGAGGTGGTGGGACGGCTGCCGATTATCGCCAAGGGCCTCGCTGTCCCGTCGTCGGGGATGGTCACCCTCGTCTCAGCATGACGCCGTCGCGCCCCGGGTGGCGCCGCCGGGGCTCAGCGCGCGGCGGCAGCCGCCGGAATCGACTGGTCGCCGCTCAGCACCTGTGGCGGCGCCTCGAGCGCCTTGCGCTCGCCGAGGATGAGGCGGCTGATCACGAGCCGCTGAATCTCTGCCGTCCCCTCCCAGATCTGGTAGATCTTGGCGTCGCGCATGAAGCGCTCGACCGGGTACTCCTTGATGTACCCGTAGCCGCCCAGCACCTGGACGGCGTCGATGGTGACACGCATGGCCACGTCGCCGGCCATGAGCTTGGCCATCGACCCCTCGCCGCGCGCGAAGGGGACGCCGTTCTGGGCCATCCACGCGGCGCGCAAGGTCAGCAGCCATGCCGCGTCGATGTCCGTCGCCATGTCGGCCAGCTTGAAGGCGATGGCCTCGTGGCGAGCGATCGGCTTGCCGAACGCGTGGCGCTCCAGGGAGTAGTCGCGGGCGAACTCGTACGCGGCACGAGCGATCCCCACCGCCCCCGCGGCAACGAGGGGACGAGTTGCCTCGAGCATGAGAAGCGCGCCGACGGCGCCCGGGCCGCTGGCGTTGCCCTTGCTGTCGTAACCGAGGCGCGCCTCCTCAGGGACGAAGCAGTCCTCGAAGATCACCTGCGCGGTGTGCGAGGCGCGCACGCCGAGCTTCTTCTCCTTGCGGCCCTGCCTCATACCCGGAGTGCCCTTCTCGATGACGAAGCCGGCGATGCCGGCAGGCCCGGCCGCCCTGTCCGTGGTCACGAAGGCCACCTGGATGTCGGCGATGCCGCCGTTGGTGCAGAACTGCTTGGTGCCGTTGAGGATGTACCCGCCGTCCACCTTGGTGGCGGTGGTCTCCAGGGCCATGGAGTCCGACCCGCTGTTGGGCTCAGTCAGCCCCATCGCCCCGATGCGCAGTGCTGCGGGGTCGCACATCATGCCGATGTACCTGCTCTTCTGCTCCTCGGTACCCATGGCGATGATGGCCGCGCCGGCCAGGCCTGAGGCGTTGATGGAGACAGCGATGCCCGCGTCGCCCCAGGAGAGTTGCTCGGTCAGGATGAGCGAGGTCATCAGGTCGATGCCACCGCCGCCGTACGCCTCGGGGAACCCGCTGGCGGCGTCGAGGCCGAGGTCGTGGGCCTTCTGCATGACCGCCCACGGGGTCTCCTCCTTCTCATCGTATTCAGGAGCGACCGGGCGCATCTCGTTGACCGCGAATTCGTGGGCGAGCTGGCGGATCTCCTCCTGCTCCTGGGTGAGACTGAAGTCGAACCCCATGTCTCGTCCTCTCTAGAGTGGGAGCCGGACCGTCGCCCGGCCGTTGGTGAGCAGGCGGTCGCCGCTGCTCGAAAGAGCGCTGACCTCCAAGCAGGCGATGCCGGTGGCGTCGTCGACGTCGGTGACTCGCCCAGAGCAGGTGATCGTCGCCCCGGGGAGCAGCGGCCTGGAGAAACGGCAAGACACCGACACCACCCTGTCGAAGCCTCCAGACCAGCGGGCCACGGCCTCGGTGAGGATGCCCATCTCGAGCAGGCCGTGTGCGATGGTGCCGGGGAGGCCCACGGACCGGGCGAAGTCGACGTCGAGGTGGATGGGGTTGTGGTCACCGGACGCGTCGGCGTAGGCGTTGACCTGCTCCTGCGTGACCGTCCTGTCCAGGGGGGTCATCTCGTCGCCGACCGCGACCGTCATCGGATGATCATCAGCGAGCGACCGCGACACACCGTTTCGCCATCCTGCCGGGAGGCCTCGTGGCCGATGGTGAGGAAGGTCATGCCGCGCTTGTCCTCGACGGAGGTGATCACCGCGAAGGCGTCGATGACGTCACCGCCACGCACCGGCATGGGCCACTCGAAGGATTGCTCGCCGTGCACCAGCCCCGCGAGGTTGACGCCCACCTCGGCATCGGCGAAGAGCTTGTAGAGCGTCGGGAAGAGGCAGTAGACGGCGGCGTACGTCGGCGGCACGGCACCGGGCACGTACACCTCGTCTGACCCGGCGATCGCCTTCGCGAACGCCTCAGCCGCGGCGGCATCGACGACCTGGCCCGGAGCCTCGTAGCGGCGCCCGACGTGGCTGGCGTCAGGCATGTCCAGAGCCCGCGTCGAGGCAGTCACCACTGGCAGCGATCGCGCCAACCTCACCACGCATTGACATGGACGTCAACATTTCTCGCCGACTCTACCACCGCCCCGCCCGTCTTCCCGGCATGCGTGACGCAGCGCGCATCCCCGTGCTCTCACCCTGCGAGGCGCTCGACCCAGCCGGGCGCGACGGCGACCCTTCCCACCTCCACGCCCGCCCAGTTGCGCAGCGCGATGTGCCGGAACCCGGCCAGCCGGGGGTCCTCGACAGCCGCGTCGTCGAGCCAGCCCAGGCCGCCGAGCGCGGCGAGGGCAATCGCCGGCAGAGCGGTCCCGTCGCCCGCCTCGAGCTTGATCGCGAGCGCGGGCCCGGACGGCCGGCGGACCGCAACCCATACCGCGGCGGCCCCGACCTTGGCCGTGAGCACGCTCCCGGAGACCGCGAGCAGCGCGGTGTCGAAGCGGCCGCGTCCAGCCACCAGGTAGGACCGCGCCGCCATGGCGTCCTGGCAACGGCGGAAGCCCGCGTCCGCGGTGGCTGCCGCGAACATCCGGGCGAGAACGCTCAGTGGGACGCCCTCGGTGGGCAGGCCACACCCATCGATGCCCGATGGTGCGACGTCCAGGTCGACCTCGCCGAAGCCGCCCATGACCTGCCTGATGGCGCGCTGCAGCGGATGGTCGGCGGCAGCGTAGCCGTCGACCGGCCAGCCGCGGACCACGCAGACGGCGAGCATGGCGGCGTGCTTGCCCGAGCAGTTGTTGTGGACGCGGCCTGGGGTCCGTCCCTGCGCGAGGATGGCCCTCCACGACTCCTCGTCCATGGGCGGCTGAGGCCCGCAGCTCAGCGCTGGCTCGGCCAGCCCCACGCGACCGAGGAGTCGTAGCACCGTCTCCACGTGAATCGACTCGCCGTTGTGGGAGGCGCAGGCCACGGCCAGCTCCTCGTCGGACACGCTCAACTCGTCGGCGGCGTCGCGCACGAAGGGCAGCGCCTGCAGTGGCTTCACGCAACTCCGCAGCGTGGTGATCGCGCCCGGGTCGCCGGCCGCCGCAACGACGAGGCCTGATGCGTCGACCACGACGACGTGGCCGCGGATCAGTGCCTCGTCGACCTCCCCCCGCCGGGTGGTGGCGAGGTCGATCGGCGGCGATCCGGACACGACCGCAAGTGTTGCAGCCGGCGCCGGGTCAGCGCCGCGTCAGACGATGCCCACCATGGTTGTCGGTCGGTGGAATCGCACCCGGCAGAGCTGGCATTTGAAGACCAGTCGCAAGCCCAGTCTGCCGATCACCCCCGCCTCGCGGTCGAGACAGTTGGGGCATACGGCGTGCTCCTGCGCGAATTGGGTGGGCACATTCTTGAGCGGCAATTCGACGGGCTTGTACTTTCTCATTGGCCGGGATGGTAGCACTCTATGCAACAGTATTGCTATCAGTTTTAGCGTCAGTGTGGGACTGCCCTGGACGGCGGCACGCGCGGGTTCGAGGCTGACGGAGGACGGCCGGCTTCTGTTAGCGTCCGGCGCGGTCGGACCATTGGGGGATGTGTCGTCAACGTGCCGTGAGCGTTCAGGGTTGTAGGGCGTTCCCGGGAGGAGGGCAGGTCATTCGCGGTAGCCGACATCGACTCATCCGGCATGCGTGGGTGCTGCTGGCGGCCGTGCTGCTGCCCGTGCTGGCGCCCCGTGCCCCTTCGACGGTGGCCGCTGTCATCACCGCCCCCCAGCCCAATGGCGACATCATCCTGAGCGCCATCATCGAGCGCCCGGCGGTCGTTCCCCCGATCGCCGCGCGGCCGGCCCTCAGCGTGGTGGTGCGCCCTGGGCAGACTGTGGAGTCGCTGGCCGTCGCCAACCACTCTGACGTTTCCGCCATCCGCTGGGCGAACGGTCTCGGCGCCGGCGCCCAGCCGCAGGCCTGGACATCGCTCCTGCTCCCCCCGGGCGCGGGCGCTCTGGTGGCGGTGCTCCCCAACGAGCGGCCCGGTGCGTTCGCCAAACGCCTCGGCCTCGATCCGCGTGTCGTGCTCGACTACAACGCGCTGGCCAGGGACACACCCCGAGCCGCCGGGAGCTACCTCCAGGTGCCGCTGACCGCAGCTCCCGGCGGGTCGCTGGTGGGTCGCTACTTCGCGCGCACCCCGGGAGGGGTACCGTCAATCGTCGAGGCGCACACCTCACTCCCGGATGGGTTCCCCTACGGGCAGTGCACCTACTACGCGGCGGTGCGCCGCAACGTGAACTGGTCCGGCAACGCCTGGGTGTGGTTCGACGCCGCCAACGGCATCCGCCCCGAGGGGCATGTGCCGGTGATGGGTTCGCTCGCGGTGTTCCACACCGGCTGGTTCGGCCACGTCGCGTACGTGGAGCAGGTCAACACTGACGGCAGCTTCATCGTCTCCGAGATGAACTACTACGCCAACGGCGGCGGCTGGGGTCGCGTCGACCGACGCACGATCACCTCGGCGGACTTCCGCAGCATCACCGGTTACATCTACTGACCGCCGCCTGAGCGGTCGGTGGCGCGGAACAGCCCGAGGGCTGTTTCCCTTGGGCTGGGGCGTGCTTGCTCTACCCGGAGAAGCGGTAGCCGATCCCGGGCACCGAGTGGATGTATGTCGGCTTCTCGGCGTCTGGCTCGATCTTCCTGCGTAGCCGGTACACGTGGGCATCGACTGTCCTGGTTTCGATCTCCACCTCGTACCCCCAGACGCGACGGAGCAGCTCGCCGCGGCTCATGACCTGTCCTGGGCGCGACGCCAGCAGCGCCAGGAGGTTGAACTCGGTGAGCGTGAGCATGACCTCTTCGCTGTCGCGGAAGGCTTGACGGCGACCCAGGTCGATCGTCAGTCCGGGGAACTCGAAGCGGTCCCGAGGCTGCTCCTGCGAGGAGATCTCGCTGCGGCGCAGGTGTGCCCCGATGCGAGCCATCAACTCGCGAACCTCGAAGGGTTTGGTGACGTAGTCGTCGGCGCCGAGCTCGAGGCCCACCACGACGTCGATCGTGTCGGCCTTGGCGGTGAGCATGATGATCGGCACCCGCGAACCCTCGGAGCGCAGCCGGCGGCACACGTCGAGGCCGCTCATGCCGGGAAGGTTGATGTCGAGGATGATCAGGTCAGGGTTCTGTTCGCGTGCTGCCGCCAGGCCGTCGACGCCGTTGGCGGCCTCGATGAGCGTGTGGTTCTGGGCGCTGCACGCGAGCCTGACAACCTCCCGGCTGGGGGCGTCGTCCTCGACGATGAGGATGGTCTTTCCGGCTCCTGTCATGAGGCCTCCGTCTCCAGGTACGTGGCGATCCTCTGCACGAAGTTCGCCACCTCGATCGGCTTTGAGATGTAACCCGAGCAGCCGGCCGCGAGTGCCTCCTGCTCGTTGCCCTTCATGGCGTTGGCGGTGAGGGCGATGATGGGGATCGACGAGGTCTTGGGGTCAGACTTGAGCATGCGCGTCACGGTGAGGCCATCGATGCCCGGGAGCTCGATGTCCATCAGGACGAGATCGTACGGGGAACTCCGCGCCTTGTGCAGACCTTCGTTGCCGTCGACAGCGATGTCCACCTCGAATCCGTTGCCGCTCAGCACCATGGTGGCCAGCTCGCGGTTGCTGCGGTTGTCCTCGACAAGAAGGATGCGGTTGTGGCGGTGGCCATTGGTGGCCTGCAGACCCGCCAACGGGAGGTTGAAGGTGAACACCGAGCCGGTGCCCACCTGACTCTCCAGCTTCAAGGTTCCGCCGTGGAGCTCGATGATGCGCCGGGTCAGCGACAGGCCGAGTCCGGTTCCCTCCACCTGCCGGGTGGTGGCGCTGTCCACCTGGTAGAACTCGTTGAAGATCCGCTCGTGGTGTTCCGGTGGAATCCCCACACCGGTGTCGCCAACGGAGACGCACAGCGTCTCCGAGTCGTCGCAGCGTGCGGCGACCCACACCTTGCCGCCCTGGGCTGTGAACTTGATGGCGTTGCTGAGCAGGTTGTACAGCACCTGCTTGAACTTGCTCTTGTCGGCCCGCACCATGAGGTCGTGGGGCTCGACCTCGATGGAGAGCTCGATGTCGCGCCGCTCACTGAGCGAACGGATGACGTTGTGCACCTCGCGCACGGCGTTGTTGACGAAGAAGTCGTCGTAGCTCAACTCCATGCGCCCGGCCTCGATCTTGCTGAGGTCGAGCACGTCGTTGACAAGTTCGAGAAGGTGCTTGCCCGAGGTGTGGATGTTCTCGAGGCACTCGTGGCGCTGCTCCTCCTCGAGCGCGACCAGGTTGTCTTTGAGGATCTCGCTGAACCCGAGTATCGCGTTGAGCGGGGTGCGCAGCTCATGGCTCATGTTGGCGAGGAACTCGCTCTTCAGACGGGAGATCTCGTTGATCTGCGCGTAGCTCCGCTCCAGCTCCTGCTTCTGCTCCGCGATCTGCGCAAGCTGCACGGTCTGGCGCTCGTGCAGCCGCGCGTTGTCGATGGAGATGGCCGCCTGGTTGGCGATGACCTGCATCAGCGCCTGTTCGACCGACGTGAACGGTCGCACCTCGCGTCGGGCCATGGTGAGCGCGCCCACCAGGCGCTGCGGGGACTGCAGTGGCATCACCAGGCAACTGCGCGGGGCGTGGGCCATGGGCAGGTTCTTGAAGCGACTGTCCTTGGTGGCATCGACAACTGACACAACCTTGCGTCGCTGCGACGCCCATCCGACAATGCCCTCACCAAGCTCGAACGTGGCCACCTGTGCGACCGATTCTGTGAACGGGAAGGTGGCGATGGCGCTCAGGCTGGTGCCATTCTCGTCGAGGAGGAAGACGGTGGCGGCGTCGCAGGCCACGAGGTCGGAGGCGGCCTTCAGCATGAAGTCGATCGTCTCTTTGAGCTCCAGGCTGGAGGTGAAGAGATTGCCGACCTGACCGAGCAGATCGACAATGACCTTGTCGTCCATGGCTGCGCGAGTATACCGGCGCCTCGCCGTCAACAGACCACTGTTGCGGATTTCGGTCCTTGACTAAACAGGGCCGGGACACGGTCCCCGCCCCTCAGGCTTTGCGGGCTTTGATCTGCTCGATGACCTGAGGAAGGATCTTGAGGGCGTCGCCGACCACGCCGAGGTCGGCCAGCTTGAAGATCGGGGCATCCGCGTCGCGGTTGATGGCAATGATCGTCTGGGCGCCCTTCATGCCCACGGTGTGCTGCATGGCGCCGCTGATGCCGCAGGCGATGTAGACCGACGGCTTGACCGTCTTGCCGGTCTGGCCGACCTGCATGGAGTAGGGCACCCAGCCGGCGTCGACCACCGCCCTACTGGCCCCGACGGCGCCTCCGATGAGTCCGGCGAGTTGCTCGAGAAGCTCGAAGTTCTTGGCGTCGCCAAGCCCTCGGCCGCCGCTGACCACGATCGAAGCCTCCTCGAGCTTCGGTCCCGAGGCCTCCTCGGCTCGGCGCTCGACGACCTTCACCGACCGGTGTTGCTCGGCGATCTCGACCGTCACGGCCACCACCGTGGCCGGCCCACCGCCCGAGCTCTCGGCGTCCACGGACCTGGGCCTCAGCAGCACGATGGCCGGCTTCCTCTGCCCAAAGGTGGTGGTGACATCCTGGGTGGCGCCGAAGATCGACGACTGCACCGAGAGCCCACCGCCCGCCTCCACACCCAGGCCATTGGCGACCACGGGCACGTCGAGCTTGGCCGCGAGCCGGCCGGCAACGTCGCGGCCCAGGTACGTGGCGGCGATGAGGACGACGTCGGGATGGTGCTCAGCCGCGAGGGTCGCGATGGCGTCGGCAGCGGGCCCACCGGGGAGGAGCTCAGCGTAGGCGGCGTCGGTGCCCGCAAGAAGAGTGGTGGCGCCGTACTCGCCCAGAACCGCGGCGGCGGCCTCCGCATCAGGCGAGAGCGCCACGGCCTCGACGGCGCCGCCGAGGGAGCGGGCTGCGGTCAGCAGTTCAAGAACTGCGGGGATGGGCTTGCCGTCGACGATCTCGGAGAACACCCAGGTCAGGGCAATCGTCATCTCAGATCACCTTTCGCGCGGCCAGGAACTCGACGATCCGGGCGGCGGCCTCGCCCTCATCGCGGACGATCTCACCGGCGGCGCGCTCGGGTG
>Ga0209890_10000313_pt1 | contig 22188 bp, 13 predicted proteins | sample OrgsoiDNA2013049_FD_185799 | JGI IMG/M metagenome (GOLD analysis project Ga0209890, IMG submission 185799) | Permafrost soil microbial communities from the Arctic, to analyse light accelerated degradation of dissolved organic matter (DOM) -... | ecosystem: Environmental > Terrestrial > Soil >...
CTTCGGGCGACGGAAGTCTCACGGCGAGCGCAATCACGCCGCTCAATGCCAGGGCCGCACCCACCAGCAGCAGACCTCCCTTGAACTGCCCGCTCGATGTGTGTACGACTCCGATGACATATGGACCAACGAAACCGCCCAAATTTCCGATCGAGTTGATCAGGGCAATCCCGGCCGCTGCTGCCGCGCTCGACAGGATGCTGGTAGGCATCGCCCAGAACGGGCCCATCATCGAGAACACTCCCAGCACTGCAATGCTGATGGCAAGAATTGCCGGGCCGACCGAAGTCGCGTATGCCGCTCCAGTCAACGCGATCGCCCCGGCAAACGCCGGCAGCGCAGCGTGCCAGCGTCGTTCACCCGACCGATCGGAGTGCGCTCCGACCACTACCATCGCGACCGCAGCCGCAACATACGGAATAGCAGACAGCAACCCGATCTCTAGGTCGCTGACCCTGGAAAGACTTCGGATGAGCTTCGGCAACCACAGGCTGATGCCGTACGATGCAGTGTTGAGGCCGAAGTACACCAGCGCGAGCAGCCAGATCCGCCCGTTGCGCATGGCCGAAAAGATTCCGATGTTACCGCTCACGGTCTGCTCGTTCCCGAGCGCGGCGAGCAGCAAGTCCCGCTCCGTAGCCGGAAGCCATCGCGCCTGCGCAGGACGGTCCACCAGGTACACCAAGACAACGGCTCCAAGCAGCACAGCGGGGATGCCTTCCATCAGGAACATCCACTGCCATCCCGCCAGACTTCCTTTGATGTGCACCCCGAGCAGCGCTCCGGATAACGGACCACCCACGACTCCCGAGAGCGGGGCAGCCGTCATGAACCGGGCCACCGTGCGCGCACGTGCCCGCGCCGGAAACCAGTTCTTTAAATAGAGGATGATTCCAGGAAAGAATCCTGCCTCCGCCGCGCCAAGCAGAAAGCGCAGCGCGTAGAAACTGCGCGGCCCGCTCACAAATACCATCGACGAGGAGATCACGCCCCACATCACCATCAGCGCAGCAATCCACCGGCGGGCGCCGATGCGCTGCAGAACCAGGTTGCTGGGCACCTGGAAGAAGAAATAACCGGTGAAGAACATCCCGGCGCCCAGACCATAGACAGCATCGGTAAAGGCAAGTTGCCGCTGCATCTGCAGCGCCGCAAATCCCACGTTGATCCGGTCGAGATACGCCACGATGTAGAGCAAAAAGAGAAACGGTACCAGGTGCCATGTCAGCCTACGCACCACCGCCTCCATCACGTCCTCCGGCCCTCTTCTCTGCCCCTTTGTGTCCATTGCGTTTTAACCGGCTGCGGAAGGTTAAACGTTTTCCGTCAGCGACAATTTCCTCCGAATCTCCGCCACAATCTCCTCCGGGGACCGGTCAACATCGACCACCACCGCGTCCTCCGGCTCTTCCAGCGTAGCCAACTGGCTCTCCAGCATCCCCTCCCTCATAAAATGTCCGTGCCGCGCCCGCATTCGCCTTTGCAGCAATGCCACCGAGCCCTTCAGATACACAACCCGAACCTCCGGGCCTACCTGCAAGCGTTCCCGATACGCGCACTTTAGCGCCGAACACGCTAACACCGCGCTCCTTCCCTCAGCAACCCATTCGCCGATCAATGACCGCAAACTTGCCAGCCAAGGCGCGCGATCGGCATCGGTCAGTGGGATTCCCTTCCGCATCTTCTCCAGGTTCACCGCCGGATGGTAGTCGTCTCCATCGGCAAACTTCCAGCCTAACTGCAACGCGAGCAATTTCCCGACAGTTGTCTTCCCCGCACCCGCCACTCCCATCAATACAGTAACCAAGTCCTCCCCCGTGGTGAATGATTCTTTTCGACACTGCCAGAGTACGCTTGCGCTCCACCCGCGAATAGGCTTTGATAAACCACATGACCGTCTCTCGCCGCGTCTGCTTGCAGTGGGTCTTCCTCCTCCTTGCGCTCGTCACCGTGAGCGCCGCCAGCGATTCCCCAAAAAACAAATACCTTCTTTTCGTCGGCACTTACACCGCGAAGGAGAGCAAAGGCATCTACGCCTACCGCTACGATGCCGCATCCTCTGAAGTAGCGCCACTGGGCGTAGCGGCAGAAACCACCAATCCCTCGTTCCTCTCCATCGACCCGAGCCACCGCTTCCTCTATGCGGTGAACGAAGTCCCCGACTATAAAGGTGGCAATACCGGAGCGGTCAGCGCTTTCGCCGTTGATCCCCGGACCGGTAAGTTATCGCTGCTGAACCAAGTCGGCTCGCGCGGTGCCGACCCTTGCTACATCGCCTTCGACAAGACCGGCAAGTATGCCCTGGTAGCGAACTACACCGGAGGAAGCGTAGTTGTCTTCCCACTTCGCGCCGACGGCCATATCGCTGAGTCCTCCGCTTTCGTTCAGCACGCCGGGTCCAGCGTCAACCATGAACGCCAGGAAGGTCCGCACGCCCACTGGATCGAAATCACTCCCGACAATCGTTTTGCTATCGCCGTCGATCTAGGCCTCGATGAGCTACTGGTGTACCGCTTCGACGCAAAGACCGGCTCCCTGACCGCGAACCTTCCTCCCTACGCTAAACTTGACGCCGGAGCCGGACCGCGCCACCTCACCTTTCATCCCAACGGCAAGTTCGCATACGTAGTAAATGAATTGCAATCCACCATCACAACTTTCTCTTACGAGGCAAGCGCCGGCGCGCTGCATAAGCTGCAAACGGTGACGACACTTCCCAAAGCCTTCTCCGGCAGCAACGACACCGCGGAAATCCACGTCCATCCGGGCGGCAAGTTTCTATTCGCCTCCAATCGCGGACACGACAGCATCGCAGTCTTCGCCATCGACGGCCATACCGGCGCTCTAACTTTAGTGGATCACTTCCCCACCCAAGGCAAGACCCCGCGCAACTTCGAAATCGATCCCACCGGCAATCTTCTTTTTGTCGCCAATCAGGACAGCAACACAATCGTCGTTTTTCGGATCGACCCCAACTCGGGAAGATTAACCCCCACCGGCCGAACGCTTCACGTCCCCTCGCCCGTGTGCCTGAAGTTCATGCCGACCGAATAACACTCCGCGCATATCGATAGGACCGCACCCAAAGTGCTGCCCGCGCTCCCTCAACGGGGCACGTAATATTTTTGTAATGTAACCCCGATCACGGTGAATTACTCCCCCGACCACTATCCTCCAGGCATGGGATCTATCACACAGGGGTCTAAGGAAACTGAAACGCCAGGCATTCATCCAAAAGGAACTCATGCCCGCGTTCTTCTAAGCTCGGTCTTCGGACCCTACGCGCAAGACGACGAATTCGGCAGCCGGGCCATCAATCCGATGGAGCTCTATCACAACCAGGTCACCCGCGCGCAAGGCAGTTTCTCGCTGCGCATGTTCCATCGCTCGTGGGGCATCATGATGATTCAGGAAAATATTTCAGCGCCCTGCAGCGTGCTCGATTTCCCCACCCGCGAAGCCTTTGCTCGTGAACTAACCACGCAGCACTACGACGTAGTGGGTATCTCCGGGATCATAGTGAACCTGGGCAAGGTCCGCGAAATGTGCCGCATGGTGCGCGAGCTATCACCGGATTCGACAATCGTGGTGGGCGGCCACGTAGCTGCCGTTGCCGGCCTGGAAACCATGATTGACGCCGACCATATCGTGCGCGGGGAAGGAATCTCCTGGATGCGCCGCTACCTCGGAGAAGACGAGCACGCACCCATCCGCCATCCCGCCATTGTTTCCGGTATAGACACCCGCATCATGGGAATCCGCCTCCCGAATCGCAAGGGGGGCACCGCGGCCACAATCATTCCGTCGGTGGGCTGCCCCATGGGGTGCAACTTCTGCACCACCTCCGCTTTTTTTGGCGGCAAAGGAAAGTTTGTCAACTTCTACGAAACCGGCGATGAACTATTTGACGTGATGTGCGGCATCGAAGCGGAACTCAAAGTACACTCTTTTTTTGTGATGGATGAAAACTTTCTGCTGCACCGTAAGCGCGCCATGCAACTGCTCGAGCGCATGAAGCAGGCCGGCAAGAGCTGGGAGCTTTCGATTTTTGCTTCCGCCAATGCCATTCGCAAATACACTATGCTCGAACTGGTCGAACTCGGCGTTTCCTGGGTCTGGATGGGTTTGGAATCTCCTAAGTCCAGTTATAGCAAGCTGCAAGGTGAGGACATTGGGCAACTCACGCGGGAGCTTCGCGAACACGGTATACGAGTGCAGGGCTCGACGATCGTCGGACTAGAACACCACACGCCCGACAACATCGCGGAGGAAATTGAATCGGCGGTCGCTTACCAGACCGACTTCCACCAGTTCATGCTCTACACACCGGTTCCGGGCACTCCGCTTTACCAGGAAATGTCCGATCAGGGTCGTCTGCTCAACGACATTGACCCCGCCGATATCCATGGCCAGTTCAAATTCAACTTCCGGCACGCCGCCATCTCCCGCGACGATTCCAAGAGGTTTTTGGATTGGGCCTTCTGGCGCGATTTCGAAAGCAATGGACCGAGTCTTTATCGCATGTGCCAAACCATGCTAAAAGGCTGGCGCCGCTACAAAGACCATCCGGATCCCCGCGTCCGCGAGCGCTTCACGCGAGAAGAGAAAAAGCTTAGCAGCGCTTACAATGCGGCCCTCTGGGTAATGGAGAAAGAATTCAAGAAAGTCAATCGCACCGTGAGCGACCGTATTCACAAACTGCGTCGCGAAGTCGAGAAGGAATTCCCCATCGTAGCGCGCCTCACCGCCGCCTTGCTCGGCCCCATCTTATTGTGGTCCACACGCCGAGAGGAAAGTCGGCTGGCAAAAGGACGTACCTACGAGCCTCCGACCTTTATCGAGCGTCGCAATTGGGTTCCGGCTTCGTAACCCTCTTACCTCAACTTGTCGTCGAGGAGTGGGGCTTTTTGCTGCAATTGTCTGGCTCGTTGGTCAATACCCGGCAGGCATCACCGCCGCTAGCGGACAAGAACGAAGTAAAACAGCCACAAGTACAAAACCACGGCGACAAACCAGTACCAGCTCTTTGCGTCCTGCGGCGACCAAATCCACACCAAGAAAGTGAGCAGCACTGCGTGCGGCACGCCCACCACCACTTGCATCCACGCCGGCCACTGCCCAAACTTTGTCATCGGACTAGTTTTTCCATTGCTCTTCTACTTCAACTGCACTTCCACCGCACTCGCCAGATGCATGGAAGTTGGTGAGCGCTCTCCGACCTCGCAGGTTTGCCCATGCTTCAGATATGCCGCAAGCACGGCAGGCTCGGACCAGTCCAGATCCCAGCCGTTTTCGATGGCAATGATGGTGTACGAGCCCGGAATCACATTCGGCAAACTGAAGCTTCCGTCAAGATCGCTCTGGTCCCGGCGAAAGCGATCGTGATCTGCTCCCGGATTCTTCGGAACCAGCACAATCATCGCGCCTGACGCCCCTTTTCCAGCGCGTTTCGCGAAGCCCTCGACTGTCACCGAGCCTCCCACCAGCCTGACTGAAATGCTAAGCGACGCGCCCGGAGCCACGTTCAGCGCGTGTCCGGAAGTTGTTCCCGCCTCCGACGCGATCCCAACCACCGAATACCGCTGCGTCGCCGAGCCCGCCACGATGTCATATTTTCCGGGAATGACATCCTCAAAGTTCGCCTCGCCCTTGGCGTCCACCTGGGATGCCTCTACCCTGCCCTTGCTGTTGCGCAGACCAATCTGGAGTTGCACTGGAAGACTCGCCGCACCCTCGACCTGAACCGTCGCTTTGATTTTGCTCGTCGATCTGCCCGAGGACGCGTCGAGTTCGCCGCCACTGCTGAGATTGAGTTCCATGGGTTCTTTCGCCTGACCGCTGGAGTCGGTCATGCGAACCGCGTATCGACCCGGCGCAATTCCGGTTATTTCATACACTCCGGGAGCGTTTACCTCAATGTGGCCGGCCTCGACCTGCTCCAGTCCATCGAAAACGGGCTTTTGCAGCGTGGGGATGGTCATCCCCTCTTTGTCATCTTCAGGAACATGCACGATGAGATGCAGCGACGGAGCGGGATTCAGATGGATGTCAGCCTCCAGACGATCCCCGCCGCGGACCGGGATCGGAGCAGCGTCCTCGGCCTCGGTCGCGTCGCCGTAGTAGGTGAAGGGATAAGCGACGTCGAGAGATGAATCCACTTGCGGAGGCGAACTAGCCGCCCTCTCCCCACCCGAAGCTGGATGGACGGCGTACCACGGCGAAGCTTTTGCCGAGACGAAGTATGTCCCTTCGTCGAGTGGCGTCACTTCGTAGCGGCCCTGATCGTCCGTCATGGCGCCGCGATAACGATAGATGCGACTCACGCCCTCGAAATGGCTCTCCCGATACACCATGATTTGTCCATGCCGGACGGGCTCTCCGAATTCATCAAGCACCTTGCCGCTTAGCACGGCATTGGGCGCGAGGCGCAGGGCAAGGTTTTCAGTATCGAGATCAGCACCGGTCACGATCGCGGTCGAGTATCCGTCATGCTGGGAGTAGGACGCGGCGATGAACCCACGCTTCGCGCCATCGAGCGAGTACTTGCCCGCCGGCACATGGAACTCGAAGCGTCCATCATCGCCGCTAATGACGGATTGCACGCTCTGCCGATTCTTAGCGTCCGCAATCGTGACGCGAGAGCGTGCGAGCAGGCCGCCGGTCTTCGCATTGACGACCGTCCCGGCGATACGGTACGCGCCGGAAGGAATCTGCGTCCGCGCAGGACTCTCTGGTTGCGCATACGCGAAACAGAAAAGCACCAAAATGCTCCAGCATCCAGATCCAAAGGGGCGGACTAGCTTAGCCCAGCGCTGCTCCCTCGCAAATTCGTATATGAAACGAACTCCAGCCCTCATCGCTCGTTCCCGGAACCACTCGTTGAAATCAGCTGCAACGTCACGCGTTCCTTCTGTCCCCCAACCAAGCGAACGACCGGCCCCTTCGCATCGTAGGCCCGCATGGCTTCTGGATTCCGATACTCGAGCTCCGGCTGCGCCCGATCAAACGCAAGAAGGCGATAAGCACCGGGAGCCAGTCCCGACGAAACGAAATTTCCGTCCGGATTCACCCATATCTCGGCAAACTGCCCGCTGCTGTCCGCCAGAGGAATGCAGTAGATACGCGCCCCGGCCTGCCCACCGAAAGCGGTATAAGAAGTCCAGCCTTCCGCGTCACCACTTGCAAGGTTCGACTCCTGCGAAGGCGCTGTAACTCCTTCAACGGTACCGTTGATCTCCGCCGTGTCATCGCGCATCGTAATCTCGATAGGAGAAGACGCGCCTCCTGCGCCGACCAACAGCGGCTGATGTTGCAGGTCAAGGTTGCCCGAACGGATCGAGGCCGGGTAGCCGCGTGACGAATTGACCCGCACCCAGTAGCGTCCCGCCGTCACTCCCTCGATCACTAGAACATCGTCCCCAGCCTTGGCGGGGTCCCGCATCGTTCCTCCACCACCCATCCCAAACTCGTCCGCAGTCTCCAGGGCAACGTTCAAATAACGACGCGGGCCCTTCACCACCGTGTTACGACCGTTGATCGTCCACGTGGTCGAGCCAGTGTGGTCCTCCGATGTGAATTCTTCCTTCACACTGACTGCAATCGATGCCGTGGGCACGAGGGTCATACTCAGACCGCCAATCGGTGCGCCTTTGACCGTGATCGTCTGCATTCCAGTCACGCCGCCGGGCCCAAAACTCGAGGCTTCGACGGTGTAGGTTCCGTTGGGCAACATGCCTTCAATCGCGTGATCAGCGTTGTTGTAGCCGAGGGAGAATCCCGGCCCCTTACGTCCCTGCGCGTATACGTTGACGTTGAATCCGTTTTCCGGGGTATTGATCACCGGCACTTTGATGCGGTAGTACGACTGCTTCACCAACGAGAAGTTGACCGTTTCCGTCTGACCGGCTCCTAACTGAATGGTGCTGGCTGATCCGAAGTCGGACGAACCCCGATAGTAAACAGGCGGGTATCCGAAGAGCGGTCCTCGCGAATCAACATTGAGCGGATCCAGTGTGAGCGGGTCGCGGTCCAGTAACTCCTGCGTTACCAACTTATAAGTCCCCGCCGAAAGGTCCGCGAAACGGAATTGACCATCCGAAGTAGACTGAGTTCCTCCAGCCGCAACCCATTGAGCGTGACCGTCCTGCACCTGCTGGCGGAAGATTTGCAGCGTGATGCTGTCAGGCGTCTCCGACGTGGGCAGCGTGACCGTGCCCACGATCAGACTTTCGGGTGTAAGCGTGAGCGTTAAGTCCTTCGCTGCTCCGTTCTGGAGGTTCTGCGAAGAGTTGCTGGGATCGGTCATGAACCCCGGCTTACGCGCCAAAAGCACGAAAGGACGATTCGAAACGCCAGTCTGAACCTGGGTTCCAAAACGACTGATCGCACTGCCACGCACGGGAGCGTTCGAATCCAATCCGCCCTCGGAAGCCGTGTCAACCTTGGGGACGACGAATTCAAACCGCCCTTCACTGTTGGTCAAGGTGGCGAAGCGATTGTCCGGGCAATAAACCAAGGCGCGACCGATCGGCTCCCGCGTAACGCTGTTGATCACAGTGCCGCGAATCGTCTCGGCATTATCAGACCCTGCCTGCGCCGAAGACCGCCCCCCACTCAGAAAGCAAACGGCAAGCAAGAACAAGTAGAGGATAATTGGGCAAGAAGATATTCGTCGCCATACGCGCGAGAGCGACCAAGATGAAACCTGGAGAAATAAATGACGGTCGCCGCTCTTCAACGGACTGCTCCCAACCCTAAACTATTGTGGCCTAAGACCGGAAAAATTCAAAGCGGGCGCCATGTCGATCTTGCACAATATTGCTCGAATCGGAACACCGTGGTTGAGTCAAAAAAAAGGCCGCTCATTTCGAGCGGCCAATACTTTGAAACTTCGAAACCTCGGAAGCTAGTCTCCTGCCACCGGCTCGCCAACTTCTTCAGTTTTCCTCGTGGCGCCATTTCCATTTGCCGGAGCGATCGCCGAAGTGATCGCGCCCAGAGGAATGAATCCACCTTCCGACGTTGCCGGCTTCTCTTTCAGGACAATTTCCCGGTAGAGCTGCGCCATGCGCGCATCATAGGCCGCGTCGTTTTTGACCTTATTGGTCTCGGCCTTGGTGTCGCGGGCCCGCTTCTTCTCTTCGCGCGCCGTCTTCGCAATGCCTAGCTTGTCCAGATCGTGCTGTACTTCGTGAGTCACGATCTCTTCTCGCAGGTAGAGCGCGTGCTGCGCGTCTTCCATGTTGACTTTCTTGCCGCCTGCAAAAATCTCGTGGCGTCCGTGCTCTTCGTACCACTTGGTGAGCGTAGAAGTCATGTGCATCTTCTCAATAATGTTGCGCCAGCCCACACCCGTGTTGTAAGCGCAGAAGCTGATCTCGCCTTCCTGCGTAGCATAAGGAATGATGCACTGCTCGGTCCGCCGGAAATCGTAATTAAACAGGTCCTGGAACCACATCCCCGCAATAAACAGGAAATTCCACCGGTCCTGCCGCCGCTTCATAACATCGTCAATCGTACGATCCGGGCCAACCTTGCCATAGTTCTTGCCCGTAGCATTGAAGTTCTTGTCGAACTTCTTGAGCAGATCCGTCATCTTGAAATGCTTAGGCGACTGAAACGAGTCGTAATTCTTCATTAAAGCCAAAGCCATCCCAAACACAGTCCAAAATTTCGAACGAGCCGCATCGTTAACCTTGGCAATATCCTTAGCCAACTGATCGCCCTTAAGGAAGGCAGTAACTGGCACCGCTTCCTTAGTCTCCTTATCAATCATGAGAGCCATCCCAGTCCCACAGTTCGGATGACATCCGCAGGAGAGTTGACCCCAATCGTTGTTGTTGTCTTGGGCGTGCATTACGTCGGCCCAGTCGGAGAAGGTGCTCATGAAGCTGATTGGGTACCAGTCTCTGGCGGGGACTCCGAAGCCGGTTTGATTTTTTACGTCGTGGGCCAGATGCGCTAATGTGTAACGCTGCGCTTCGCGGCGTTCGTCGGTTATGGCTTCGTCTCTTCCGGTAAAGCTTACTGGCTGGAAGCTTAGGAAGCCTATCTTTTTCGGATTGTCTAATGCGAACTGGATGATTCTTCCTACTTGTTCGTTGTTGATGCCATTGATGATGGTGATTACGGGGACGATTTCGCAGCCGGCTTTGTGCAGGTTGTCGATGGCTTTTAGTTTTACGTCGAATAGGTTTCCTACGGCTCGGTGATCGTTGGCCGCGTTTCCTATCCCGTCGAACTGGAGGTAGGCGTAACGCATTCCGGCTTCTACCGCTTGCTCGCAGAATTCAAAACTCTTGGCGAATTCGATGCCATTGGTGGCGGCTTGCACGCTGTTGTAGCCTACTTTTCTGGCGTAGCGGACTGCGTCCAGGAAATACGGGGAGAGCGTTGGCTCGCCACCGGAGAACTGGACCGACATCTGACGACGGGGCTTGATGGTGATGGCGTTGTCGAGCACGGTCTGAATTTCTTCCCAAGTTAGTTCGTGGACGTAGCCTACCTGGTTCGCGTCCATGAAGCAGGGATCGCACATCATGTTGCAGCGGTTGGTGAGATCGACGGTGAGCACGGCGCCGCGTCCGTATTTGACGGTCGACGAACCGTGGTGATGCAGCGCCTCATCGGCGTGGGCCCTGATGTCGCGGCCGGGGAAAACATCTTCCAGGTGCTGCGAGAATTCGGTGTCGATCGACATCAGGTCTTCGAAGTGGCCATGCTTGGCGCAGTCCTTGACCATCCAGATTTTGCCATCACGTTCGATGATCTGGGCTTTGATCTCTCCCACTTTTTCGTTCATGAGAACGTCTACGGGAAGGTGGCCGTCGAGAATCTGCTGCCGAATTTCCGGCACGCACTTGGGACACAGTGAATCAGTGGAGCGCGGCCAGCCTAGCGGCGGCTTCGACTTTTCCCAGGACTTGAGCAGGGGCTTTTCGGACCACTTCGGAGTTGGCGACGTATTCGGAGCAAGGCGGTTGAGGCGCTCGAAAACTGCCCATGCGCCTGTGGCGGCAACGGTCACGGCCTTCTCAACATATTTAATCGGCTTGTGCATTCTGCTCTCGCTTTCCTCAGCTTGGGAGTTAGAACTGCCCCCGCGGTCCCGCGAACGGGAGCCTGTGTAAATAGACTTGTCCACGAAAAAACCTGGAAGGTTCGATGCGTGGAGTTGGTCAGATTGATGCTATTGAATCCGTGACGTTTAGGCACGAAGAAGGCAATGAAGGGGAGAAAATCGGGGTTGAGCGGGGAAATGGGGCATTTTATGGAGCTAAGTTATTGAAAAAGCAGGGGACAGACGGACCGCCCGCACCACCCCCGCACCACTACGTCGAGATCATTCCATGGTAGGGGAATGCCCGCAGAACGGGCATTGCTTTCCGCTTCGTCCCATGGGTTCTCGAAAACTATGCGACGTGGATACCCCGCAGAGTATTGGCAAAATGGGAACCACTGTGCAATATTGCACAGTATTCGAATCGTGACTCAGGGTAACATTGCCAAAATAGTAAGCGGTGCTGCTGCCCCGCAAAATATTGTTTAGGAGTGTCAGCCCACCAGATACAGACCCCAGGGACGTCCCGGTCCCCATGTGCTATCCGACAAGGTTTAGATGGTTTAAGTGGGGCTTCGGAGCCAGCGCTAAGTTACAAGGAGGTTTCCTCATGACAGCACCCAGAGTCCTAGTCGTCGAGGATGACGATGCGGTTCGTCTGTTGCTGCACGAAGGACTGCAACGCGACGGGTTTGAAGTGGTGGTTGCTTCGAACGTGCGCGATGCGCTGAAGCTCATCGCGACGGAAACTTTCGATGTCCTTCTCTCAGACCTGCACATGCCTCTCGCAGGAGATGGCTTCACCCTGGTCAGCGCCATGCGCCATACTCATCCAGATGCGTTGACCGTGGTTCTCAGCGGGTACCCGGCGCTGGACGAGGCGATGTCTGCGATTCTCTCCCAAGCCGATGAAATCTTTGCGAAACCGATTCGAATCGGCGCACTTAAGGAACTCATTCGCGCAAGAATAGCCGACCGTCACTCTATCAACCGTGTGAAACCGGAATCTGTCGCTTCCATATTGGAGCGCGAGGTCGAAACCACGATTCAGAATTGGCTGGATATTGTGGACCAAAATGCGGAACTGACATGTATTCCCTTGAGCCGCATTGAACGCACTGGGCACCTCCCTAAACTGCTGCTGGACCTCATTATTCGCCTGCGCTTGGACACGGGACTGCCAGCGCCAATTTCCATAGCAGCTCGCGACCACGGAGCAATGCGGCTCCGGCAGGGCTACACCGCTACCATGGTAGTAGAAGAATCTCGTATCTTGCAGGTGAGCATCTTTAGCACCTTGCAAAGGAATTTGTGCGGGGTAGACTTCAGCAGGCTGTTGCTGGATGTTGTGACTATCGCGGATGAAGTTGATTCGCAGTTGAAGCAAGCAATGTTCAGCTACGTCCCGGCGATGGCTTTGAAATCTCAGGCGGTTAGACTGGCAGGGTAGCAGACCGTACCCGCTATCCGATTAGAGTGATGACTGAGCACCGTTGTGAAATGCTCGGCAGACAGGTTCTCGCTGCTCGAGGACATACGGATACCCTGTTGTACCCCGTCAGCTTACGCATGGCTGAAGCCATGCCCTTCCACAAAACCTGGGCGTCGAACGGCGGCCTACGGCGCGCTGGTTTCGAGCAGCGGCTCTGCCTCTGCGTCGAGTTTTAGATCGGACATGTCCAACTGAAGATTACCGGGATTGGTGGCATATGCCAGTCCTGTTTCCATATCGAGAATCCCGTTGCGGATCAGTCTCTCGATGTCGCTGTCAAACGTCTGCATGCCCTCTTGTTCGCCGACGCGCATCGCATCCAGCAAGCTCTTGCCGTCGGATTCACCTTTCTCGACGTACTCGCGAGTCCGGAGAGTGGACTTCAATATTTCAATGACAGCTATCCGTCCAGCGCCATCCTTACGAGGAACGAGCCTCTGCGAGACGATGTAGCGGAAGCTCTTCGCCAGGCGGTTGCGCAGGGTATGCTGTTCGGCCATGGGGAAAGCCCCCACGATTCTCTCCACTGTCTTCGATGCGTCGATGGTATGGAGTGTGGAGAGGACCAGGTGACCGGTTTCGGCCGCCTCCATCGCGATCTCGATGGTTTCCTTGTCACGCATCTCGCCCACCAGAATCACTTTGGGAGCCTGGCGCAGAGCCGCCCTTAAGGCGAGGGCAAAGCTGGGCGTATCGCTGTGCAGTTCACGCTGGTGAACAATACAGTTCTTATGGGAATGCAGAAACTCTATGGGATCTTCGATGGTGAGCACGTGATAAGACTGCTCTTTATTAATCTTGTCGATGATCGCCGCCAGGGTAGTCGATTTGCCGGAGCCGGTGGGGCCGGTCACGAGCACGATTCCATTGCGGAGGCCGACGATCTTGCCCAATTCGGACGGCAAGTTGAGCGCATCGAAATCTGGGACCTTAGCGGGAATTACGCGCATCACGACGGCACAGGTACCGCGTTGCATGAAGACATTCACACGAAACCGGTTGGCACCGGGCAGACTGTAGGACACATCGCAGGAACCGCGTTCCTTCAAGTTCTCAATCGCATGCTGGTTATTGCCCATCAGATCGGACGCAATTCGCCGGGTGTCGTCACTGGTGAGAATACGTGTCGCTCCGGCAGGAGTGAGTTTTCCACTAATTTCGACAAGCGGTGGCTTACCGGGCGTGAAGAAGAGGTCGCTAATCTTGGGCGAAGTTTTCAGCATCGCCACGAGCACGGCGGGAGTCGAAAACGGCGCAGGGGCGGGGGCGGGCGCTGCGGCGGCGCCGGTGCCTGCGGCGTTGGCTGGTCGGGGAGCAGAAGGAACTACATTCGGTAGAACATTGGCAGGAGAAGACATAAAGGCAGTGCCGCCCTTCGGATAAGAAGCAATAAGAAACTTCAGCTAGTGAGTCGCTGAGAGATTCAGCAATTTGAAGGCTTACATTAAGAGTACACCGCGAATCGTGGGTCAAAAAGATTACGGAAGATACTAATCTTCAAACTGGCGGGCAGGCGGGTTACCCCGCGCGGGGCCGGGAGATTGGACGCTGTGACGGGGCTTACTGTCGAATTTGTGATGAAAACAATAAGGTGTAACGAAACCGATATTCTGCTAGACTTTCGGGCAGCTGAGGGCTGTTTCTTGATCCGTCACTTAAATGGGGTCATCTCAGAAGAGGATCTCTAAGAGCCTCTGGAATAAGAACTGGGGCAGCCGCTGGAATTCGACCTGGCCGATTGCAAATCAGTAAGATTCCGAGCGGCTCGCTTTAGGGGTGAGCCATGGCATTGCACCCTGGGGAACAGAAGCGCCACTTTCCGGTAGAAGCGCCAGTCGCTTGGGACCCGATCCGGCGGGCTCTGGAAGAAAACGAAGACTGGTATCGCGACCTGGTTGAACACAGCCGGGACCTGCTGTGCGTACACGACCTTGAGGGCCGATTCTTGTCGGTCAATCCCGTTCCAGCGCGTCTGCTGGGTTACAGCGTAGAAGAAATGCTGGGGAAGCCGATGCGGGAGTTTGTTGACCCGCAATTCCGCGGTCAGTTCGATGCCTATCTGCGCGAGATCGAGCGCACAGGGGAGAGTCGCGGACTGTTGGCGGTGATGACGCGGTCGGGAGAGCAGCTGATTTGGGAGTATCACAACACGCTGCGCAGCGAGGGAGTGGAGAGGCCGATCGTGCGGGGGATGGCGCACGACGTGACGGAACGGGTGCGAGCGGAGAAGGCTTTGCGCGCGACCAACGAACAACTGGTGAAGACGGCGCGGGAACGGGAGCAGGTGGTCAGCGAACTGACTCTTTTCCGGACGCTGCTGGATCAATCGCACGATGCCATTCTGGTTGTCGATCCGGAGACGAGACGTTTTCTTGATGTGAATGAGCGGGCATGCTTGGAGCTTGGCTACAGCCGGGAAGAACTTTTGTCGATGACGGTTTATGACATCGACGTGGAGTACGACGAAAGTTCGCAGGCGCGGATGGAGCAGGAGGTGCGGGATTCAGGCTTCGCCATCATGGAAAGAGTGCACCGACGGAAAGATGGGACGACGTTTCCGGTGGAAGTGAATCTGCGCGGGGTGCGAGTGGACCGGGACTATTGCGTGGCGGTATCGCGCGATATTACGGCGCGAAAGCTTGCGGAGGAGAGGCTGCGGGAGTTCGAACGAGTGGTGGAGAATCTGGAAGACATGATTTTGGTGGTGGACCGGGATTACCGGTACGTGATCGTGAACCCGGCGTTCTTGCGTTATTGGGGAATGAGGAAAGAACAGGTGGTTGGACATCTGGTCGCGGAGGTGATGAATCCGAAGAATCCGAGCGTATTTGAAACGGTAATCAAGCAAAGACTGGATGAATGTTTTCGGGGGAAGGTGGTCAGATACGAGCGGAAGAATATCTATCCGGGGATGGGGGAGCGGGAGGTATCAATCACGTATTTGCCGGTGGAGGGAGAGCGGGGAATCGATCGGGTGGCGTGTGTTTTGCGCGATATTACGGAACGGAAGCAGGCGGAGGAGGCGCTGCGGGAGAGCGAAGCGCGGGAGCGGGCCAGGGCGAAGGAACTGGAGACGGTGCTGGATGCGGTGCCGATTTCAGTGATGATTGCACATGACGCGGACTGCCGGCAGATGACAGCGAATCGGATGGGACGCGAGCATCTGCGGCTGAACGCGGGTGCCAACGCATCGATGAGCGCTCCGGCCGGCGAGAAGCCGCGGCTCCGATTTCTACGGGATGGCGTCGAAATTCCGGCTGAGCAATTGCCGATGCAGCGCGCGGCGGCCACAGGACTTCCGATGTACAACATGCCCTTGACGATGGTGTTCGAAGATGGAACGGAGCGGCACGAATTGTGCAATGCTGTGCCGCTGCTGGGCGAGGACGGGAAAGTAAGGGGAGCAATCGGTGCGGCCATGGACATCACCGAGCGCAAACGGGCAGAAGAGGGGCTGCGGGCGAGCGAGCAGCGACTGCGCCTGGCGCAGGAAGTAGCCAAGATCGGCACGTTCGAGCGTGATCCCCAGAGTGGCGAGAGCCGCTGGAGCCCGGAGATGGAAGCGATGTACGGGTTGGCTCCGGGAGAGTTCCCTCGGACAATCGAGGCTTTTTTGGAGCTTGTTCACGCGGAGGATCGGCCATCGGTGGCGCGCTTGGTGGAGCAGTCGATGGAAGCGGGCGATGCCGAAGGGGAATGGCGGGTGGTTTGGCGTGACGGGACGGTGCACTGGATTGCCGGGCGGTGGCGGGTTTTCAAAGACGAAGACGGACGCCCCGTGCGGCTCCTGGGCATGGATTTCGACATCACGGCACGCAAGCGGGCGGAGGAGGCTTTGCGGCAAAGCGAGGAACGGTTCCGGGTGGCATTGAAGCATTCTCCGATCACGGTGTTCCACCAGGACCGGGATTTGCGCTACACCTGGATGTACAACCCGCTGTTTACACGAGCGGGGGGGGATGCGGTGGGAAAGACGACGGACGAGATCTTCAGTCTAGAGGAGGGTGCGCGCACGATGGAAGTGCGGCGGCAGGTGCTGGAAACGGGGGTGGGAGCGCGTGATGAAATACAGATCACGGACAAGGGTAGGAAGATGTACCTGGATGTAACGATTGAGCCGGTCTCGGACTTGACCGGAGCGGTGATTGGACTGACGGGCGCGGCGACGGATGTGACCGCGCTGCGGGAGGCCAACGAGGCATTACGGGAAGCCCAGAAGAAACTGACGGAAGAAAAAATTTATCTGGAGCAGGAGATCGATACGGAATTGGGGTTCGGTGAAATTATTGGGCAGAGTAAGGCGTTGCAGGCGGTCATGGAAAACGTGGGGAAGGTGGCGGGTAGCGATGCCACGGTTCTGCTGCTGGGGGAAACGGGAACTGGCAAGGAACTGGTGGCGCGAGCAATCCACCGGTTGAGTCAGCGCGCCAACGACAGTTTCATCAAATTGAATTGCGCGGCGATTCCGTCTGGGCTGCTGGAGAGCGAGTTGTTCGGGAATGAAAAAGGCGCGTTCACAGGGGCCGTGAGCAAGAAAATTGGACGACTGGAACTGGCGGACAAGGGCACGCTGTTTCTGGACGAGATTGGGGAGATCTCGCTGGCGTTGCAACCGAAGCTGCTGCGGGTCCTGCAGGATCAGGAATTCGAACGGTTGGGTGGAACACATACGTTGAAAGTGGACTTTCGTTTGATCGCGGCGACGAACCGCGATTTGGCGAAGGCGGTGCGAGAGGACGAGTTCCGGAGCGATTTATATTACCGGCTGAACGTGTTCCCGATCCGCGTGCCACCGCTACGGGAACGACGGGAGGACATCCGCTTGCTGGTGGAACATTTTGTGCAGAAATGCGGGCGACGGATGAACCGGTCGATCACGAGCATTCCGAAGAAAACCATGGATACGCTGATGGGGTGGGAGTGGCCGGGGAATGTGCGGGAGTTGGAAAATTTTATCGCCCGGTCGGTGATCCTGACGCAGGGCTCGGTGCTGGTATCGCCGTTAAGCGAGCTGCGGCCGTTTACCTCGGAGGAGAAGAGCACGGATGAAAGTCTGCAAGCGGCGGAGCGCGAGCACATTCTGCGCGCTTTACGGGAAAGCCATGGACAGATAGGCGGGCTGCGAGGGGCAGCTATACGCCTGGGATTGAAGCGGACAACGCTGCAATCGAAACTGAAGCATCTGGGAATCAATCCGCGGTCGACGCAGTAGTCGAAACCAACCCATTCACCACGAAGAACACTAAAAACCACGAAGGACAACCTCTCGGTTCACACCTGTTTGTACCTTCTTGTCCTTTGTGGTCGATTGTGGTCGATGAACTTGAATCTCTGGGACAGATGCCGGAGGCCGGACAATCGGTTACAATCCTCGCGCACATGAACCGCGAATATAACAAACAATACAGCCACGAATTGGGGCGCGACATGGAGTCGCTGGTGTTCGGGCACGCGGGGCAACCGATCCTCGTGTTTCCGACATCCATGGGACGTTTTTTTGAGTATGAAGATGCAGGGATGATCTACGCGCTGGCCGGGAAACTGGAAGCGGGGGCGATCCAGGTGTTTTGCGTGGATAGTGTGGACGGGGAGAGCTGGTACAACAAGAGCGTTCATCCGGGAGCGCGGATCTGCCGGCATGTGCAGTACGAGCGGTATGTGATCAACGAATTTCTGCCGTATTTGAAGTGGAGGAACTGGGCGGCGCAGATGGCGGTGACGGGATGCAGTTTTGGCGGCTACCACGCGCTGAATTTTTCCATGCGGCATCCGGATATAGTTTCGTCTTGCGTGACCATGAGCGGATCGTTCGAAATCATGAGCTTCCTCGACGGCTACTACGACGATAATGTCTATTTCAATAATCCTCCGGACTACCTGGCAAATACGGGCGATGAGTGGTTCCTGAGCCGGTACCGGCAGATGAAGATTGTGCTGGGAACGTCGGACTGGGATATGTGTCTGGACGCGAACGTGAAGATGGCGGCGATTCTACACGGCAAGGAAATTCCGCATTGGCTGGATATCTACGGGGATAACAGCAATCATGATTGGCCGTTGTGGCAGCGGATGGCGGGAAAGTATTTTTGACGGCTGGTCGTTGGTCGTTGGTCGTCGGTCGTTGGCCGTTCGTCGTTCGTCGTTCGTCGCGGCATCTAGCCGGGTTTCGCCCGGCGGACAGCCAGGAGCGGCTGTCCCTACGTGGTTCTATTATTTTTTGAAGGGGATATTCATTTATGGCTGACAAGAAAATTGGGATTCTTTTTGGGATGGAGAATACTTTTCCTCCGGCTTTGGTGGAGAAGATTAACTCCATGAAGACCGATGGGGTTACGGCGGAGTTTGTGAAGATTGGCGGCATCCGGATGGATGAGCCTAAGAAGTACGCCGTGATTGTTGACCGGATTTCTCAGGATATTCCTTTCTACCGGGCGTATTTGAAGAACGCAATGCTGCAGGGGACGATCGTGATTAACAATCCGTTCTGGTGGACGGCGGACGACAAGTTTTTTAACTATGCGCTGGCGCACAAGATGGGCGTGGCGATTCCGCCGACGGTAATTTTGCCGCATCAGAAACATCCGCCGGATACGACCGACAAGTCGATGCGGAATTTGATGTATCCGCTGAATTGGGAAGAGGTGTTTGCCTATGTCGGGTTCCCGGCATTCTTGAAGCCTTACTCGGGCGGGGGCTGGAAGCACGTGTATAAGGTGCATTCGCCGGATGAGTTCTTTCACAACTACAACCAGACTGGCGACCTGTGCATGACGCTGCAACATGGTGTGGAGTTCGAGGATTATTACCGCTGCTATGTTGTGGGGCAGGAGAAAGTGCACATCATGAAATACGATCCTAAGGCTCCGCATCACGAGCGTTATGTGAAGGGGAATCCGCAGCCGGCGGCGGCGTTGAAGCAGCGCATCGAGAAAGATGCTTTGGCATTGTGCCGGGCGCTTGGGTACGACCTGAACACGGTGGAGTTCGCGGTGGAGGGTGGCGTTCCTTATGCGATTGACTTCATGAATCCGGCTCCGGATGCGGAGGTTACGTCGGTGGGGCAGGAGAATTTTGAGTGGGTGGTGGACGCGGTGGCGGAAATGGCGGTGAGGAAAGCGCTTAGCGGGGAGAATCCAGTGGGGGAATTGCGCTGGGCGGCGTTCTTGAATGGGCCTAAGTGGGTGGATATTCGTGCGCAGAAGGTTAAGAAGAAGGTGTAGGTGGCGGGAGTGTTCATGCGTGGTCTTTTCATGGCTGTGGTTACGGTGCTGTGTGTGACCGCCCTTATCTCACCCATTCTGGTTGATGCCCGCCATTGGTGGCCGCGCAAAGGCAGAAAGAAATAGAGAACATAAGGAATAGCGTTCGCAGTCGGACGGACGAGGGCGTCCGTCCCTACGTAGGTCGTGGTGGACTCGGCTTCTCGCGGACAAGAGTGTCCGCGTCACAGGTGCTCGTTGGTATACTAATTGGACTTCTGCCGGGGTGACTTCCCGCCTGGCAGCTCTGGATGCCGCGATGAAGCCTACATTCACGCTGGGAATCGAAGAAGAGTACCAGACCGTCGATCCCGAGACTCGGGATCTTCGGTCGCACATTCACGCCGAGATCATCGAGAAGGGCAAATTAATCCTGCAGGAACGGGTCAAGACGGAGATGCACCAATCGGTGGTGGAGGTTGGGACTTCGGTTTGCGCCAATATCAAGGAAGCCCGGGAAGAACTGAAGAGTCTGCGGCGGCACATGATCCGGCTGTCGCGGGAGAATGGGCTGCGGCTGGCTTCGGCGGCGACGCATCCGTTTGCGGACTGGCGGGTGCAGGAAGTTACGCCGGGCGAGCGCTACAAGAATATTGTGGAAGATATGCAGCTGGTGGCCCGGGCCAACTTGATTTTCGGGCTGCACGTGCATGTGGGCATCGAGGATCGCGAGACACTGATCCACCTGATGAATCATGCGCGGTATTTTGTGCCGCATCTGCTGGCGCTGTCGTCGAATTCTCCGTTTTGGTTGGGAATGGATACGGGGCTGCACTCCTACCGCTGCAAGGTATTTGACAAATTTCCGCGAACGAACCTGCCGGATTATTTTCCGAGTTGGGGCGAGTACGAAAATTATGTGAAGCTGCTGGTAAAGACGAACTCGATCGATAACGCGAAGAAAATCTGGTGGGACATCCGGCCGCATCCATTTTTCGACACGCTCGAGTTCCGGGTGTGCGATCTTCCGATGCGGGTTGATGAGACGATTGCTTTGGCGGCGCTGATTCAGGCTACGGTGGTGAAGCTGTATAAGCTGTACTCGCAGAACCAGGGATTCCGGCTGTATCGGAAGTCGCTGCTGATGGAGAACAAGTGGCGAGCGGCGCGGTATGGGATCAACGGAAAACTGATCGACTTCGGTAAGTCGATGGAAGTTCCGGAGCGCGAGCTGATCGAGGAGTATCTGGACTTTGTGGATGACGTGCTGGACGAACTGGATAGCCGAAAAGAAGTGGAGTACATCCGCGAGATTATGAAGATGGGAACGGGCGCGGACCGGCAGTTGGACGTGTACCGTAAGACCGGCGACATGAAGAGCGTAGTGGACTACATCATTGAGGAGACTGAGGTGGGCGTGGACGAGGTGGATAGTTTGCCCACCGCGCGCGCCGTCTAATGAACTTGATGAATACCGCAGAGCAATCCAACCGACAACTGAATCAAATGGCTTTTGCCCCGCAGCTGACGCAGGGGGCGCGGAATGCGGTGCGGGTGTGCCTGCGCGTGCTGGCTTCGGAAAAAGTCACGGTCATCACCGATGAAGCGAGCCTGGAGATCGCGGCGGCCCTCGTGCACGAACTGGAAGAGGTGGGCTGCCGGTATCAGACCTGGGTGCTGGAGGATGTGGCGACTCGCCCGCTGACGGATTTGCCCCTGGCGATCGTGGAGGATCTGGAGACGAGCCAGGTCAGTATTTTTGCGGTGCAGGCGCAGACGAACGAACTGAAATCGCGCATGCAGATGACGGACGTGGTCAACCGGCGGAAGATCCGGCACGCACACATGGTCAACATCAACAAGCGGATCATGCTGGAAGGCATGCGCGCGGACTTCCTGAAGGTGGACCGGCTAAGCGTGAAGGTACTGGAGACAGTGCGCAAGGCGAAACAGATTCGAGCGAAGACGCCGGCGGGGACGGACTTGGTGGCGGATTTGAATCCGAATTACCGGTGGGTGAAAACAAGCGGGATTATCAGTACGGAAAAGTGGGGGAACCTGCCGGGCGGTGAAGTGTTCACGACACCGGGCGAGGTGAACGGAACCTTGGTGATTGACGGTGTGGTCGGCGATTATTTGTGCGCGAAGTTTGGCGATTTGAAGTCGAGTCCGCTGACTATCCAGGTGAAGGGGAATCGGTTGATCGAGGCGCACTCGGCCAACAAAGAATTGAAAGACGATTTCTGGGCTTACACGCATACGGATGAGAACAGCAACCGGGTGGGCGAGTTTGCGATTGGGACGAATATCGAATTGAAGGATGTGATCGGCGAGATTCTGCAAGACGAGAAATACCCCGGCATACACATTGCGTTTGGAAACCCTTATGGGGCGCACACGGGAGCGGAGTGGTATTCGTCAACGCACATTGATGTGGT
>Ga0209890_10000315_pt1 | contig 22164 bp, 16 predicted proteins | sample OrgsoiDNA2013049_FD_185799 | JGI IMG/M metagenome (GOLD analysis project Ga0209890, IMG submission 185799) | Permafrost soil microbial communities from the Arctic, to analyse light accelerated degradation of dissolved organic matter (DOM) -... | ecosystem: Environmental > Terrestrial > Soil >...
TCCGCCGCTGCGCGAACGGCCGGCCGAGATCCTCTCGCACGCCCAGCGCATCCTCAGCCACTACGGCGGCCTCAACGGTCGGCCGTTTCTCCGTTTCGATCAGGCGGCCGAGCACAAGTTGCTTCAGCATTCCTATCCCGGCAATCTTTCCGAGCTTCGCAACGTCGTTGAGCGAGCAGTCGCCTTGGGGGGAACGGACGACAACGTCGTCAGTGACGCCTCGATCGTATTTTACGACCAACCGCCTCACCCGGGTAGCAGACGGATGACTGCGACGGCGCCCCGCCGAGTGTCGCTTCCATATCATCCAGGGTTGCCGAGCATGGAGGACGTCGAGAGAGACTACCTGGTGATGCTGATCCGGGAGTTCGCCGGACGGAAGACGGCGATGGCACGCGCCATGGGCGTTTCGTACCCCACGGTACTCAAGAAGATCGCTCGGCACCGATTGGACGTGCGGGCGATTGCGGCAACGGCCGCCCAATCCGAGGTTGCCGAGCTCGCCGCCGGTGGGCCCGGCATACAGGTCAGTCGTTGAGCTCGCATCGCCAGGTCGATAGTTAGAATATTCGTTAAAAACGATTGGTCGGGTGATTTTGGGTCAATTTCCGTCTAGGCAGCCGATCTTGGGCCGCCGTAATGTCCGCACATGAATCCCGATCTCGCAACGCGCGTCGCCGACCTCGAAGCCTACGTCACCAACGGGGCGCCCAAAGCTCTGATGACGTCGGGCCCCGGGCACAACGCCTGGATGATGACCTCGACGGCATTGGTCCTCTTCATGACCCTGCCCGGGCTGGCCTTGTTCTACGGCGGGTTGGTTCGTCGGAAGAACGTGCTTTCGGTGCTCGCTCAGTGCCTTGGCTGCGCCGGGGTGGTGACGATCCTCTGGTGGGCCGTAGGCTATAGTCTGACGTTCGCCGGCGGAAGCCCCATGCTGGGCAGCCTCAAGTTCGCGCTCCTCAAGGGGGTGACCTCCATACCGAATGGCGACTATGCGGCCTGGGTGTCGCAGAACGTCTACGCCATGTACCAGCTGATGTTCGCGATCATCACGCCGGCGCTCATCGTCGGCGCGATCGCCGAGCGGATGAAGTACAGCGCGATGATGGCCTTCATCGTGGCCTGGATGTTCGTCGTCTATTTCCCGCTGGCCCACATGGTGTGGGGGGTCGATGGGCTGATGAACGGCGTCTGGAACCCGAAGGCGGCAATCAAGGCAATCGACTTCGCGGGCGGGACGGTGGTTCACATGTCCTCGGGGTGGTCGGCCTTGGTCCTCTGCTTGATCCTCGGAAAGCGGACCGGCTTCGGAAAGCGGGCGTTCCTACCGCACAGCTTGGTCCTGACCATGGTCGGCACGGGGATGTTGTGGGTCGGTTGGTATGGCTTCAACGCCGGAAGCGCCGTCGCGGCCGACGGCATCGCGGCCAACGCTTTCACGACGACCACCTTGGCCGCCGCGGTGGCCGCTACGGTCTGGCCCGCGCTGGAGTGGATCACCAAGCGAAAACCGACGGTCCTCGGCTTCTGCTCGGGCGCCGTCGCTGGCCTCGTGGTGATCACACCGGCGGCTGGGTTCGTGGCACCAACGAGCGCGGTCCTGATCGGCGTCTTGGCGGGGGTGGTTCCCTTCTTGGCTTGCAACAAGCTGAAGGCATTCTTTAACTACGACGACGCCCTGGACACCTTCGGGGTCCACGGGGTCGGCGGGACCCTAGGCGCTCTCGTCACCGGGTTCTTCGCCACACCCGAGGTGAACTCCAACCTCAACACGAACCTGGCGGGCGTGGTCGGCAAGACCCTATGGCTCGAGCAGCTCAAAGCGATGGGGCTGACGGTCAGCCTTTCGGTGCTGGCCACCACCGTGCTCGCATTCGCAATCAAAGCCACGCTGGGCCTTCGTCCGAGCCCCGACGCCGAGGAGCAAGGGCTCGACGGAACGGACCATGGCGAGGCTGGCTACCACCCCGAGGAGGGTGGATACCATGGCGAAGTGGCAGGGCCGGATGGTCCGGTCTCCGCGCCGGCGTTGGCCAAGACCAGCGTCTGAGGGAGGCGACCGTGAAGAAAGTCGAAGCGATCATCAGACCCCATTGTCTCGAGGAGGTGAAGGATCGCTTGCGGGAAGTCGGGGTGTCTGGAATGACAATCACCGACGTCAAGGGATTCGGCCGCACCGGCGGCAAGCGTGAGGTTTATCGGGGATCCAGCTATGTCGTTGATTTCGTCCCCAAGGTGCGCTTGGAGATTCTCGTGAAGGACGAGATGCTCACTGACGTCGTCCGTGCCATCTTGACGGCGGCCCGTACCGGAAAGATCGGAGACGGAAAGATCTTCGTCACGTCGGTCGACGAGGCGATCCGCATCCGAACCTCCGAGCGAGGAGACGACGCGCTCTGAGGTGGACCGGGTCCTAACGAGTGGCAGTCGGTCCCGCGGGTGTCAGTCTGGTGCGCTCACTCTTCGGCGACATCGTCGACTTCGATTCGCCGCCCACCGGTCTTTGCGAGAAGGAGGTCGACCTGGTGCCGCGCCCGAAAAGCTGCCGCCGCGCATCCGATCGTACAAGTGAATGCGAGGAGCCACAGCACGAAGACGAATCGCGGCCCTGAAGCCTGGACGCCTTGCCCTCGGTAAAGCCAATACGCCATCGGGAGACTCACCCCGACGACCACCCTTCCGAACAGGGCCTGCCAGGCCTCCCGGACCTCGGCGCAGCTCTGAGCCCTCAGGAGATCGCGCAGGCCATGACCGCGCGGGTCAACCTGAGCCGACAATGGCAGCTGGAACAGCTCCGACATCTTACTCCTCGTCGTCATCGGATACAGGACACCCGTTCGATGACAACACTTGCAAGTATTGACACCGAGGGATTAAAGACGCGTTAAAACACGATCGAGGCGATCACCCGGCTGGCACTCTTCGAACGGGGCGCCCTCCCCTAACCGGCGCTGTGCGCCCTTGAGGGGGCCGTCCGAGTCGACGCTCGCAAACGGTACCCGAATCCGGTTTCATTGATGAGGTATTTGGGGTGAGCAGGATCTGTTTCGATCTTCTGTCGCAGGGAATGGATATAGACGCGAATGTACCCTTCTCGATTCCGGTAGGCAGCGCCCCACGCTTCCTTCAAGAGTGTATCGGTGGGAACAATCTGATCGGCGTGGCGAGCGAGTGTCGCCAGGAGATTGAACTCCGTCGGAGAGAGATGAACGCGGCGCTCTTTCCGGGTCAGCCGCCGTCCGTCGAGGTCCAGGATGCAATCTCCGAACGCCACCCTGGTGGCATCTGAGCCTCCCACGTGAGCGCGGCTGCGCAGGCCAGCGCGAATGCGCGCCATGAGCTCGGGAGTCGAGAAGGGCTTGGTGAGGTAGTCGTTCGCGCCGGCGTCGAGGGCCTTGATCTTGTCCCGTTCCAGATGGTCGGCCGAGACGACGATGATCGGCGACGGCGTGAGGCTGCGAAGATCGGCCAACAGCGAAAGGCCTTCCACGTCCGGCAGCCCGAGGTCTAGGAGAATCAAGTCGGGGTTCCGGGTCCGCACCTCCTCCACGGCGTGATGTCCCGTTGGGGCGTCGATGACACGATAGCCCGCGCCCTCGAGGGTGAGCTCCAACATCCGCGCGATCTGCTTGTCGTCTTCGACGGCCAGAATGGTGGCGCATTCCGCAGGTGCGGGTGAAGGAGGACCTCTTCCGGTCAAAGTCAGCATGGGGGCGTGCCGGTCGTACGGATCGCTGCAGATTCGTACGGATCACTGCAGAGGTGATGCCAATGCTGTCGGCCAAACAGGAACGCCACCCGAGCTGTCGCCGACCTCTGCCCCCTCGCATCCTGCACCTATTCGACGGTCGGCGAGGTCGCACGTTGCAACGGCGTGCGAGCACATTGGACGCACTTCTTGCGCGAACACAATTGCTGGCCGCGCAGCTCTTGCACAAGGTGCGACACCGGCGCCAGTCTTGCGCGACCTCGTGCGGGAACGGTGCCCTGGCTTGCCTTGGTATGCCGCGTGCTTAGTTAACCGCCGTCATGACAGATTTGATCTTCGTCGGTGTCAGCGTGGGCTTCTTCCTCGTGACTTGGTTCTACGCAAAAGCATTCGACCGCCTCTAAGGAGCAGATCATGGGTCTCGACTACGGCCTCGGCGCGGTGCTCGCCCTCTTCCTCACCGCCTATCTCGTGTACGCCCTCGTTCGCGCGGAAAGGTTCTGATCATGACCGCCATCGGCTGGTTACAAATCGCCGTCTTCTTCGCAACGATCATCGCGGTGACGCGGCCGCTCGGCGTCTACATGTTCCGGGTGTTCGAGGGCGAGCGGACGCCTTTCCCCCGGGTGCTCGGCGGATTCGAACGAGTTCTCTATCGCCTGTCGGGAGTCGATCCGAAGAAAGAACAAGACTGGAAGGAGTACACCTTCGCGCTGCTCGCCTTCAGCCTCTTCAGCATGTTGGTGACCTACCTCATCCTGCGGACGCAGCAGCTCTTCCCGCTCAACCCTCAGCATTTCGGCGCCGTTGAGCACACGCTGGCCTTCAACACCGCCGCCAGTTTCAACACGAACACCAACTGGCAGTCGTACTCCGGCGAGTCGACGATGAGCTATCTCACGCAGATGGCCGGGCTGGCCTGGCACAACTTCACTTCCGCTGCGGCGGGGATCTGCGTCGCGCTGGCGCTCGGTCGGGGTTTCACCCGGCGGCCTGGGCCGACCGGAAGCAAGAGCCTGGGCAACTTTTGGGTCGATCTGATTCGCGGCATCGTCTACGTGTTCTTGCCGCTCAGCATCGTCTTCGGGTTGGTGCTGGTCTGGCAGGGTGCGATCCAGAACTTCTCCCCGTACCTCGACGTGACGACCGTCGAGGGCGCCAAGCAGACCATCGCACTCGGGCCCGTCGCCTCACAGGAAGCGATCAAGCAGCTCGGCACCAACGGTGGCGGCTTCTTCAACGCCAACGCGGCGCATCCGTTCGAGAACCCGACGCCGTTCGCGAACTTCCTCTCGATGTTCATGATCTTCGCGATTCCGTCGGCACTCACCTACACGTACGGTCGGATGGCTCGCGACCAGAAACATGGCTGGGCCGTGTGGGGCGCCATGGCGATTCTCTTTGCGGCGGGCGTGGCGGTGGCCTACCCGGCCGAAGCGCACGGGAACCCGGCGCTGTCGGGCCTCTCGGTCGACCAGTCCATCGGAAACATGGAGGGGAAAGAGGTGCGCTTCGGCGTCGCCGCGTCGGCGCTCTATGCGACCGTCACCACCGACGCGTCGTGCGGCGCGGTCAATGCAATGCACGACAGCTTCACGCCGATTGGCGGGCTGGTCCCGCTCGCGAACATCCAGCTCAGTGAGGTCGTCTTCGGTGGGACGGGCGCTGGTCTCTACGGGATGCTGATGTACGTGGTGCTGACCGTGTTCATCGCCGGCCTCATGGTCGGACGGACGCCGGAGTACTTGGGGAAGAAGATCGAGTCCAAAGAGATGAAGCTCGCAATGCTCTACGTGCTCATCTTCCCGCTGGTCGTCCTTGGTTTCTCGGCCTGGAGCGCGGTGAAGCCCTACGGCGTCTCGTCGCTCAACAACGGCGGTCCGCACGGGCTCATGGAGATCCTCTACGCTTTCTCAAGCGCCGCCGGCAACAACGGCTCGGCGTACGCCGGGCTCAACGCCAACACGCCTTGGTACAACGTCACGCTCGGGCTCACCATGTTGGCCGGTCGCTTCCTGATGATCGTACCGGCTCTCGGCATCGCCGGCTCGATGGTGGGCAAGAAGGTAGTGCCCCCCAGCTCCGGCACGTTCCCGACCAACGGGAAGACGTTCGCCGTCCTGCTGGTGGCCGTGGTGCTCATCGTGGGCGCGCTGACGTTCTTCCCTGCTCTCTCTCTCGGCAACATCGTCGAGCATTTCGCCGCTCTTCGAGGAAAGGTCTTCTAGCCATGTCTGGTCCCAAGGCGAAAGCCCTGTCGTTGTTCGATCGCGAAATCGTCCGCCGCGCGGCGGTCGACTCCTTTCGCAAGCTCGCGCCCCAGCACGTGGCGAAGAACCCGGTGATGTTCGTGGTCGAGATCGGCAGCGTCCTCACCACGCTGCTCTTCATTCGCGATCTCCTGCACCGGGCGAGCGCTACGTCGCCCCTCTGGTTCACGGGCCTGGTTACGATCTGGCTCTGGATCACCGTCATCTTCGCGAACTTCGCGGAGGCGGTGGCGGAGGGGCGAGGCAAGGCGCAGGCGGATTCGTTGCGCAAGATGCGCAAGGAGACGACGGCGCGACGCCTCGTCAATGGTGTGGAATCACGTGTGTCGTCCTCATCGCTTCGAAAGGGCGACCTCGTGGTCGTGGAGGCCGGTCAGCTCATTCCTGGTGACGGCGAGATCGTCGAAGGGATCGCGTCGGTTGACGAATCGGCGATCACCGGCGAGTCAGCGCCCGTCATCCGTGAAAGCGGCGGCGATCGTTCGGCGGTCACCGGCGGGACCCAGGTCCTCTCCGATCGGATCGTCGTCCGCGTCATGGCCGATCCCGGCGAATCGTTCCTCGATCGCATGATCGCGCTCGTGGAGGGAGCGGCCCGCCAGAAGACGCCGAACGAGATCGCGCTGCACATCCTGCTCGTCGGGTTGACGCTGGTGTTCCTATTCGCCTGCGTCACGCTGGTTCCGCTCGCGCACTACTCGAGCATCGCGCTTTCGGCCACCGCGATCGTCGCTCTATTGGTCTGCCTGATCCCCACAACGATCGGCGGATTGCTCTCCGCCATCGGTATCGCCGGTATGGACCGGTTGCTCCAGAAGAACGTGATCGCCATGAGCGGACGCGCCGTCGAAGCGGCGGGAGACGTCGACACCCTACTCCTCGACAAGACCGGCACGATCACACACGGCAACCGAATGGCGACCGAGCTGGTCCCATTGACCGACGTTCCTTTCGAGAAGCTGGCCGCCGCGGCGCAGCTCGCCAGCCTGGCCGACGAAACCCCCGAGGGACGCTCGATCGCCACCTTGGTGGTGGAGAAGCTCGGTCTGCCGCTCATCGGCGAGCACGACGGTGTCTCCGTCCCCTTCACGGCCCAGACTCGCATGAGCGGGGTCGACTTCCCGGGGCGTTCGATCCGCAAGGGGGCCGTCGACTCTGTCTCCGAGTACGTCCGCGCGGCGGGCGGGCAAGTCCCCGCGGAGCTCCGGGCTATCGCCGACAAGATCGGCGATAGCGGCGGGACGCCACTGGCGGTTTCGGACGGCCCACGCGTGCTCGGAATCATTCATCTCAAGGACATCGTGAAGACCGGTATCGCCGAGCGCTTCGCGCGCTTCCGAACGATGGGAATCCGGACCGTCATGATCACCGGCGACAACCCGCGCACCGCGGCGGCCATCGCCAAGGAGGCGGGCGTCGACGACTTCCTGGCCGAGGCGACGCCCGAGACGAAGATGCAGCTCATCAAGACTGAGCAGGCCAAGGGCAAGCTGGTGGCGATGACCGGTGACGGGACCAACGACGCGCCCGCGCTGGCTCAGGCCGACGTCGGGGTGGCGATGAACACCGGCACTCAGGCCGCCAAAGAGGCCGGCAACATGATCGACCTCGATTCGAACCCCACCAAGTTGCTCGAGGTGGTGGAGGTCGGCAAGCAGCTCCTCATGACGCGCGGGACACTGACGACGTTCTCCATCGCCAACGACGTCGCCAAGTACTTCGCGATCCTGCCCGCCATGTTCATGGGCGTATTCCCGGAGATCGCGCCCCTCAACGTCATGCACCTCGCATCGCCCTTCAGCGCGATTCTGTCGGCCGTCATCTTCAACGCCATCATCATCGTGCTCCTCATTCCGCTCGCGCTGCGCGGGGTGAAGTACCGTCCACTCGGCGCCGATGCAATCTTGCGGCGCTCGCTTCTGATCTACGGCGTCGGTGGAATCATCGCGCCCTTCGTCGGCATCAAAATCATCGACCTGACGTTGCAAGCCCTTCGTCTGGTCTAGGGAGAGAGCCATGCGTTCCGAAGCACTCACCGCACTCCGAGTCACACTCGTCACGCTGATTCTGACCGGTGTCGTCTATCCATTCGCGATGACCGGGTTGGCCCAGGTCATCTTTCACAACCAGGCCAATGGAAGTCTCGTCCGCGACGACAAGGGAGCAGTCGTTGGCTCCGAGCTCATCGGACAAGCCTTCGCCAATCCGGCCTACATCCAGGGGCGACCCTCCGCCGCGGGTAACAACGGGTACGACGCCACGTCCTCGTCGGGCTCGAACTTCGGGCCCACCTCGAAGAAGCTCCGCGACCGTGTGACGGCCGACGTCGAGCGACTGCACAAGGAGAACCCAGAAGCGCCGCTGCCCGTCCCGACGGATCTCGTCACGACGTCCGCCAGCGGGCTCGACCCCGATCTCTCTCCGCAGGCGGCCCTGTGGCAAGTGCCGCGCATCGCACGCGCCCGCCAGATCTCACCTGACCGCGTAGAGTCGGTCATCGAGAGAGCCATCCAGGCACGCGATCTCGGGGTGTTCGGTGAGCCGCGGGTGAACGTGTTGGCCGCGAACCTCGGTCTCGATCAGCAGTTCGGAAAGCCCGCTATTCCTGCTGCTCCGGCCGCCGCGACGAAGTGACACCGCCGAGCCTCCGTGACTCTCTCCACCGCTGGGGAGATATCTGACGATGACCATATCCCCGGCCATGAAGTCGATAGACAAGCTCGTGTCGCAGGCTGCGGAGGCAGACGTTCCGGTTCTCTTTCGCGGGGAGAGCGGCACGGGAAAGGGAGGGCTCGCGAAGCTTCTTCACAAGCGGAGTCACCGGCGCCGGGGGCCATTCGTCGTCACCAACTGCTTGGGCTTAACGGGCGAGCTGATTGCGAGTGAGCTCTTCGGCACCGTGTGCGGGGCGCTCCCAAGTGCTTTGCGCACCCAACCGGGGCGAGTCGAAGCGGCCGCCGGCGGGACCCTCTTCCTGGACGAGGTCGGAGAGGTTCCTGTGGCAGGTCAGGCCAAGTTGTTGCAGTTCCTGCAGGAGAAGCTCTACGAGCGTGTCGGGGAGACAGAGATGAGGCGGGCCGACGTGCGGATCGTCTCCGCCACGAGCCACGATCTCGAAGCCGACATCCGCAGCGGTCGCTTCCGGGAAGATCTCTTCTATTGCCTCAACCTGATTGAGATTGAAGTCCCGGCTCTACGAGAACGGCGCGAAGACATCTTGCCGCTCGCGCGTGAGTTCCTGGAAACCTTCACCGACCGGGCTCATCGCCAGGTGCCTAAGCTGACCGAGTCCGTGGAACGCGCCTTTACCAACTACAGCTGGCCCGGCAACGTCCGCGAGCTCCGGAACGTCATCGAACGGGCTCTGATCCTATCTCCTGGGTCGACCCTCGACGTCTCAGCATTCCCGCGGTCGCTGGCCTCATCCGTCTAGGTTCGGCGCCCGAGGCGGCTGCTAGCTCTCTTCCTGTCGGTACACGAGAGCCTCCAGGTTCTCGACGAGACGGCGGTTCCGCCACTCCGCGCATAGCAGACGGATCATGGGAAGACACATCGCCAACCAGACGATCGCAAGATAGGTGAGACTCCGTTGAACACCCGGATCGACGGTTCGTTCGAGCATGACAACGGGTGTGCCCGCGACGATAAGAAGCGCGGTCAGAACGCGGCGGAGCCCGGCCAACCGTTTACCGTCATATCTGGCGCGGAACAGCTCCGATTGATGCGTTCGCCGCTCGTCGAAGTTCCTAAGCCTGAGCCACGCCGGTACAGCTGAACTTCCAATCGGCATCATTCCTATCAGCGAGAGCAATGCCTGTGCCCCAGCGATGGGAACTGGTCGGTATAGGGTTGTTAGCTTGCGACCGTGCACTTCGTAGAGATTTCGGGCCGCCCTGACTGGCAACCTGCAGGAACCACCGGGCGTGGCCCCACCGGGGGAACCTGCCCGCCCGCCGGGGACGTGGTGGCCGCGCGGCCCGCCGTCGCGCACTGAGGTGCAGGGGCCAGGCAGAGCTCCTTGTTCTGTTTCCGGAGTGCGATGGGAGGTGCCAGAAACTCGCCGAGGCCATCCTCCCTCACCAGCGGCGCTGAGAACGACGCGCACTTCGCGATCTTAACGAGTCCTTAACTCGCCGGCGCTGATACTCCGAATGTCGATCGTCGAACAGCCGTCCACTTCGGACGGTGACGATGACGACGGCACAACGGTGAGCACGATGGCGGACTTGATCGACACTCCCGCTCCCCGGCCACACGGCCGACAGGGCAGCCGCCTCCAAGCCGTCCTGGAAGCGGAGTCTCGGGCAGAGATTTGGACGAGCCCCAGGCGCACTCTCGAACCGGGCGATCATTTGGATCAGTACCTTCTCGTGGCCGTCCTCGCCCGGACGGCGATGGGCACGACGTTCAAGGCGCACGACACGGAAGCTGGCAAGTCCGTGTGCCTGAAAGTGCCTCGTCCGGAGCTCGAGCGTAACGTCGTGTTCTATGATCGGTGGCTGCGGGAAGAACGCATCGGTTTGCGAATCGACCATCCGAACGTCGTGCGTGCCCTTCAGCCCCGCGTCAAGAGCCGCCTCTATATCGTTACTGCATTCTTGGACGGCACGTCCTTGCGATCCCTCATCGCGGGCGGCGGGCTCTCGCGAGCACGATCGGTCGACATTGCCCGCCAGCTCAGTGAGGCCCTCGTCCACCTTCATGCGTGCGGCATCGTCCACCGCGATTTGAAGCCGGAGAACGTCATCGTGACCCCGGACGGCACCGTTAAGGTGATCGACTTCGGCATCGCGCTCGATCGCAAGGCACGCCGACTGACCTGGACCAAGTTCTCGAAAGTGGGAGGAACCCCCGACTACATGTCACCCGAACAGGTTGGCGGACGCCGGGGAGATGAACGCTCGGACGTCTACGCCGTCGGCGTGATTCTTTACGAGATGCTCACGAATCACCTCCCATTCACCGGGGACAGCTGGGCGGTCATGCGGGCCAAGGCCCGAGATGAGCCGCTCCCACCGACCCACTTCGTGCCGCGCCTGGAGGCGGGGCTGAACGCGATCGTCTGCAAGGCGATAGCGCGCGGCGCCAGCCAGCGTCATCAGAGCGCCTCTCAGCTTCTCGGTGATTTGCTCGCCGGCGACTGTCGTGAACCGACCGCCGACGGCACTGAGGAGTTGAAGCGCCGCCCCTGGATTGCAAGAGCGGCGGCAGCTGTCGCCGTCGCAGCGCTCGCCGGCCTCGTCTGGCTCAGTCGCCCGATCCACGAGACGACTGCTCACGCATCCTCTCGGAACAACGCGGACCTTGTTCATCCTGGCAGGGAGCCGCTCACGCCTCCGAGTACCGCCCAGTGAAGAGCGGCTCCTCGGTGTGTCGGTCACGCTGCGGCAGCTTGGTCGCGGCTGGCGCTATTGAGGCCGTGTTTAGCGCCAGAGTCGGGCCGGTCGAGGCGGAGTGTCGCGTCGTGTGTCGGTTGCGGAACGCAGCCCTCCGCACTTGACCAAATCGCTCGCTGCACGCCGTCGACTCGTTGATCCGGCGCGATCCGGCGGTTTCCAAGCTTCATCAATGGCACACGCTTCGCATTCCAATGACACAGACGTCGCTTGGTCGACGGGAGATCGTGCGTGATACGCGACAAAGAGCCGTGCTTCGTGATTCCGACTTATCGGTTGCGTGACGTAGGCGAGACCGTTCGGCTATACGACGAGCACTTCTGGCGCAACGGGCATTCGGTCCCGATCATCGTGTTCGATGATTCCAGCCCGGCCGCCCAAGAGAAGTACTACCCGTCGCTGGAGCAGACACGGACACACAACGACCTCTACTACGTTGGCGCGAAAGAGAAGGATCTCTTCCAGGGCTACGTCAACGAGCGGCTGCGCGACAAGAAGCTGGCGACGCTCGTGAAGAACCTCTTGCGGCCGAGCTATGGCGGGAACCGCAACTACACGCTGCTGTACACGCTCGGCGGGTTGATGGTCAGCTCCGACGACGACATGCGGCCCTGGGCGCTCGTCGAGCACAGCCCCGAGTCGCTTTCCGACGACGAAGTCTGCCGCGGTCGCCTCCACAAGGTCGCGGACGATGGATATGCGCGTAAGTCATTCGACATCATCACTGCTTTCCGGGATGTGGTCGGCAAGCCGGTGAAGGACGTACCCGAGAACTACGTCCGAGGCGGCCTGCTCGTCGACACGGCAATGGACCTGGAGACGAACGCGACCAAGGGGGTGACCCGCGAGAACTCGCTGACTCTCGAGCGGGGTCCGCTCGACGGTGACGCGATGGTCAAGATGGCCCAGACGTTCCGGTCGGGCACGAACGACATGGACGCCATCGACTTCGTCGATCTCTTCCTGGCCGACGAGAAGCAGACGAGCCTGGACAACCTGAATGACGTCTACGTGCTGGTGAACTTTCGTCCCGCCGTGACGAACAAGAACTGGCGGATGGACTGCGGCGTGGCGGCGTACGACAACACCTTCGGGCTACCGCCCTTCTTCCCCACGCGCCTCCGCTTCGAGGACTACATCTACCGCTTGTGGGTGCAGCAGACCGGCTTGGCGGCCGCTCACGTCGACGCCGCCCAGACCCACACCAAGAGCAACTACATGAGGAACCCGCCGGCGGCGGAGATCTTCAACGAAGAGCTGGCGAACCTGCTCAAGCGCAAGATCAAGGGCAGCATCACGCGCCTCGACGAGCTCACCATCGCGTTCGATTACGAGGGCGAGGTCACGGCCAAGGACGCCGAGGAGATCTTAGCGAAGATCACCGCCCTTCACCAACGCGCGGTCAACGCGGCGGCGTCGACGAACCGCCCGGAACGAGCGGAGGCACTGAGGCTGTTCGCCGCGAACCTCGAGAAGGCGTTCTACAGCTTCGAGCCTGACTTCTTCCAGCAGAACGTTCTTCGCATCGTCGACGACGTCATTACGCTCATCAAGGGCTCGCTCGAGCTGTGGCCCACGTTGGTCGAGATCAGCTACCTCGAGAAGCAGCGGCGAGGCTTGCCTCGGGCTCGCGTCGCAAACCAGAGGCTCTAGGAGGATCGCATGCGCATCGCCCAAGTCGCGCCGCTCTACGAGAAGGTGCCGCCCGAGCTCTACGGCGGCACCGAACGTGTCGTCTCGTACCTGACCGAAGAGCTGGTGCGGCAAGGGCACGAGGTGACGCTGTTTGCCAGCGGGGACTCCGTCACGACCGCACGGCTGGTTCCGGCCTGCCCGCGCGCTCTCTGGCGCGATCCGAGCTGCCGCGATCCTCTCCCGCACCACGTCCGGCTCATGGAGTTGGTCTTCGCGGACGTGTCCCGTTTCGACGTGATCCACTTCCATTGCGACTTCCTGCACTTTCCCCTGCTCAGGCGCGAGCCCTGCGCCAGCCTGACGACCCTGCACGGCCGGCTCGACGCGCACGACCTCGCTTCGCTGTTCGCCGAGTACCGGGACGTTCCGCTGGTCTCCATCTCGGACGATCAACGCCGCCCGGTCCCCTGGGCCAATTGGCAAGGCACCGTCCACCATGGATTGCCCCCAGATTTGCACACCTTTCGCGAGCGCGGGGACGGCTACCTGGCGTTCCTCGGCCGCATCTCGCCGGAGAAGGGCGTCGACCGCGCGATCGAGATCGCCCGCCAAGCGGGGCTTCGGCTCAAGATCGCCGCCAAGGTCTATCCGGAGGAGCGGGAGTACTACTGGTCCGTGATTGAGCCCCTCGTGCGAGGGTCAGGTTCATCCGTCGAATTCGTCGGCGAGGTAGGTGGGGTCGACAAGGATCGATTCCTCGGCGGCGCGTCCGCCCTACTTTTCCCAATCGACTGGCCTGAGCCATTCGGACTGGTGATGATAGAGGCGATGGCCTGCGGAACGCCCGTCATCGCGTTTCGGCGTGGGTCGGTCCCGGAGGTGATGAAAGATGGCGTGACTGGGTTCGTGGTCGGGGACGTCGATGAGGCGGTCCGTGCGGTGGCGCGGATCGGGGAGATCGACCGGACGCGTGTGCGGCGCTTCTTTGACGAGCGCTATCACGTCTCGAAGATGGCGAACGCGTATACCGCGCTGTACAAGCAGCTGACGGCCACCGAGTTCGCTTCCCCTGCGGTTTCCGGGCGACGCCGGCGTCCTGTGACGGTCCTTCCGGGTACCCCGTGTCTGACGAACGGCTGGTAACCGTCCCGATCGGCGACCTGCCGACGGCCGTCGACGGCGCGGGGGACGAACGCACGCGGGTCCTCAAGCACGGGGACACGTTTGCGGTCTTCGATCACCGCGGGGAAATGACACCGGGAGGGCTCGGAGAGCACGGCCTCTATCACGAGGGGACCCGTCACTTATCCGCGTTCTCGCTCGAGCTCGATGGGCGGCGGCCGTTTCTTCTCAGCTCGACGGTGCGTGAAGAGAACGACCAGCTCGTGGTGTCGATGACGAACCCCGATCTGTTTCGCGACGGCCGGCTTTGGCTTCCGCTCGGCTCGCTTCACCTCACGGTCCGTAGCCTTCTGTGGCGGAGCAACTGTCACCTGCAGATCGTTGTCACGAACCATGCGCTCGAGACAGTCCCCGTGTCTCTCACGCTTCGCTTCGGCGCCGACTATGCCGACATCTATCAGGTGAGAGGAATGCCGAGACGCGCCCGCGGTTGCGATCTCACTCCGGAAGTCTCGGACGATCGCGTCCGGCTCGGGTACCGCGGGCTCGACGGGCGAGAGCGCTGGACGGTCATCCGGGTAGATCCGCCACCGGCGCGACTCTCCGAGGACGGGGCGCGCCTCGACGCCGTGCTTGGTCCCCGCGAGACGCTCGTCACCACCCTCGCCGTCACTTGCGAGCGCCAGCGCGCGCCCGCACAGGCCCCGTCGTTCGAAGAGGCGCGCGCCGAAGCAGACTCGGACCTCGAACGCTACAGCGCCTGGTCCTGTCACATCGCCACGTCGAATGGACAGGTCAACGCCTGGATCAAGAGGGCCGTCTCCGATCTGCATATGTTGACCACCGACATGCCGACCGGACCGTACCCCTACGCTGGCGTGCCCTGGTTCAACACGCCGTTCGGGCGCGACGGCATCATCACCGCGCTCGAGTGCCTCTGGATGCGACCGAGTCTCGCGCGCGGTGTCCTCAGATTCCTGGCTTCGACCCAGGCGACGGAAACGCTCCTCGAGCAGGATGCAGAGCCCGGCAAGATCCTCCACGAGACCCGCAACGGCGAGATGGCGGTCCTCGGGGAGATGCCGTTCGGTCGCTACTACGGCAGTGTGGATGCGACCCCACTGTTCGTGATGCTCGCCGGCGCGTACCACGAACGTACCCGGGATATAGGCTTCGCTGAACAGCTCTGGCCGCACGTGTGCTCGGCGCTCTCGTGGTTGAACGAGCACGGCGATCGCGACCGCGACGGCTTCGTCGAATACGAGCGGCGGTCGGAAGACGGACTGGTTCACCACGGCTGGAAAGACACGGACGACGCCGTCTTCCACGACGACGGAACGCTGGCGGCGGGCCCGATCGCCCTGTGCGAGGTTCAGGGTTACGCTTACGCCGCCTGGCGCGCGGGAGCGGCGATCGCGAGGGATCTCGGTCAGACCGACTGCGCGAGCGTATGGGAGGCGCGGGCCGCCGAGCTGCGCGAGCGCTTCGACGAGGCCTTCTGGTGCGAAGACCTCGGCACTTACGCGCTGGCGCTCGACGGTGACAAGAAGCCTTGCCGGGTGCGGACTTCGAATGCCGGGCAGGTGCTCATCACCGGAATCGCCAGCCACCAGAGAACGGGCCGCCTCGCTCAGACCCTTCTTGGCCCCGATTCGTTCTCCGGGTGGGGCGTGCGGACGGTGGCGGCTCGAGAGCGACGCTACAACCCGATGGGGTATCACAACGGCGCTGTCTGGCCGCACGACACGGCTCTCATCGCGCGCGGGCTCGCGCGGTGCGGTCTCGGCGCGGAGGCCGCCGAGCTGTGGACCGGCCTCTTCGAAGCGGCGCAGTGGTTCGATCAACACCGGATGCCGGAGCTCTTCTGCGGCTTTCCGCGCGCCCGTGGCGAGGGGCCCACCCGCTACCCTACCGCTTGCGCTCCTCAGGCCTGGGCGGCTGCGTCGGTGTTCTTGCTGTTTCAGTCCTGTTTGGGGATCGAGATCGACGCCAGGACACAGACCGTGTCGCTCACGCGACCGTTTCTGCCGGCCTCTCTCGACGAGTTCCGGATCCACAACCTTGGCGTCGGCGCTGGAACCGTCGATCTTCTCGTTGTCCGGCACGAGCATGACGTGGGCGTCACCGTGCTTCATCGCGAAGGCGACATTCGGGTCCTGGTCGACGAGACCGGGGACCTGCCCGCCGCGTTGCCGAGGTCCAGGCCTTGACGGGCAGCTCCTGAGCGACATCGCATACACTCCGGTGCGTGGTGGCCGAGCTCCTCATCATCGTGGCGCTGACTCTCATGAACGGCTTCTTCGCCGGCGCCGAGATCGCGCTCATCACGATCCGGCCCACCCGCCTCAACGAGCTAGTAGAGGCGGGCAACCGCTCGGCACGGGCCGCCGCGGCCCTCCGCGCGCTTCCGGAGCGCTTCCTGGCGACAACTCAGATCGGGATGACGGTGGTGGGGGCCACCGCGGCGGCTCTCGGAGGCGCGACGCTAGCGGCACAGCTGGCCGTGCCGATCGCGCGCATTCCGGTCGCGGGAAGATACGCGCACGGGATCGCGCTGGCGCTGGTGGTGGCTGGGATCTCATATCTCGCGATCGTCCTCGGCGAACTGATCCCCAAATCGCTGGCGCTGCGGAACGCCGAGCGGTACGCGCTGATAGCGGCCCGACCACTGGCGGCGCTGGCGAAGGTCGCGCGCCCTGTCATCTGGGTTCTCACCAGGAGCTCGAATGCGTTGCTTCGCCCGTTCGGCGATCAGACCACGTTCACGGAGGCGCGCCACTCCCCCGAGGAGCTGCAGGCCCTGGTGGGCGAGGCGGCGCGGGCCGGAACCGTCGACCGGCGCGCGGGGGAGATCGCCACCCGCGCGATCCAGTTCGGCGAGACCAAGGTATCGGCGGTCATGGTGCCTCGGCAGCGCATCGTCGCCGTGGCCAAGAACGCCACGGCCGACGAGCTGCGCCACATCGCGCTCGAAGAGGGACACGCCCGGATGCCGGTGTACGAGGGGAGCCTGGACAACATCGTCGGTTACATGACCGTCAAGGACGTGCTCGCTTTGGCCTGGGAGGGGAAGCTCATCGTTCCGGCGGATCTCGTCCGCACGGCCCACTTCGTCCCGGAGATGACGTCGGCGGCCCAGGTGCTGCAGGATCTGCAACAGCGCCGATCTCACATGGCCATCGTCGTCGACGAGCACGGCACGGTGGCCGGCATCGTCACGTTGGAGGATCTCATCGAGGAGCTGGTGGGCGAGATCTACAGCGAGCAGGTCGTGCCCCTCGAGCTCCTGCAGCGCGCCGAGGACGGCAGCGCTGTCGCGGCCGGCGAGCTGCCGGTGCGGGACGCCAATCGCCAGCTCGAGCTCGAGCTGCCCGAGTCCGACTCGTACTCGACGCTGGCCGGCCTGTGCCTAACGCTGGCGGGACGCATTCCTGAGAAGGGTGCACGTTTCGAGCTCCCCGACGCCGTCATCGAGGTCTTGGAGGCGACGTCGCAGCGGGTGAGGATCGTTCGAATCTCGCGTCGGTCATAACCGAACGCCTTCCAGCCGAGACAATGGCCGGGGCCAGCTGAGGGTGGCCCCGGCCTTCGCAGTCACATCGCAGACGTCGCCAGAACCTGGGGCTGAGCTTTTCCGCGCCCGCAGACCAGCGTCGGCTGCGGTGGAGTTAGAGCCTCCACCTCACGCTCGGCGCGGGCGACCGCACCGGTCTTGTACGCCCAACCACCGGCCTTCCGCAGCTCTTCCAGCCGCGCGAGCGCGGCCGCCTGCGCAGGTGACGGCGCGACCGGTTCCGCCTGGGCGATCGCGACCAGAGCCTGCACCTCACGTTCTGCGCGGGCGACGGCACCAGTCTTGTACGCCCAGCCGCCAGCCTGGCGCAGCTCGTCCAGCCTCGCGAGCGCAGCTGCCTCGGTCGGCGACGGCGTCGCGGGGGGCGGGCACGACTGTGCCTCGGCGACAGCCCTATCCGCCTCCTCCTGGTAACGAACGGCGTCGCGCTGGGCCCGGTCGACCTGGCCGGTCTTATAGGCCCAGCCCCCGGCCCTCGCGAGCTCGGCGGCGCGTTGCCGAGCGGCGTCCGCTTGCTGTTGCGCGGCCGCGGCACGCGCCAGTGGGGTGGCGCGGTCGGTCCCTTGCGCGTTTGCACCCGTGGACCAGCCGAGCGTCAGGCCCGCGATGATCATACCAACCTTGGATACTCCGCTTTTCGCAAACATGGTGTTCCTCTCTTTCCTCTTCGTCGTCCTTCGTTGCCGCTTCGCACCATCGGTGCGGCGTTGGTCGACCCGAAGCAAACTTTCCCATTGGCGTTGTTAAATAGTCGTTAAATTGGCGCTCGCTCGCCTGGCGCCGACCCCCGGCACTACGCGCGGACGTGCGCCGGGCCGACAAGGCTGTCGGCGGCTCCCTTCGGCGCGAGTTCGACTCCTGCGACGAGCACTGACGACCAGCACCCAGGGAGGGGCGATCACGGCGAGCGGACGTCGGGCGCCTGCCGGGGTCCAAGGTACGCTGTTTGGGCCGTCGCAGCCTTGACGTCTATCCGACTGTGCTTCCACTAACAGCAAGGATCTGGTCATTCGAACCATGGGCACCTTCTTGCGATCGGTAGTCCCGGCGGATGCATGCGCCTTGGTGCGCACCCAGTGCCTTGGTTCCCGCGCCCCGTCGCTGCGCCGACGGCGCGCTCGACATTCCGCGCAGCGGCAAGCGATGACATTCCGTGAGAACCACACAACACCTCCGAACCGTCGCAAGGGAGTTTTGGGAGACGCCCTGGCGCCTCATGATTCCTCCGATCGCCTTTGGGGTGATCATCTGGATCGCACATTGTTGATCTTCCCGACGCTGCCTGCGGCAGCCGTCGAGCGCATCACGTAGGTGGTTGGAGCATCGACCGGCCAGCGGGGAGGGACGCCTGGTCGCGCGGGTCAAGCGAGGGGCGCCTCTCCGGCTGTCATCCGAGCGCGTTGGGCGAATTCGACGGTCTGCGGCCCCGAGCCTGGCCTCGGACGGCGACCGGCGGCTCGCCAGCGACAATCCGATAGTGCCCGGGCTTTGGTTGCAGCGGCGAACTTCCCTCGGACAGCGCGCTGTACGCCGGGCGCGACACTCTCCGCTCTACGCGGACCAGTCGATCCCAAATCTCCGCCTCCTGCCCGAGAACGCGGGCCGCCGCGCTGAGGTCAAACCGGCTCGGCAATACCATTGGGCGCGCGCCGATCACGCCCCCGCGTACGACATCCGCCAAGCGGCGGAAGACGTCGCGGCCGAAGCGGTCGTAGTAGAGGACCGTGTGCGCGGTCGACAACGAGCCAGCCCAGGGATAGCGGCGCAGCAGCCAACCCGCGGAAAGATCGTCGAGAGCGCGATCGAGGCGCGCCGGCTCGTCACCGGTCTTGGAGGGGACGTCCTCCTCGAAGAAGAGCCCGGTCCCCAGGGAGTCTCCTTCGACTTGCCAGACCTCTCGGATGCCGAAGCGCTCGGGTGCTTGGGCAACCAGCGCGCCATGCGTGAGATCGAACTCACCCACGAGGAAGGCGGCGACGCGGTCCCGCCGTTCATCGAGAAACCGCAGCGTTTCCAGCGCATCATCGAGGGTCTCCGTCGGAAAGCCGGTGAAGCACATCGCCTCTGCGGCGATTCCAGCAGCCGCGAGGCGATCGATCACCTCCCCGACGACGGCCACCGGCGCCCCTTTGTCGATGAGGCCGAGGATTCGGGGGCTCGCCGATTCGACCCCCAGCGCACATGCAACGGCGCCGCCCCGCCGGAGCGTCTTGGCACGCTCGGTAGTCAGGTAGCGTTCAGGTTTGAGGTCCGTAGCCCAACGGAGGTCCAGACCCGCGTCGGCCAACGCGCCAGCGAGCTTCACGATCGTCTTGGGCGCAACCGAATCCTGCGACAGATAGAAGTAGCGCGTGCCGTAACGCGCCGACAGCGCGCCGAGATGCGCGACGACAGTCTCGATGCCGCGCTCACGGTAGCTGGCCGTGCCGACCTCGGCGAGACCATAGTGGCAGAATGTGCACTTGCCCCAGTAACAGCCACGAGTCGGGTCGTATGGCAGCGTCAAGCGGGGCGAGAGGTACTTGTCCAGCGCAAGGCCGTCGAAGTCGGGAGACGGTAGCCGCCGCATGTCTTCGCTGGCTTCGCCGGGAGTAGACTTTGCCCCCAGCAGGCGATCGCGATGGACCAGGTTCGGGATGGCAGCCAACGCGCGCGGATCTCCACCCCGTTCGTCCAGCGCGCGTAGCAGCGCCAGCAACGTGTGTTCGCCTTCGAACACCACCGCCGTATCGAAAGGTCCGAGAGCCGCTCGGAGGGCAGGGCCGCGAAGGCGGATCAAGAGCTGCGTAATCGCCGGTCCCCCGATCGTGAGGTGCACGTCCGGCAGCTCCCGCCGCAGCTTGTGACCGAACGCGAAAGCCGGCTGAAGCTGCCCCGGAAAGCAGAGCGAGATTCCCACCGCGCCGACTCCCGCCGCCCGCAAGCGCGGCGCCAGCTCGCCGACGACGTAGGCATCGAACGGATCCCGATCCGGCTCCGCGTCCCGCGCGATCTCCTCCGGCGTCGTGAGCGCGAACGGAGTCCGGTATCCCGTGAAGTCGAGCTGCAGCGGCGCGTGGGCTGCCGAGATCACCCGCAGCGCGGCGTCGACGGTATCGACCGCGCGCGCGTAGAGGTCGGGGTCGAAGAACCGGATACCGTCGCGCAAGATCGCCACCGCTTCGCCGATCCCGTCCGGAACGGCGTGCGCGTCGCCCCGCGCCTGCCATAAGGACAAGTACTCGAGCTGTTCGACATGGTTCAGCGACGCCCGACTGTCGAACCACCGGAGTCGATTCTCGACGCGATCACGCATCGCCGCCATCGGTTCGTGCCTGAGGAGCGCGTCGTAAGCTTCAACGTTCGCGTCAATGGGAAGCACCTCGACCCCATTCGCGCGCAAGAACCCAGTCAGCATCGGCACCGCCAGGTACGGCGCCGTCGGGTCACAGGTCGGCGGATAGACGAGAGCGATCTTCATATGGCGGTCCGGCAGCGCGAAGTATCCCCGGAGCGTCGTGCGCCGTCCATACGTGCCGGGGTTTACGGACGCGCCGGAGTTGGTGTGAATGGACGCGCTCGACTGATCGGGGCGCCGGTGTCGCCGTTTGCGCACGATGTTCCAAGTGTCCATGCAGACAGCACGGCGCCGCACCGACGACACTTTCGCAGAATGCAGGAAGTTCGCGCCTGCCGGGCGAGACTCCTGAACTTGGAACTGGCACGTCCGATGCTTCCTCAAGGAGCGAGCTCACACGCGGTGGCATCCAATGAGCTCCGTCATGTCGTTGGCAACTGTTCTCGGCGCCATCTCGGTCCCGTCGTGTCCCGAAACTCGATCGGGAGAAACGTGAGTGAAGCCAGGTGCTTGCCGATGGGCAAGGAGAGGCTGTACAGACGAGATCTCGACGCGTAGAAGGGGCGAATGGGACGGAGGGCGAGGCCAGCGAGGGCGGAGAAGACGCTGCCAATGCCGTTGAAGTTTCTGGCGGCGTGGATCGCGACGTGGCTTGGGGAACAGCAGGCTCGGGTGATCGATTACCAGCGTGCGGAGAACGCAGCGCTTCTGGAACGGCTCGGGAAGCACCGGCTCCGACTGACGGACGGGGAGCGCCGGCGCCTGGCGAAGCTGGGCAAGGCGCTCGGCCGGAAGGCGTTGCAACAGGTGGCCACGATCGCGACGCCGGACTCGATCCTCCGGTGGTACCGCGAGTTGGTGGCGGCGAAGTACGACGGGAGCAAAAAGCGCAGACCTGGACGGCCGCGGAAGGCCGCGGAGATCGTGAGGCTGCTGCTGGAGATGGTCCGGCAGAACCCGGGATGGGGCTACACGAGGCTGCGGGACGCGCTGAACAACCTGGGCTACAAGATCGGACGAACGACGATAGAGCGGATCCTGAGGGAGCACGGCATCGAGCCTGCGCCGGAGCGGAAGCGCCAGTACTCGTGGGCGACGTTCATCAAGGCGCACCTTGG
>Ga0209890_10000318_pt1 | contig 22148 bp, 19 predicted proteins | sample OrgsoiDNA2013049_FD_185799 | JGI IMG/M metagenome (GOLD analysis project Ga0209890, IMG submission 185799) | Permafrost soil microbial communities from the Arctic, to analyse light accelerated degradation of dissolved organic matter (DOM) -... | ecosystem: Environmental > Terrestrial > Soil >...
CGAGACCGCCGGGGTCGGTGGCAGCCCGTGGGCCAACGACATCATGACCATCCTCAACAACCTCTCGGTCGTCGACAACAACAGCGCCGCCTCGATCGGTGGCGGCGGGACCCCCCTGGTGCCGCTCGCCCCGCCGCTGGCCGTCGGCGCGCAACCGTCGGGTCCGATTCCACAGCACTTCGCGCCGAGCGGGGTCGGCGCACCGCAGGCGGCAGTCACCTCCGACGGCTCCGCGCAGATGGTCTTCTGGAAGGGGGCCAACAACCAGCTCGCCGAGGCCTGGTACGCCGGTGCATGGAATGGACCCGTCGGCCTCCCACAGCTGGGGACGCTCACCTCCACCCCGGCTGTTGCGGTCAGCAAGGACGGCAGGACGCAGCTCGTCTTCTGGCAGGGACCCGGCGGTCACCTCATGGAGGCCTGGTGGAACGGTCGCTGGAACGGTCCCGTCGACTGGACGGCGACCAACCGTTGGCCGGCCTCGGTCGGCTCCGCGCCCAGCGTGGCCTTCGCCCCAGACGGCACCCAGCTGATCTTCTGGCATGGCCCCGGTGGTCACCTCGATGAGGTGTGGTGGAACGGCCACTGGAACGGACCGGTCGACTGGACAGCCGCCAACCGCTGGCCCGCCTCGGTGACCTCCGCGCCCAGCGTGACCTTCGCTCCCGACGGCACCCAGCTGATCTTCTGGCAGGGCCCCGGTGGCCACCTCGACGAGGTGTGGTGGAACGGCCATTGGAACGGACCCGTCGACTGGACCGCCGCCAACCGCTGGCCCGCCTCGGTCGGCTCCGCGCCCAGCGTGGCCTTCGCTCCCGACGGCACCCAGCTGATCTTCTGGCAGGGTCCCGGCGGTCACCTCCAGGAGGCGTGGTGGAACGGCCATTGGAACGGACCCGTCGACTGGACCACCGCCAAGGGTTGGGGATCCCCCCTGGGCTCAGCCCCCAGCGCCGCCGTCCAGCACGACGGCACCCAGTTGATCTTCTGGCAGGGAGCGGGCGGTCACCTCATCGAGGCCTGGTGGAACGGGCACTGGAACGGCCCCGTCGACTGGAGCGCGTAGCACCCGCGCCGCGAGGCGGACGGTCGCCGCGAGGCGGCGCTTCTACAATCGCGTGATGAGCAGGGTCATCCAGCTGCGCGTGCGCCGGCTCGACGCGTCGATGCGCGACGACATGCAGAGCCGGTTCGCGGAGCTTGTCGCCGGGCGCGACTGGCGTGACGGCACCCCCTGGCTCGCCGACCAGGACTCGCGCGGCCTCCTGCCTCAGCTCTTCTTCGACCAGGCGCGGGTCCACGCACGGCTGCGCGGCGACGAGCGGCCGCTCGCCGCTGCCACCTACGTGCGCATCGCCGGCGACGAGGCCGACGCCCTGGCTCTCGCCTTCATCGCTCGGGACATCTCCGAGCGATTCTCCGCCGAGGTCGAGCTCCACGACCCCGACAACCCCATCGCCAAGCTGCGCAACGTGGAGCTGAGCGAGGGGCTGCTCAACAACGGCCGGCCGCTGGAGAGCATCCTGGTTCGCCGTGCCATCTTCCGGCGTATGCCCAACGGAACGCGCATGGAGATGATCCCGCCCCACGGGCGCGGCTCGGCCTTCGGGCGAACGGCGGAGGACGATCGCGAACGGAGCTGGAGCTTCATCGTCCACGACATCCGCGTCGTCGAGCGGTCCTTCCTCGACGCCGAGGCCGAGGCGATGCGCATCTTCCGCGGCCTCAGCGCCCTCCCCTCCGACGATCGGGTCTGACGGGCGGGGCCGGTCAGGCGGTGCGGCGCGCCCGGAGCGAGACCAGCTGTTCGTGCTCGCCGCCGCTGCCCGCATACCGGAACAGCTCGGGCGGCCGTCCGCCGGTGCCAGCAGGTGAACGGAAGCGGGCCACCTTCGCCCTCAGGGTGGTGAGCTCGCGGTCCGGCACAGGGCGGAGCAGCCCGCTCTCGCGCAGTTCCTGGATGCGGCGCCGGAAGGTGCGGTCGCTGCCCTCGGGGCCGCCGTGGAGGGCGACATGGACGCGGAGCAGGTCGTCGCCCGTGAAGACGTCACCGACCAGCCCGGCAGCACCTCCGATCTGCCGGGCGTCACGGCGGAGGCGCTCGGTGGCCAGCCGGATGGCGGCGCTGTCGCGGGCCTCGAGGCGCAGTCCGCGCCCGACCGTGGCCCAGGTCCCCGGCCCGGTCACCTCGCCAATCGGGGCGGTCGCGTAGTACCAGGCGGTCACGGTGCGCGGCCCGCGGCCGGGGTCGTCGTCGATGCCGACGAGGCGGAGCCGCTCACTGCGCACGCCCTTCCTGACGCCCACGTCGACGCCGGCGGCGGCCGCCACGCGAATGGCGGCAGCGGCAAAGCGCTCGCGAGCCTCGAGGTCTCCCCGAGGCAGGCCGCGGCGCACCGTCAGCACCTGGAGAGCCCGGCTCGGGGCCACTGCGGGGTCTGCGTCGAAGCCGAACACGGCAACGCCCACCGCCATCGCCGCCTGAGCCGCACGCGCCATCTCGCCTCCTTGTTTAGGCTGATGATGGCACAAACTACCGGTTTGGAGTCCCTCCTGCGGCGCGAATGACGCGATCGCTCGATCGCGCGACCGCCGTTGGCATCCCGTGGGCGGGGCAGGGATCGAACCCGCGGCCTTCTCGGTGTAAGCGAGACGCTCTGACCAGCTGAGCTACCCGCCCATTCCGCGCCACTCTACGTCAGCCACCCCGCGTGGGCGGCAGGGAGGCGACCTCGTCAGCCGCCACCGTGGTGTGGAGGTGGTCCGCGGCGATGAGCACGATGCGGTCGGCGGTGATCTCCACGTCCGATCCGAGGATCCCGTGGCGCACGGACACGCCGTGGAAGATGTCCGCGCCATCATCGGCGAGCACGCGGTGGACGGCGCCGATCGACCCCCCCTCGCGGTCCAGGATGGCGTGCCCGGGCTTGATGACCCGCCAGGCCAGCGTCTCTTCGTCGGGGTCGTGCACGTCGGCCATCAGGTCACCTCCTCATCGTGTGGTCGCGGGTCAGGATAGGGCGGAAGGACTCGCCCGGGCTCCATGCGCGTCACTGAGCCGGCGCCGTCGGCAACGATGGCGAGGGCGGCCATGCCGAGGAAGAGGCCGTGCCCGACCACGCCGGGGATGGCGTCGATCTCAGCCGCAAGTCCCTCCGGGTCCGCGATGGCCCCGAAGTCGCCCTCGGCGATGAGGTTGCCGTTGTCAGTGCGCACCGCCAGGCCGTTGGCGTCGAGGCGCAGGGTGAACGCGGCGCCCGTCCTGCCGAGCAGTGCCAGGGTGCGGTGCACGCCGAACCCGAGCACCTCCACGGGGACAACTCCCGCCAAGCCGGGGCGCAGCTTGCTCTCGTCGGCGATGACCACGAAGCGCGCAGCCGCCGACGCCACGATGCGCTCCCGAACCAGCGCGGCGCCCCGCCCCTTGATCAGGCGAAGCTCGGGATCGACCACGTCGGCGCCATCCACGGCCAGGTCCACGCCTCTCCCCTCCAACTCGAGAAGCGGGATGTGGTGTCGTTCCGCCAGGGTCGCACTCGCCAGCGAGGTCGCCACGGCGGTGACGTGGAGGCCGTCGGCGACGCGCGCTCCGACCGCCTCGATGAACCATCGCGCCGTGGTCCCCGTGCCCAGCCCCACCGTCATGCCGTCTTCGACGAGGAGCGCCGCCGCCTCCCCCACCGCGCGCTTGGCCATCTCCTGGTCCATCGCCGCAGGCTAGCAGGGCGCCTCGGGCCTCAGGCGATCCGCCTGCGCAGGTCCTCGTACGCCACCAGGCGGTCGGCTCCCTCAGGCTGGCGCATGAACGCCTCCTGGACGCCGAAGATGGCCTCGATCAACTCGGCCGGGTTGACGCCCGGCCGGGCGATCACGCCGCGGCGGCGCAGGGACACCAGAACGCGGGTCGGCACGGCCCCCCCGCGGAGGTTGACCTCCTCCAATTGTGTGAGTAGGCCGTCGAGTTCGCAGAGTGCGTCGCGGCGGTGCGCCCGCCTCTCCTCCTCCTCCTCGGCCCAGGTCAGCTGGTTGAGCACGCGATTGCGGACGAAGGTTGCCATCGCAGGTGTCCTCGGGAAGCGCGCCTGCTCGGGGGGTGGAAGAACGTGGAAAGAACGAGCCGAGCGGGTTGGCGATCCTGGGGCCGCATGGTAGCGGGATTGGCGGCCGTTGACCAGTGGTTTGTGGGTTTGCACCGACTTGTTGGCGAGGATCTCGTCATCCGAGCACAAATCGCCAGGCGTGTGTGACCCCGGAAGTCCCGCTCAGACGGTGACCGCGCGGTCCTCGGCAATCACCGACTGCACATGCCCCCCGGCGCGGACCAGGGCGCGCCCGGTGACCGCGGCGAAGTCAACCGCCACCCGGCCGGCGACATCGTGGAGCCGCGGCACGGGTCGGACGCCCAGCGACTCCAGCGAGCACACCCCGGCTCCGCTGATCCCGCAGGGGATCACCTCAGCAAACCAGCCCAGGTCGGTGCTGACGTTGAGGGCCGCCCCGTGGGTGGTCACGCCGGACGCGAGTTTGACGCCGATGGCGGCCAGCTTGGCCTCGCCCACCCAGATCCCGGTGAACGGGGGGCGACGCTCTGCCGCGACGCCGTAGGCTGCCACCGCGCCGATCAACGCCCCCTCGAGCGCGCGCAGGTGGGCGACGACGTCACCGCGGCCGGGGTGCCCCGCGAGGGGAAAGACGTCCGCGATCCGCAGGATCGGGTAGGCCACCAGCTGGCCGGGGCCGTGGAAGGTCACCGAGCCGCCGCGGTCGACATCGACGTAGTCGGCGCCGAGGGAGCGCAGGTGCTCGGGCCCGCTGGGGACGTGGTCCGCCGACCCGGTCCGGCCCATGGTGTACACCGCCGGGTGTTCGACGAGCAGGAGCAGGTCATCGATCTCATCGCGCGCCCGGGCTGCGGCGAGCCGCCGCTGCAGGGCCCACGCCTCCCTGTAGGGCACTCGCCCGAGCCATAGGTACTCGAGTGTGGCCATGCCTCAGACGGCGCTCGCCGCCACCGCCTGCTCGTGGGCGTGGTAGGAACTGCGCACCAGGGGCCCGCTCTCGACGTGGAGGAAGCCGAGGCGGAGCCCGAAGTCCTTCAGCTCCGCGAACTCGTCGGGCGTCCAGTAGCGCACCAGCGGATGGTGTTTGAGTGAAGGACGCAGGTACTGGCCGATGGTGACGATCTCGACGTCGTGGGCACGGAGGTCGGTGAGCAGTTGCCTCACCTCCCCCATCTCCTCGCCGAGCCCCAGCATGAGCCCGCTCTTGGTGCGGCTGCGCGGTTCCAGCTTCTTGGCCTGCTCCAGGAGGGTCAGGCTCTGCCCGTAACCGGCCTTGGGCCGCACCCTCGGGTAGAGGCGCTCGATCGTCTCCAGGTTGTGGTTGAAGATCTCCGGAACTACGGCCATCACCACCCGCAATGAGTCGATGCTGCCGTTGAAATCGGGAGTGAGCACCTCGATGGTCGTGCCCGGGGCCTGCCGGCGGATCTCGCGGATCGTCTCCGCGAAGAGGCCGGCGCCGAAGTCAGGCAGGTCGTCGCGATCGACGGAGGTGACCACCGCGTGGGCCAGGCTCATCTGCGCGACGGCGGCGCCCACCCGGCGTGGCTCATCGGCGTCGATGTCACCGCCGCGCCTGCCGCTGGTGACCGCGCAGAAGGCGCAGGCACGGGTGCAGACCTCACCCAGGATCATGAACGTGGCGGTGCCGTGGCCCCAGCATTCCGCGATGTTGGGGCAGCGCGCCTCCTCGCACACGGTGACCAGGTCGAGGCCACGCATCAGGGTGCGGACCTTGCTGTAGCCGTCACCTGCAGGTAGTTTCACCGTCAGCCACGGCGGACGCCTGTCCACACCCTCCGGCAGCAGGCGCTGGTGCAGAGGGCGCGTGTCCTCCTGCCGGCTCGCGCGCGGTGTCGGCGTCAACGGGATGTCGCGCATGCCACCCTCAACTCTACAGCGCACTCGATCGGTGGCGGCCGGGTCACGGTGAGCCACAATCTCAGCAATGACAGTCAGCCCGCCGCTGCCGCGCAACGAGCCCGTCCTCGAGTACCGGCCTGGCTCCGCCGAGCGCGCCGCCGTGCGCGCCGCGCTCGACCACCTCGCCGCGTCGGTGCCCCTCCCCCTCCCGATGCGCATCGACGGCGCGGACATCGAGGGTTCGGGAACCCCGTTCACCGTGACCGCGCCGCACCGCCATCGGCTGGTCCTGGGTGAGGGCCACACCGCCACCGCGGCCGAGGTCACCAGCGCGGTCGACGCGGCCCTGCGCGCCGGCAGGGACTGGGCGGACGCATCGTTCGAATCTCGCGCGGCCGTGTTCCTGCGCGCCGCCGACCTCCTCGCCGGGCCGTGGCGGGCACGCGTCAACGCGGCCACGATGCTGGGCCAGAGCAAGACGGTCTTCCAGGCGGAGATCGATGCCGCCGCCGAGCTGATCGATTTCTGGCGCTTCAACGTCCACTACGCGGCTCACCTCAACGACAGCCAGCCGATCTCACCGCCCGGCGTGTGGAACCGGATGGAGCTGCGTCCGCTCGAGGGCTTCGTGCTGGCCATCACCCCCTTCAACTTCACGTCGATCGCGGGCAACCTGCCGACCGCGCCCGCGCTCATGGGCAACACCGTGGTCTGGAAGCCGGCCACCACCCAGCAGCTGGCCGCGTCCGTGCTGATGCAGGTCCTCGAGGCAGCCGGCCTGCCCCCGGGGGTCATCAACATGGTGACGGGCCACAGTGGCGGGATCGCCGCCGCCGCCCTCCCCCACCGCGACCTCGCGGGCGTCCACTTCACCGGCTCGACCGGCACCTTCCAGCAGATCTGGTCGACGGTCAGCGCCAACCTCAGCGGCTACCGGACGTACCCGCGGTTGGTCGGCGAGACCGGCGGCAAGGACTTCGTTGTCGCGCATCCCTCGGCATCCCTCGACGCCCTGCTCGTCGGGCTGCTGCGCGGCGCGTTCGAGTACCAGGGCCAGAAGTGCTCCGCGGCGTCACGCGCGTATGTCCCGCGCGCCCTGTGGGAGGAGTTGCGCGGCCCGCTCGCGGCGGCGACGGAGTCGCTGGCGGTCGGCGACCCCACCGACATGCGCAGCTTCATGGGAGCTGTGATCGACGAAAGCGCCTTCCGCATCCACGAGACGGCGATCGCGTCGGCTCGCGACGACACCACCATCACACTGGTCGCCGGCGGGGAATGCGACGACAGCGAGGGTTGGTTCGTCAGACCCACCATCTTCGAGACGGCGGATCCACACCACGACCTCATGGAGCGCGAGCTGTTCGGCCCCATCCTCACCGTCCATCCCTACGCGGAGGACGACTGGGAGACCGTCCTGCGCACCGTCGACGGGACCTCACCGTACGCCCTCACAGGAGCCGTGTTCGCGACCGACCGCGCGGCCGTCGACACCGCGCTGCGCGTGCTGCGCAATGCGGCGGGCAACTTCTACATCAACGACAAGCCCACCGGCGCCGTGGTCGGCCAGCAGCCCTTCGGGGGCGGCCGTGCCAGCGGCACCAACGACAAGGCCGGCTCTGCCTACAACCTGCTGCGCTGGGTGTCACCGCGCGCCATCAAGGAGACCTTCAACCCGCCCACCGACTGGCGTTACCCCCACCAGGCCCTCGACTGAGGCGACGTTCCTCCTCAGACACCGCCGGTGCGCTCACGGGCCGCTCGCCACGGTGAAGGTCCACGTCGACGAATAGATGCCGGCGTACGCGTTGGCGGGGATGGCGAGGGTGGCCGTCGTGACCAACGTCTCGTGGCCCCGGCCGGTGCCGGCGATCGCGTTGAAGAGCTTGGTCGCCGTCGGGTTCGAGGCGCCGGCCGGCAGCGTGTACGGGTAGGCCACCGACGTTGTCGGCAGGGTGCACGTGAAGCCCGTGTCACATGAGACCGTCGGTGCCAGAAGGAGCGTGGTCGCCCCGGCCCCGAGGTGATGGGTCCCCGCGGCGAACCAGGTCGAGGTGGCGCTGACGCTCCAGCCCACGCCCTCCGTGCTGTCGACAACGTCCCAGCTCAGGGCCGCCGAGATCGTGTGGTCGGTGCCGTCGAGCCCCTGACCGGGGAACGTCACGGACGTCGGCTGAGTGATCGACAGGCAGTTGGCGTTGGCGCCCTCGCAGTAGTGGACCTGCGCGCGCTGCAGCGAGAGAGCACTCGGATACACGGCCACGTCGTCGATGATTCCGTTGAAGAAGTTGCTGGTGGGAGCGCTCGGCCACCCTGCGAGGTTGTCCTCGCCGACGCGCCAGTACCCCGTGTAGTTCTGCGCCGTCGTGGTGGTCGGATCGGATGCGACCTGGCTGCCGTCGACATCGAGGAACATCCCTGCGCTGGACAGAGTGGCGACGACGTGGTGCGCGAGGCTGTCGTTGTAGGACAGCGCGGAGTTGATGGTTCGCAGCGCGCCGGCGGACACGCCGAAGTACAGCTGGCCGCTGTTGGCCATGTAGACGGCACGGTCGGCGTTGACGCTGTTGCCAATCTGGGTGTCGCCGAAGCCGACGAGCCTGCCACCGGTCGTCGTGGAGGTCTTGAACCAGGCCTCGATGGAGAACGTTGTCGGGTCGACGTACGACGCGCTGCCGTACACGTACTGGGTCGTGCCGTTGAGTGTCAGTGCGGTGTCGGTGTCCGTCATCAGCGTGCCGGCCGTCGCCTGCGTGGGGGAGCCGACTTCCGTGCCAATGCTTGCGTTGCCCGACGAATCGAGCGCCGTTGTGGGCGCCGTCTCATCGAAACGGAAGTACAGGGTCGGCGTGTCACCGAACACCTCGGATGCGTACGGGTGCGTCCCGCCGGTGGGGGTCACGGACGCAGCCGCGGTGACCGTCGTGCCGCTGCCGAACGCGTTGATCCCGTAGACCGCGAACTTGTAGGCGGTTGCGCCGGTGAGCCCCGACAGGGTCACACTGGTCGACGTCCCCGGGATGGCGGTCGCGTTGCGCGGCGACAGGCCGGCTGCGAGCGCGGTGACCACGTAGCTGGACACGGCTCCCCCTGTTGCGGGTGCGGTCCAGGAGATCGTCGCCTTGTCGGCGCCCGCGACGGCGCTGAGGGCACGCACCGGTCCGGGCTGCTGCAGCGGCTTGAAGGCAGCCACAACCCCAAGCCAGGCGGCGGCCGTCGGCGCAGTCTCCGCCTCGCTGGCCACGGCCGTGGCCAGGTTCTGCCTGTAGTCCGTGGCCACCTTGCGGGCGGGGTCGGTGACATCGTGCGTCCAGCCGGCCCCGACTGTGAAGCTGCCCTCGGCGGCGCCGGTGCGAAATGCGGTGATCCCGAGGTCGCCGGCGACGGTCGTCGAGGCGCTCGTCGAGACCGTCAGCGACGTGGCACTGGCCACGGTGGCTGTGCCCGCCGCGTCCAGGAAGCTCGACGTGGCCGCGCCGCTCCATTCACTCATCTGGCCAACCGCGCCGATGGAGGTCGTCGACGAGGTGAACGCGGCGCTGGTGACCCCGCCGGGGTTGGCCGGGTCGTACCAGATCTCGGCACGGCCGACGCCCGATTGCCAGGTGCCGGCGGCCAGCACCCAGCCGGCGGGTCCCGAATAGGCGAAGCTGCTCGACGTGCCGCCATTGGAGACCACGGCGACCAGCAGGTTGCCGGCCGTGCTCGCGGCGGACATTGTCACGGTCACGTCTCCGGTCGCCGAGACGATCTCAGAGCCCGCCTGCACCCGCGTGGTCGACCCGGCTTCCACCCTGTGCTCGCGCAGGGGACTCCACGGTGACAGCCCGCCGGCGATCACGATGACCACGAGGGCCGCACGGCGGAACCGCCGGCGAGCGACGGCGGGGCGACGCATCAGCCGCTGTCGGCAGCCCGCGTTGTCCCGCGCATCGCCGATGCGGGCTCAGGATCGCGCCGGCGGCGCTGACGGCGGAGCAGGGAGACGAGGAGGACGACGGTGACGAGGAGCACGGCAAGCACCACGGCGCCGGCGATCATGACCGCGGCCAACCACGCGGGCGGGCCGGAGGGAGCCGCAGCCGATATGGTGGCCGCAGCCGGCACAGCGCTGCCGGGAACGCCCTTGAGGCTGGTGCCCAGCCTGGCTCGCGATGTGCTGGTCACGGGGGCGGCCAACCCCGCGCCGGTCGCGGACGCGTCGATGGTGTACATCCCGGGAGAGAGAGTGTCCGGCCACGGGAACGGGAAGGCGATGGTGTCGCCGGGGAGGATGGTGTCGAGGTTGCGCGTGACTGCGCGCTGGTACCCGCCGGGGCCGGAAAGGGTGATGGTCAGGGTGGGTCGCCCCAAGAGCCGACCGGTGTCGGTCAGCGACACCACGACGCTGGCGAGGCCCTGCGCCGTCAGCGGCTGGATGGTCGCCGCACCGACCGCCATGTCGAACGACGCCGGACCGGGCACCTTGACGAGGACGCCGACCACGGTTCGCACCACCGACGTGATGCTGATCTCGCCGTTGCCGGCAGCGGCGTGCGCGTTCTCGAACGCGAGGCCGGCGAGATGGTCGCCGGGCACTGCGCCCGCCGGCACCCTGACGGTGAAGCCCACCAGCGATGACTTCCCTGCCCCGAGGGTCAGCTCGGTCAGGTCGGTCGACAGCCACGCGCCCGCCCGGTGAACCGGGTCGGTGCGATTGGCGTACACGGCCCCCGACGGTGCTGCCGTGACGCCGTCAACGGCGCCGATGACGAGGTCGACCGAGGCAGCGTTGGGATTGCCGACGCGCACATCATCGCGGTAGGTGCCACCCGGCGAGATGGTCGGGATGAAATAGTTCCTGGTGGCTGGATTGCCCGGGTCCCAGTGGAGCGGCCCGGCACTGACCCCGCCCGCGGAGAACGCCATGGCCCGGAGCATCGGGGGATGCGCGGCGAGAACCAGTGCGGCGCACGCGCACGCAAACGCAATCCGTCGCGTCATCAACATGGGACGACGTTCTACCCGCACTCACCGGCATGCGGTGATGCGTGTTGCCGGACCGTGGCAGATCCGCCGCCGATGTGTGAACCGGATCACGCGTGATTCAGCTCACCCCCGGCGGGCCGATCCTGAACGTTCTCCCATGCGGACAGCGCTGGGTTGGCGGGGCCGGCTACGGACCGGAGACCACCGAGTAGACCCACGCGCCGGTGTACGTGCCCGCGATCGACGTCGCCGGGACGGACAGGGCCCATGTATTGGTGCCGGTCATCCGTCCCAGGCCGGTTGCCGCGGTGGCGGAGAAGAACTTGGACGCGGTGGTCGTCACCGTGTATGGGTAGCTCACCGCGCCGGCACCGACATTGGAGGTCGGTAGCGTGCACGTGGAGCTGGCGTCGCACGACGGGAACGCCGCGGCCGAAGCCGTCGTCGGCTGGGCGAGAGTGTGTCCGGAGCTGGTCAGAACGGCGCCGCTCAGCGTCAGGTTCCAGCCGCTGCCTGCGCCGGTGGCGTCGTTGATGTCAACTGTGGCAGTGGCGTTGACGGTGTGGTCGAGACCGTCGAGGGTCTGCGACCACGCGGGCGTGGTCGACGAGAGAATGGCCGGCGAGCCGGCCCCGGTCAGCGTGGCTGTGGCATTGGCTGCCAGCGCCGGCGCGGCCGTGGCGAGGCCAAGCGTCAGGGTCGCCCCTGCGGCGACCGCCAGGATGCGAATCCGTTGTGGCGACATCGATAGTTCCTCACCAGGACTGTGGTTGCACTTTTCTGGGTGAGATCGTGTCGACTGCACGTAACGCGTCATCCGACGCAATTGCAACGACGATGCAACACTCCGCCGAAAGAACCAAGACGGCGACCGTTCCGTCACGCGCTGAGCGCGCATGCGCGATCCGCACGCGCCCTGTCTGCGCCGGCCCGGCTACATCAGGGAGCCGGTGTCGTCGATCGTTTCCAGCAGGTCCTTGACCTTCTTGAGGAAGCGGGTGGCCTGCAGGCCGTCGTTGATGCGGTGATCAAAGCTGAGCCCCAGGTTCATGATCGGGCGGATGGCGATGGCGTCGTCAACGACCACCGCCCGCTTGATCACTGCGTCCATGGCGAGGATCGCTGCCTGGGGCTGGTTGATGATCGCCTGGGTGAGCACCGTCCCCAACGCCCCGGTGTTGTTGAGCGTGAACGTGCCACCCTGGATCTCGTCGAGCTTGAGCTTGTTGGATCGGGCGCGGTCGCCGAGGTCCTGCATGGCGACGGCCAGCCCGGCGACGCTCAGCCGGTCAGCGTTGCGCACCACCGGCACGATGAGGTTCTCCTCGAGTGCCACAGCGATGCCGAGGTTGAGGTCGCGATGCACGATGAGGCCGTCGTCGCTCCACGACGCATTGAGCGTGGGGAACTGACGCAGGGCGTCGCAGACCGCGCGGGCAACCAGCGGGAGGTAGGTGAGCTTGGCCCCGTAGCGCTCCTCGAACTCGGCACGCCGGGCGCCGCGCAGCCGGGCCACGCGCGACATGTCGACCTCCATCATCACCCACGCGTGCGGCGCGGTGCGACGGCTGCGCACCATGTGTTCGGCGATGGCGCGGCGTGCCGGCGTGAGCGGGGTGAGAGTATCGCCGTCACCCGGCGCTGCCTGGGGAGCGGGCCGCGCGCCGGGCTCCGTCGCCACCGCCACCGCGGGGACGGGCGTTTCCGTCGGCGCCGGCGCGGCCACCGCCGGGCCGGGCGCGTGCCCAGCGGAGTCGCGGCGCTGCACATAGTCGAGAAGGTCTTTCTTGGAGATGCGGCCGCCGAGCCCTGTGCCCTCCACCTGCGCCAGGTCGACCTCGTGCTCTCGCACCAGCATGCGAACGGCCGGTGTGAGGTGATAGTCGGCGCCGCCTCCGCCAGGCTCCGAGGCCGGCGGCGCAACCACCGCCGCGGCGACGGGCGCGGGGACCTGCTCCGGCGCTGCCGGCGGCTCCGCCGCGGCTGGCACGGCTGGCGGCTGCACGGCCGCCGCTTCTTGCGCCACCGGCTGGACCTGCTCCGCCGGCTGCGCCGGCGCGGGCTCCTGGGCCGCGGCGCCGTTGCCCGCCGCCGCCTCCCCGTCCGCCTGGTGCCAGGCGGAGCCCGTCTGCCCCTGCTCGACTGTCTCGATGGTGCAGATGGGCTCGCCGACGGCGACGACAGCGCCCTCGGCCGCGATGTGGTCGCCCATGCTTCCCTCGGCCGGCGCCGGGATCTCGGCGTTGACCTTGTCGGTGACCACCTCCGCGATGGACTCGTATTTGGCGACCATCTCACCCGGCTGCTTCAGCCAGCGCGCGATGGTTCCCTCGGTGACGCTCTCGCCGAGCTGCGGCATGGTGACGGTCAGGGCCATGGTGTGCTGTTCCTCAGTACGCTGCCAGCGTGCGCAGTGCCGCCTCGAGCTTGTCGGGTGTGACCAGGTAGAAGTCCTCGAGCGCGTGCGCGAAGGGCATGGCGGGGATCTCGGGGCCGCCGATGCGCATCACAGGCGCGTCGAGGTACTCGAAGCACTCCTCAGCGACGATCGCCGCCACCTCGGATGCGATGCTGACGGCCAGGTTGGCCTCCTGGGCCACCATCACCTTGCCGCATTTACGAGCTGAGCTGACGATGGCGGCGCGGTCGAGCGGGCGCAGGCTGCGGAGGTCGACCACCTCACACTCGAAGCCGTCCGCGGCGAGGCGCTCGGCAGCCTCCAGGGCCATGTGCACCACCATCCCGAAGCTGAAGATGGCGATGTCGCGGCCCTCGCGCACGACGGCCGCGCTTCCCAGCGGCACCGTGTACTCCTCGTCGGGCACCTCGCCCTTGATGGAGCGGTAGGCGCGCTTGTGTTCGAAGTACAGCACCGGGTCGGGGTCGCGCACGGCACTGATGAGCAGGCCCTTGGCATCGTAGGGGGTGCTCGGCACCACCACCTTGAGCCCGGGCACGCCGCAGAACATGGCCTCGAGCGACTGCGAGTGGTAGAGCGCGCCGTGGACGCCACCGCCGAACGGTGCCCGCACGACCATCGGCACGCCCCAGTCGTTGTTGCTGCGGTAGCGCATCTTGGCCGCCTCGCTGACGATCTGGTCGACCGCCGGGAGGATGAAGTCCTGGAACTGGATCTCGGCGATGGGGCGCATGCCGTACAGCGCGGCGCCGATGCAGACGCCGACGATGCACGACTCAGCCAGCGGTGAGTCCATGACCCGCCACTCACCGAACTCCTCCTGGAGTCCCTCGGTGGTGCCGAAGACGCCGCCCTTGGCGCCCACGTCCTCGCCGAGGATCATCACCCGCTCGTCACGGCGCATCTCGTCGCGCATCCCCTCGCGGATCGCCTCGAGGTAGCTCTTGGTCGGCATCAGTCGTCCTCGGCGTAGACGTGCAGTGGGGCGGACTCGGCGAGAGGGTCGGCGGCCTGCTCGGCGAAGGCGGTGGCCTCGTCCACCTCGGCGACCAGGTCCAGACGAAGGCGGTCGGCGTCACCGGGTGCGAGGATGCCGAGATCCTCGAGCATGGAGCGGAAGTGGGGCAGGCAGTCACGCGCGCGCTCTGCGGCGAGGTCGTCGGCAGTGCGGTAGCGGCGCTGGTCATCATCCGACGAGTGCGAGGTCAGCCGGTGCAGCTTGGCTTCCAGAAGGGTCGGCCCCAGTCCGCTGCGCGCCCGCTGCACCGCGTCGCGTGCGGTGCGGTAGCAGGCGATCACATCGTTGCCGTCGACACTGACCCCCGGGATCCCGTAGGCGAGCGCGCGGTCGGCCACGTTGGGCGTGGCCATCTGTTTCTCGACGGGGACGCTGATCGCGTAGCCGTTGTTCTCGACGACGAACACCACCGCCAGCTTGTGCGTGGCCGCGAAGTTGAGCGCCTCGTGGAAGTCTCCCCCGCTCGTGCTGCCCTCGCCGAGGGCGGTCACGCAGACGGAGTCTTCGCCGCGCATCTTCATGGCGAGAGCGATCCCCGCCGCATGGAGCAGCTGCGTGGTCACCGGCGAGCCGGTGCTGATGATGTTGTGGGCTCGTGACCCGTAGTGGGCGGGCATCTGGCGGCCGCCGCTGTTGGGATCATCCGCCTTGGCCAGCACGGAGAGGATGTGGTCTCGCGGGGTCATGCCCAGCACCAGCGTCAGCGCCAGGTCGCGGTAGTACGGCGCCAGCCAATCCCGGCCCGGCTCCATGTTCATGCCCACAGCCACCTGGATCGCCTCGTGGCCGATGCCACTGATCCAGAATGGGGCTCTGCCCTGGCGGTTGAGCACCCACATGCGCTCGTCGAGAACGCGCGACCTGAGCATGTGCCGGTAGATGGTCCGCAGCGTGTCGGCGTCCACGTTCTCCCTGGTCACCGCGTGCGATCTGGCCACGACCACGTGTGTTCGCTCCTAGATGTGCAGGGCCTCGCCAGACACCGCGAGGGCGGCCTCGGCAAGTGCCTCGCTGAGAGTGGGGTGCGGGGCGACCGCCCGCGACATCTCGAACGGCGTGGCCTCGAGGAGCGCTCCCAACGCCGGGCCGTAGATCAGCTCGGTCACCTCGTTGCCGATGATGTGGACACCGAGCACGCTGTTGGAGGACCGGTCCGCGACCACCTTGGCGAAGCCGCCGGCGTCCCCCCAGACAACAGCCCGGGCGTTTCCCCGGAAGGGAAAGACACCGACGCTGACGTCGTGCCCGGCCTCACGCGCTTCCGCCTCGCTGAGTCCGACGGACGCGATCTGTGGTGTGCAGTAGGTGGTGCGCGTCACCAGGTTGCGATCCAGCGCGTGCGGATCGCGCCCCGCGATCGCCTCCATCGCGATGACACCCTCGTGCATCGCCTTGTGAGCCAGTTGGAAGCCGCCGGCGCAGTCGCCGATGGCACTGATTCCGGCCACGTTGGTGCGCTGCTCGCCGTCGACGACCACCGCCCCGCGTTCCACTGCGACGCCGGCCGCCTCGAGACCGATCTCCTCGACGTTGCCGGCACGGCCCACGGCGACGAGCAGGACCTCGGCCTCGAGGCGCTGCTCGGCGCCGTCGGCGCGCACGGTGACGGCCACCCCGCCATCGCTGCGCTCGACGCTGGCCGGGTCCAGGGTTGTGCCGACCAGGCAGCGGATGCCCCGGGCGTCGAATTGTTTGCGCAACTCGGCGCCGATCGCCTCGTCCTCCAGGGGGACCAGTCGTGGCGCCATCTCGACGATGGTGACGTCGCTGCCGGCGCTGCGCCAGAACGACGCCATCTCCACGCCCACAGCCCCTGCGCCGAGCACGATGGCGCTCGCCGGGACCCCGTCGAGGAAGAGGGCGTCGTCGCTGGTGATCACCCGCTGCGAGTCCATGTCGAGCCCGGGCACGCCCCGTGGTCGCGAGCCGGTGGCGACGATGATGTGCCCCGCCTCCAGCTCAATGTCACTCGAGTCTGCGGACGCCCGGACAACGACGCGACCCGGTCCATCGATGCGGCCCGCGCCCGCCACCACCGTCGCCTTGTTCTTCTTGAGCAGTGCCTGGACTCCCTTGTGGAGCTGGTCGACCACCGCGTCGCGTCGTGCTGCGGCGACACCGTAATCGAAGCTCACCTCGCCGGTGTTGACCCCCAGCCGGTGGCCGTCGCGCGCCTGGTCGAGGAGGGCCGCGCTCTGGAGAAGTGCCTTGGTCGGGATGCAGCCACGGTGCAGGCACGTCCCTCCGACCTTGTCGGACTCGACGACGGCGGTGCGCAGGCCCAGCTGCCCGGCCCGGATGGCGGCGACGTAGCCGCCGGAGCCACCGCCCAGGATGACCACGTCAAAACGCTCGGACACACGGCCGAGTATAGGTCCGCTCACCCCCTCAGCCGACCCTCACGGCGGACGGGTCAGGCTGCTGAGGGCCGGGCGCGGTCACGCCGACAAAAGTGCGAGCGCGGCCTGCAGCTGAGCGTCGTCGCTCGTCACCGCCGACTGCGCGTCGAGCTGGAAGCGATCGTCAGGGCTGGCCAGGGCCACGGGTCGGTCGGGCGCGATCCCGCTGCCCTCGATGCTCTCCCCGTCGGGTCCGTACCAGCGCTCCACCGTGAGGTGCAGGTCGGAGCCATCGGGCAGGGGGAAGTCGAGCTGGACCGACCCCTTGCCGAACGTCTGCTGGCCGATGATGGTGGCGCGGTGGTAGTCGCGAAGCGCGGCCGTGGTGATCTCGGCCGCGCTCGCCGAGCCGTTGTCGACGAGCACCGCCATCGGCTGGGTGAGCGCCACCCCGCCCGACTGGATGGGGTCGGCCACGACGTCGCCGGCGCCGTTGGGGTCGCCGTTGGCGGGCAGCCTGCCCTTGCGCACCACCACGTTCTTCTGGGTGGCGGTGGGTTGTACGAACTCGCTGACAAGGGTCTGCGCCGCGCTGACATAGCCGCCTCCGTTCTGGCGGAGGTCGAGGATGATCGCCGTTGCCCCAGCCGCGATCCCCTGTTGCAACTGCGTGCGCGCCACGTTCCCGGTGTCGGTATCGAAACCGGTCACCTGGAGGTAGAGGACGTGCCCGAGCAGGCGCGAGTACACCGAAGGGATCTGCAGGTTGGCTCGGGTGGCTGTGAGGGTCAGCTCGGTGGCGCCGCGCATCACGGTGAGATGCACCGTGCTGCCCACGCCGCCGCGGATCACGTTGGCGGCGCCGTCGATGCGGCTGTTCTCATCGCTGCCCAGCGAGCTCAGGGAGGTGCCGTCGACCGCGATGAGCACGTCACCACGGCGGACGCCGGCGCGGTCAGCAGGCTGGTTGACGAGCACGTCCTCGATGGCGGCCAGGGTCGCCGTCTGACCGGCGGCGCACAGGACCGCGCCCGGACAGCGCGGCTCGACGGCGATGCCGACGCTGCCGTCGCGGCGACCACCGAGGGTGGAGGTCAGTTCCTGGTACTGCGCGGCGCTCAGGTAGGCGGAGAAACGATCGTTGTAGGTGTCGTGGAGGATCTGCACGATCCCCTGGGCGGCACCCTGTGTTCCCTGGGCGGCCGGGAGGTCTCGAATCACGTAATTCTGCTCGACGGCCTGCCAGGCCGCGGCGATGCTGGACTGGTCGATGCCGGGCCCGGCGCCGATGTGCGGGAACACGGTCGCGATCACACCCCCGAGCGACGATGTCGACAGGTTCACCACCAGGAGCGCCGTCAGGTAGCACGCGGCGACCACTGCCGCGGTGCGGCGCACGCCCATGGGCGGGAGTGCCAGTCGCGGTCGCCGAGGCACGGTTGGGGGCTCGGGCCGCTCGGCGGCGCCGGGCGGGCCGAGCAGGCTCACGAGAGATAGGCGAGCGGGTTCAACGGGACGTTGTTGAGGTCCACCTCGAAGTGGAGGTGGCAGCCGGTGCTGTTGCCGGTGCTGCCCTCGTACCCGATCTGCTGTCCACGGTGCACCGTCTGGCCGTCCCCCACGGTGAACGATTCCATGTGGCCGTACACGGAGATCCAGCCGTTGCCGTGGACGATGAGGATGTGGTCACCGTACCCATACGCGCTGTAGTAGGTGTGGGCGATGCCGCTGTCCGCGGCGGTGATGCTGTTGCCACACGGCGCCGCGATGTCGATGCCGCTGTGGAAGTGCCTGGTGGCGCAGTTGGGATCGTAGGGCTCGAACGGGTAGGTGGTGCAACCGAATCCCTGCGTGATCGGGCCGGTCTCCGGCCACGCGAAGTGGCCGTTGCCGCCACCGGCAGCGAGAGCGGCCGCCTCCTGTGCCTGGAGGGCGGCGATCTGGGCGTTGAGCTCCTTGGTTGCCTGCTCCATCGCGGCGAGCTCCGCCTGGTCCCGTGCCTGCAGCGCGACAAGCTCCTGCTGGGCCTGCTGGCGAGCGCCGAGCGCGTCGTCGAGCTGCGCGACGATCCCATTCAGCGTGGCCAGCAACTGGGTCTGCTGGTTCTTCGACGTGCTGATCCTGGCGACGTCGTCCAGCACCGCCTGCTCCTCAGTTGTCACCGTGGCGATGAGCTGCTGCTCGCTCTGGCCGAGACGATGGACATCGAGGACGTGCTGCCAGAAGCTGTTGAAATCGCCGGAGTTGAGGAAGTTGCTGAAGGTGTTCGACGCCAGCTGCGCCTTGTACATGACCACGATCTCGACGGTGAGCTGTTGACGGTCGGCGGCCAGGTGCTGCCGGGTGAGCGCGAGGTTGGTCTGTGCTGCGGCCAGGTCGGCCTTGATGAGACCGAGCTGCGTCTGCGCGCTGGCGACCTGCGACCTCGTGGTGGACACCTGAGTGTTGAGGCCACTGATGGCTTTTTCCAGAGCCGACTCCTGGGTGGCGGCCGCCGCCAGCTGGCTGCGCAACTGCGCCATGCTGGCGCTGTCCGCGGAGAGCTGGTGCTTGGCCGCACCGATCTTGTCGGTGATGCCGTCCGCGGCGGCGCGGCGCGAGTCGGTGCCGAGCGCGGCGAGCGCGACCACGGCGGTTGCCAGCACGACGGCCACGAGGCCGCGGGAGAGCGACGGCATGCGGCGGCGCCGAGCCCGGCGCCTCGACGTCGGCATGGGGGCGGTCATCGGGATCTGCCGTCGCGTCCTTCCGCCGTCAGGCGGCGAGGAAGCGACGCACCCCCAGGTAACTGCCGATCGCGCCGATGATGGCGCCACCGGCGAACAGGCCGGCGACAACGACAAGCGTGAAGAGGCCGTCGAAGGGGATCGAGAAGAGCGCGCCCGCTGTGAGCGACACCACCAGCCGGTAGATGCCGAGCACCACGAGGCCGGCGAGGATCGCCCCAAGCACCCCGCCGAGGATGCCCTCGAGGAGGAAGGGCCAGCGCACGAACCAATCAGTGGCGCCGACCAGTTTCATGATCTCGATCTCCGTGCGGCGCGCGTACACGGCGGTGCGGATGGTGTTCATGATGATCACCAGGCTGACCACGAGCAGCATCAGCGACACGAAGCCCACCACCGCCTCGATGATGTTGATGGCGGCCTGGATCTTGGGCGTGACATCGGGGTTGTAGTCGGTCGGCTGAGTGGTGTCGACGATCGGGTCGGACCGCGCCACTGCGTCCAGGAGCACGAGGTAGCGCAGTTGCTTGACGTCCACGTTGAGCGACGCCGGCAGTGGGTTGCTGCCCAGGGCGGTCACGGCCGTGGCAATGTCCGTGCCCTTGCTGGCCGCCTCCTGGAACGCCTGGTCCTTGTTCTCGAAGCTGACGTCGAGCACGCGGGTGTCGACCTGGAGGCGGTGCTGGAAGTTGACGATGTCGGCCAGGGAGACGCCGTCCTGGATGTAGATCTTGAGCTTGCTCGCCCGTGATTCCTGGTCCTTGAGCACGTTGGTGAGAAGGTGCGTTCCCAGCGCCAGCGCCCCGATGAGCACGAGGATGAGGCCCATCGTGCAGACGCCCGCGAGCGAGACTCCCAGGTTGCGGCGGAAGTTCTGAAGGGAAGACCTGATCGCGAACCAGAACGCGGAGAAGAAGCGCCTCAAATGGTTGCCTCCCCCTCGCGCAGGTACTGACCCTCCTGCTCGTCGCGGATCACCCGTCCGCCGTCGATGGCGATGACCCGGCGGCGCACCAGGTCGACGACCTCACGGTTGTGGGTGGCCATGAGCACGGTGGTGCCCCGATGGTTGATCTGCAGGAGGAGCTGGACGATGCCCCAGGAGGTGTCGGGGTCGAGGTTGCCGGTCGGCTCGTCCGCGAGGAAGATGCGCGGCCGGGCGACCAGGGCACGCGCGATGGCGACGCGCTGCTGCTCGCCGCCGCTCAGCTCATCGGGGAACTTGTCGATCTTGTCCTCGAGGCCGACGATCCAGAGGGTCTCCTCCACCTTCTGGCGGAGATGACGCTGACCCGGCCGGGTGACCTGGAGCGCGAAGGCGACGTTCTGCCCCACCGTCATGGTGGGCAGGAGCTTGTAGTCCTGGAAGACGATCCCGAACTTGCGGCGCAGCTTGGGCAGGCGGCGACGGGGCATCCGAGTCACCTCCTGACCGTCCACGAAGATGCGACCGGAGCTGGCCATCTCGTCGCGGATGAGCAGGCGGACCAGGGTGGACTTGCCCGCCCCGCTGGCGCCCACCAGGAACACGAAGTCACGCTGGTAGATGGCCAGGTCGATGTCGCGGAGGGCCACCGTGCCACTGGCGTAGGTCTTGCCGACGCCGTGGAAGCTGATCACGGGGCGCAGCGCCGGGTCGCTGGCAAGGGCAGGGCGGTGGGCGAGCGCGATGGTCACGCGATTCCCTGCCGGCGCAGCTCCGCGGGCGGCGTGGATCGCCGGAGCGCAGGACGCGGATCGGCGTCGGAATGGTTCACAGCGGGGGATCCCAGCGCCCGGCAGGCCCGTTTTCACGACCGCCCAGCCGGGTGGCACGGCGTGAGGTCCCGCCCGGTTCGCGTGGAGCGTGGAGCGCATTGAGACCGGCGAAGGGACCGTCCGAGTATACGACCGGGTCGGAACTTGCTCGCACAATCGCGACAAACCCACAGAAACGAGCAGGGATCGATCGGTGCACCGCGACGCGCTTGCGTCGTGTGCCGCGAGAGGTCAGGCCGCCTCGCGGGCCGACCAGCGCAGGTAGGCCTCCATGAAGGGGTCCAGGTTGCCGTCGAGAACCGACTGCGCGTTGCCGACCTCGGCGCCGGTGCGGTGGTCCTTGACCATGGTGTACGGGTGGAGCACATACGAACGGATCTGGCTGCCCCATTCGGCGGGCATCGACTCGCCGCGCAGCTCGGCAACGTGCTCGGCGTGGGCGGCCTGCTTGAGCGCCAGCAGCCGGGAGCGGAGCACGCGCCAGGCCACGTCACGGTTCTGGTGCTGGGAGCGCTCGTTCTGGCAGGTGACCACGACCCCGGTGGGGATGTGCGTGAGGCGGATCGCCGAGGACGTCTTGTTGACGTGCTGGCCGCCGGCACCGCTGCTGCGGTACACGTCCTCGCGGACGTCCTTGGGGTCGATGTCGATATCGACCGCGTCCTCGATCTCGGGGGTCACCTCGACGAGCGCGAACGAGGTGTGGCGGCGGGCGGCGGCGTCGAACGGGCTGATGCGCACGAGGCGGTGCACGCCGCGCTCCGACTTGAGCAGCCCGAAGGCGCGCGGCCCGGTGATGCGCAACGTTGCCGACTTGATGCCGGCCTCGTCGCCCGGCGATTCGTCGATGAACTCGACGGAGTACTTCTTCTCCTCCGCCCAGCGCATGTACATGCGCATCAGCATCTCCGCCCAGTCCTGCGAATCGGTGCCGCCGGCGCCGGCGTGGATGCCGACGATGGCCGGGTTGTCGCTGTAGGGGTCGCTGTAGAGCAGCTC
>Ga0209890_10000319_pt1 | contig 22058 bp, 18 predicted proteins | sample OrgsoiDNA2013049_FD_185799 | JGI IMG/M metagenome (GOLD analysis project Ga0209890, IMG submission 185799) | Permafrost soil microbial communities from the Arctic, to analyse light accelerated degradation of dissolved organic matter (DOM) -... | ecosystem: Environmental > Terrestrial > Soil >...
CCCTCGAAGATGACCGGTTTGAGGTTGGCGCGGGCGGCGTACAGGGCGGCGGTGTAACCAGCCGGGCCGGAGCCGATGATGATGACCTCACGGACCTGGGTGCTCACGACTCACCTCTGGGTTCCGGCTGCCTGGTCGGATCCTCGTTGTGCAGCGATAGGGGGCACCTCCCGTTTGTGGGGAATCGCTCACCGTCGGTTTCGTAGCTCACGCTTGATTGTCCCTATGTGTGGCGGGTTGGTGCTGTCTGCTGTCAACCGATCCTACGGCGGGATTGTTCCGCCCGGGCCAACGGGCCAGCGGTCGCCGTGGTACGACCAACAGCCCTCCGCCGGGTTCAGGTCAGCGGGGTGGCCGGGCGCAGAACTGCCGCGTCTGCGTGTGAGCACTGGCGCCCCACCGCGTAGGCCACGGGTACGCCGTTCGTGGTGGTCACGATGATCACGGCAGGCTGTCCCTCGTAGAACGCCACGTCGGCCCGGACCATTTGTGCTCCTGCGGCACCGATCGCACTCAGGCACTCGGTGAGCCCAACAGCTGTGCCCGCTGGTCCGACATCGGACGACCCGACAGCCATCGGCCGCAGTGGGTCGAGTATGACGCCATGCAGGGTTCTGGCCTGGGTCACGAAGTCGACCTGGGTGTATCGGGTCCCGGAGACCCGGATCTGGATGAGCGCGGGGGTCGCTGCCAGCCCGGTCGCGCTGCTTTCCGTGGCGCTTGGTGGCGCTCCTGCACTGGCTTCTCGAGGGCTCGCGGTGCTGACGACCGCAGCCTGGCCCCTGACCGCGGCGGGACGATTCACCAAGAACATGTTGCTGCCGACAGTTGCCAGCAGGACAACGGCAGCTGCTGCTCCAGCCATCCCAAACGCGAGCCGCCGGCGGGGACGCCGCCGGGTGGTGAGCAGTGGGGTCAGCGACGCGCTTGAGGTCCTGGCTGCGCGCTGGGTCTGCTCGATGTCCAGGCTCGCGTTGATCCGCTCGACCAGGTGTTGCGGCATGGGGTCGGGCTCGGGCAGTGAAGACAGCAGCGCGCGAACACCGGTGGGATCGTCGTCTGGGGCTCCTCCTGAAACAATGGGGATGTGGGGCTTGATCACGGTGCTCACCTCGATGCGGGGTATTGAGACGGTCGGTGGAGTGGGTGACCGTCGTGTCGATGGGCCAGGTCAGGACTGCGCTTGCGCCGACGAAGGTATGACGTCAGGGGGATGGCATTGGTTCCTTCCCGGACGCGTCGAGGGACGTTTCGGTGGGTGTCGCGAGCCCCAACAACGGCACCATGGCGGCCCTGCCTCGTGCGCATCGGGACTTGATGGTGCCTTCGGCGACGTTCAAGATGCTGGCTGCCTCGGCGATGCTGAGCCCGTGCATGTCTACCAGGACCAGTGCCATCCGCTGGCCTTCGGGCAACTTTTCCAACGCTGAGCGGATGTCGAGTCTGACCTCGAGGCTGTGGTGGTGGTCGTGGGCGTCAGCCAGGACGCTCAGGTCGGCGTCGGGCAGAGGCAACACGGGCTTGATCCGCCGTAGTCGGTCCACGCAGGAGTTGACCACGATCCGATGAAGCCACGTCGTGACCGCCGCCTCGCCTCGGAAGGAGTCGGCGCGCCGAAAGGCCGCGATGAATGCTTCCTGTACGGCATCGGCGGCCACCTCGGGGTCGCGCGTGGTCCGCAGGGCCAGCGCCCACATGCGGTCACGGTGGCGACGAAAGAGCTCCCCGAATGCGTCCGGGTCGCCGGCGCAGTGCGCCGAGAGCAGCTCGCGGTCGGGCAGCTCGCGCAGGTCGTCCAGGCGCGACATCGGGGCGCACTCAGGTGAGCGCGATCTCCGAGATCGCGGCGCCGAACTGGCCGCCGTCCGGCGCTAGCTTGGTGAACCAGACGACGACGTACTGTGCTCGTGGCATGGTGCCCTTGGCGTTGAGCTGGATCCGTCCGCTCGCCCCGCTGGCTGTGCCGATCAGGGTGGCACCCGTAAGGGTGGCCCCCGTGGCCGCATAGACCGTGACGTCGACGGGTCCGATACCAAGGTCGATGGCCACATGACGGACCGATGTCGGCTGGCCAAGGTTCAGGAGCACTCCCACGCCCTTCTTCAAGTTGCCGAACTGAGCCGTGGTGTAGAGCTCGGAGGTCCACGCGGTCGCGAGGTTGCCGTCGTAGACCCGTGCTGCCATGCCATTGTTCTCGCTCTGGTCGCCCTGAGGGTCGAAGCCGGTCGCCGACAGAATCGCGATTGGACTGACTCCCGCCGGACCGCTCGCACCTGCGTTCGGTGGCACCGTGACCGGTGGTGCACTCACGGTCACCGTTCCTGCGGGGGTGGATTTGCTCAGGCTGGTGCTACTGCTCAGGCCGCGCAGGCCGCAGTAGCCAACGAGCAGTGACAACATCACGAACGTGGCAACGACCAACACGACGGTCTTGGACTGGCCACGGCTGGGAGGCTGCGCAGTCGAGGCGGGCAGCATCGGCAGGGGCGGCCCGACATCGTCGAACTTGCCCGAGAGCCTCTCGGCCAGGCCCCTGCGCTCACGGCCGAGGTCGGCGTTTGCCCGGGCGCCCTTGTCTGCCGCCGACCTGGCGATAGAGCTCAGCCTGCCTCCGACCGCGCCGGCTGCTGCGCCCGCGCTCGCGAAGGCACTCTCGACAGCTTGGGTGGCGGCCGCACCGGCTGCGGACGCCTTGTCCACGACCGTCGGCTCGGATATCGGTGCGGGGCTGTCGGGTCGCCCAACCTCATCAGCTGACCGGGTCGACGGGTCCTGGGTCGGGATGTCGCGGGTAGAGATGGCCACTGTCGGCTGGGTCTGGCCTGCGCTGACCGGTTCACCCTCAGTCGCGTCGGCCCAGTCGGGCAGCTGCAGGAAAATGGTGGGTTCGACCCCATCGCGGTGGACTCGGTCACGGGACCATGGGGCGATTCGGTTGGCGAAGTCACCGGGTGTCAACGGAGCGCTGCCCTCGTTCAGCGACACGCTGCACAGGGCATCGAGATCGTCCGGGACCCCGGCAGCGATCTCGGACGGCGCAGCAACGCCGTCGACGACCCGCGGTGCAGGCTCGACACCGGAGACCTGCTCGTCCAGCGGCCATCGACCGGTCAGCGCGGCATAGGCGAGCGCAACAAGGCAGAGGGCGTCTCGACGCGAGGCCGCCGCCGGGTCCGGCTCCTGCTCGTCGGGTCCTTCGATCGCGGCAGCGACAGCCACACCGCTGACCCTGATCGCGCCGTCGGGGGCGATCAGCACGCAGTGGGGAGTCAGCTGTAGGTGGTGGAGGCCGCGCTGGCCGGCGGCCTCCAGGCCCCTGGCGGTCTCGCCAGCGATGCGGCGGGCCTCTTCGGCGGGCAGTGGGCCCTGGAGCAGGATCGCTGCCAAGGACTCCGAACCAGCCATCGACTCCTCGACGATGAAGGAGTTACCGTCCTGGGTGCCTACGTCGAGGATGCGGACCAGCCTGGTGTCCTCAACCCCTGCGGCGCGACGGGCGGCGTCCAGGACGCCGGCACGGTTGGGGTGACCCGAATCGACGACCGTCAGCGTCACCTCGCGCTCTAGGGTCGTGTCGTGTGCGGACCAGCGTTCGAGGTCAGGAGCCTGCGATAGGCGGCGGCGCAGAGCATAGCGACCACCGAGCAGCGTTCCTGGACCAGCGCCTTGCACCCCTACTCCTGTCTGTGTTCGTGACCGTCGGGTTCGTGACCGTCGGGTTCGTGATCTCGGGTTGAGTCTTCATCCTAGGGGGCGCTCAACGCTTGGGCAGGGCCCTGCGTGCACGTTCCAGAAGTGGCCCCACCACGTCATCGACCTCGCGTACGCGTAGCCTGCGCGCCACGACCAGGTAGACGCCGGCGAACACCAATCCTCCTACCACCAGGGCCACTGGACTGTACAGCCTCCCCTCGAGAACGTGTCCCAGACCCAGCTGCACCACGCAGGCCGCGGCGGCGGCAGCCACGGACGCGACACCGAGGCGGACGTAGGTCCGGATCACCTGATGCAGGGGCAGACCGTGGAGCAGACGTCGGGTGAGGCTCAGGCCGACGATCATCCCGACGATGTTGCTGAGGGCCTGACCGGCACCCACCCCCACTGCGATCCAGTCTAGTGGGAGCAGCAGGCTGGCGAAGTTGGCGATCGTCGCGACGACGGTGACCACGATCTGCAACTTGAACGGCGTCCTGGCGTCCTCGAACGCGTAGAAGACCCGTTGGAGCAGGTACAGCGTCCCGAACGGCACCAGTCCGAACATCATGGCCATCATCACCGCGGCGATGCCTCGGGTACTGGCCTCACTGTTGGCCGGGTAAAGGGTCGCCGTCGCGGCGAAGCCTAGGACGAAGGCACCCACCGTGGCCGGGACGGTCGCCACGGCGGTCAGCCGCAGGCCCTTGTGGACGTCGGCCCGGACCTGGTCGAGGTGCCCTGCGTGGGCGGCCCTGGACATGCGGGTGAACAAGGCGGTTACCAGCGAGACGGTTACCAGTGAGTGCGGAAGCATGAAGATGAGGAAGGCGGTGCTGTAGGAGATCTTGCCGGGCACTTCCAGGCCAGCCACCTGGCCTGCCTTGCCGGCGTAGGTCAGGACCTGAGAGGTGATGATGAAACCAGCCGCCGAGACACCAGTGGCGGCGAAGGTCCACAGCGCCACCGTGGACGCCGAACGAAGGCCGACTCCGCGAAAGCCCCACCTCGGCCTGAACCGGAACCCGGACCGCCACAGTGGCACGATGAGCACGAGGGCCTGTGCCGCGATTCCGGCCGTGGCGCTTCCGGCGAGCACCCAGACCATCGGAGAGGTCCAGCTCGCGACGCCAGCCTGATGGGGGTAGGTCAGCAGGAAGTAGCCCATCCCGGTGATGGCCACGATGTTCGCCACGGCAGGGGACCACATGTATGCCGCGAATTGGTTGCGGGCATTGAGCACCTGCCCCAGCAGGGTGTAGAGCCCGTAGAAGAAGATCTGTGGCATGCAGATGAGTGCGAAGGCGGTGCTCAGTGATCGCACGTCCGGGGACCATGTGGGCGAGCTGTAGAGCCTGACCAGCAAAGCTGCGGCCACCGTGAACACCACGGTGATGACCACGATGGCGGCGATCGCGAGGGTGAGTAGACGGTCGACGTACTCGCGCCCACCGTCGGCATGGCTCGCGGCGCGGGTGATCTGCGGGACCAGGACCGCGTTGATCACGCCTCCGGCGAGCAGCAGGTAGACGATGTTGGGCAGCGTGTTGGCCACATCCCAGGCGTCCCCGGCCAGCAGAGTTCCCACCACCGCGAGCTGCATACTGGCGCGCACCTGGCCCAGAACCCTTGAGGCGATGGTTCCGGCCGCCATACCGGCGGTAGAGCGGGCCAAGCTGACGTCAGGGACGCCCGGCGGGCCATTGTCGATCGGCTCAGTCATTGAGAGGAAGCTCCGGTGGCGGTGGGGCGGGACGCGCGCGTTGATCCGCGACGCAGGGATCGATAGGTGCCGAGCACGAGAACGATGCTGGCCAGGCTGCCCAGAACCCAGTAGATCCAGGTGCTCGTGGGTTGCACCCGCACGTTGACGTCGGCGTTCTGCCCCAGGGGTGTGCCGTTACGTGTGGTCAGGACGGCCTCGATGCGGACCAGCCCGGCGGCGATGGAGGTGACCTGCAGCGGCACGTTGGTGCGGCTCCTCGCGCCGATCTTCAGGGGCCCGGGCTGGTGCTCGATCCGCAGCCTCGGTTGGGCCGGGGTCAGGGTCAGGTGCACGTCATGGATCGGGACAAGAAGATTGTTGACCACGGTGACCTGCAGAACTCCCCGGTCGGCGAAGAAGTTCACCGAGCTCGGCGACACGCTCACGCTGCGGCTGACCTGGCTGATCGCCGCCGTCGTGGCATCGTCAATGGCGGTGAGCCCGCTGGGGTGGCCGCGCCACCGCGCGGACAGCAGCTGGTCCTGGGCGTCGGTCCAGCGCTGCGTGAAGAGCCTGGGGTCGTCAAGGATGCTCGCGATGCCGGCGATGGCAGATGACGTCCTCGGGATGGTCCCGAGCTGGGCCGCGGTCAACGGGGAGGCGCCCGGGCTCAGCGGGTCCGAAGCTGCCTGCAACTTCGTCGGCGAGGCGGTCGGCGACCCAGCTGAGCCCGTCAGACCGACACTGGGAGCCTCTGGGGCCAACTTCTCGCTGGCGGCGAGCAGCGCCTCGGTCGTCGTCGGGGTCAGCCACGGGGCGGTGGCGATGGCCGCAAACAGGGAGCGGAGCACGGTGGGGTCCCCGGCGAACGTCCGAGGCTCGGCGACCAGCACCGATCGGTTGCGGGTGCCCGGCCGTTCACCCAGTAGTGCCATGGAGTCGGCCAGGAATCGCTGGATCGTGATGGCGCCGGTTGTCCTCGAGGAGGTCTGGGCGAACGTCCGGCTCAGGGCCTCGTCGTAGGCCAGCAGGGGCAGCCCGCCGCTGGACTTGCGGCTCGCGTCGCCGGTGTCACCGTTCTGGCCGGTCAGGGTCGAGGCGGATGTCACCGCGGCCGAGAGCCCTGCGGAGGCGTACGCCCGCCGCAGCAGGGCTTCGCTCTGTGTCGTCAGCGTCCCCTCGACTGGCCAGGCGATGTCGGTGCGTGCCGGGCCGACAGCGACCCTCAGGATGGAGGCATGGGAGATCAGGGCGCTGAGGAGCTGGTTGCCATAGGTGAGGGGGAGAACTGCGGCGAGGTCGGGATCTGCATACGGCAGAGACCAGAGGGTATGTCGTGGCGCATCTGCCTTGAGCTGTCTTGCGAGTGCGGCGGTCGCCTCGGTCACCGGATCCGCAATCGCCGGGGTGTCCGCAGTGGGTGGTACCGAGGCGCTGGGGGTCGGGTGCGGCGACGGCGAGGCATTAACCGCAGTGGGGGTCTGTCGCGGACCCAGAATGGCAGGGTCGATCGCCCAGGTGACATTCGCGTCTTCCGTGCCCCGGATCAGCCCCTCCAGACGTGAACCCGGCCCGATGGCCTTGGTCCAGGCGGCGGTCCTGGCATGACTGTCCATGCCGTGCAGCGCAGGGTCGGGCTCGAGCGTGAGTGGCACGAGCCAGGCGATGGACAACGGTTCGTATGCCTTGATCGCGGCCAGCGCGGGCAGGAACGTGTGCAGGTCCGCGAGCTCTTGGGTGGACGCGGGGGTGGTCCCGACGACGTCGACACGCAGCGGTAGGACTGCGAAGGACTGAGCGTGGCTGATCGCCGTCGCCGGGATCCTCAGGGAGAAGGTCGCGACCGAGCCTGGCGCCAGGGTCTTGCCCAGCGAGGTGCGCGCGACCTCGGCAACTGGCTGTTCGCCCGTGGAGGTGGCCCAGCTGGACACGGCTTCGCGACTGGTCAGAGGGCTGTTGCCGATGAGTGCCAGTGCCACCGGTGTGGCAATAGCGACCGAGCCGTCGTTGTGGACACTTCCGATGATCGTGATCGCACTCTTGGGCACTGCGAACGCCGGCGTGATGGTCCTCAGAGAAACAGTCACGGTTGCTGAACGGGCGTCTGCGGCGGTCACTGCACTGGCCGATGGTAACGATGAGAGGACCGCCAGCAGTGAGATCGCCAGCAGTGCGGCTGAGGCGCCACGTCGCCTGCCCCTGCTGGGGATCTGGCCTGCGGTCACGTCTCCCCCGCCAGGCGCTCCCACGCGACCTGGGCGATCCGCCGTTCATTGGGGAAGGTGAGCTGCAGCTGACCGTCGCCGAGCGGGAACCACGCAACGTCGATGGCCTCGGCATCCGGATCGCCCTCGATGCTCAGCTCGCCGCCGGTGGCCTCGAGCAGGTAGTGGTGGACGACCTTGTGGACGCGTCTGCCCGAGGCGTAGAACCAGTAGTCGATGGTACCCAGTGAGACCAGGACGCGTCCGACGATGCCGGTCTCCTCGGCCACCTCGCGCACCGCTGTCTGTTCCAGGGTCTCATCGCTCTCGAGGTGTCCCTTGGGCAGGCACCATTCCACCCTGCCAGCACGGTTGCGGCGTGCGATGACCGCCAGGTGCGCGACCCCGTCGTGGACGTCGATGATCACCCCGCCCGCGGAGATCTCTTCCACCCTTGGCAGCCGGCGTGGCCGCTTGGTGGGCCGCGGGGCACAGGAAGTCATGGCGTCACTGTAACCAGCCATGGCGAGGTCCTGGTCAGAATCGCGGATGGACCGCAACGCCGGAGTGCGCGTGGCCGTCACCTACGCTTGACTCTCGTGGCTGCCTTCGATCCGACCAGTGCCCTGCCTCTTGAGGCTGTGCGTCGGTTGGCTCCGGTTCTGCCGCTGTTGACCGAGCTGGGCTCCCGCTTTGTCGACGCCGGTCATGAGATCGCCCTGGTGGGTGGGCCGGTGCGGGACGCCTTCCTGGGTCGGGTTTCGCCAGACCTGGACTTGACAACGTCGGCCAGACCGGGCCAGACCGAGGCGATCCTGGCCAGCTGGGCGGACGCCAACTGGGACGTGGGCCGGGCCTTCGGCACGATTGGTGCTCGCAAGGGAAACCGTGTGCTCGAGGTGACCACGTATCGCGCAGACACGTATGACCGCATCAGCCGACGACCTGTGGTCGACTTCGGCGACCGCCTGTTGGACGACCTGGCCCGGCGTGACTTCGCCATCAACGCCATGGCGCTGCGACTTCCCTCGTTGGAGTTCGTGGACCCCCATGACGGACTTGGCGATCTGGCGGCCCGGATCTTGCGCACGCCCGGCTCACCCGAGAGATCCTTTGGCGACGACCCGCTACGGATGATGCGCGCCGCGCGCTTCGTCTCCCAGCTGGGCTTCACGGCGACGCCGGGGGTCGTGGCGGCGATGACCGACATGGCGCCGTCGCTGGAGATCGTGTCGGCGGAGCGGGTCCGAGAAGAGTTCGTCAAGCTCATCCTGGGCAGTGCGCCGCGTCGGGGGCTGGCACTCTTCGTTGAGACAGGTCTGGCCGCCTACGTTCTGCCCGAGCTTCCGGCGCTCAAGCTCGAGCTCGATGAGCACCACCGACACAAGGATGTCTACGAGCACTCCCTGACTGTGCTGGAGAAGGCCATCGCACTGGAGGGTCCGGCTGATGGGTCGGCCTCGTCGGTGCCTGGACCAGACCTCGTCCTGCGTCTGGCGGCGCTGCTGCACGACATCGGCAAACCTGCGACGCGGCGTTTCGAGGACGTCGGTGGGGTCAGTGGCGTGAGCTTTCATCATCACGAGGTGGTCGGCGCCAAGATGACCGCGCGCCGGATGAAGGCGATGCGCTTCGACAAGGGCACCATCAAGGCCGTGTCCCGACTCGTCGAGCTGCACCTGCGCTTTCACGGCTATGGAGGTGGGGAGTGGACCGACTCTGCCGTTCGTCGCTACGTCACCGACGCCGGGCCTTTGTTGCCCCGACTGAACCGCCTGACCCGTTCGGACTGCACGACGCGCAACGTGCGCAAGGCGCGCGCTCTGTCGAGGACCTATGACGACCTAGAGACCCGTATTGCCCGCCTGCTGGAGCAGGAGCAGCTGGACGCCGTTCGTCCCGAGCTGGACGGCAACGAGATCGCCGCGATCCTCCGGATCGCCCCAGGACCGGTCCTGGGGCGTGCCTACAGGCACTTGCTTGCCGTCCGCATGGATCAAGGTCCGATCGGCCGCGAGGCCGCGGTCGAGGATCTGCAGGCTTGGTGGGTGGAACAGCCCGAGTCGAGCTCCGGGACCTGAACGAGGTGGCTCGCGCGCCTGCCGGATGGGTTACCCGCCCGGCTGTGCACACCCGGCTCGGTGGTTCGGTTCAACGAAGGCGACCGCGAAACCCCGGCGTCAGACATGGGAGGTGAGGGCGTGGCACACCTCGGGCCGGTTCCCTCATCGCAACTGACGACCTCCAGCTTGGCGCCGCCGGCAGTGGCGTCGGTTACCAGATACGCAAGGCCCGGTTCCAAGTCTTGGAACCGGGCCCTTCGCCATGGTGAGGGGATAAGCCGGGGCGACTCCCGTCACCACGCAGTCACCACGGGAATCAACGCTCTTCGTCACCGGCAATGTACGCCTCGAGCATTGCCCGGCCCAGGTCGTCGGGACGCTGCACGGGCGGGGACTTCATCAGGTAGGACGAGGCGGACAGCAGGGCGCCGCCGATGCCACGGTCCTTGGCGATCTTGGCCGCGCGGATGCAGTCGATGATGATGCCAGCCGAGTTGGGGGAGTCCCAGACCTCGAGCTTGTACTCGAGGTTCAGCGGCACGTTGCCGAAGGCGCGACCCTCCAGGCGGACGTAGGCCCACTTGCGGTCGTCGAGCCACTGGATGTAGTCGCTCGGGCCGATGTGGACGTTGCGCTCGCCCAGGTCGTGCTTCAGGTTGGAGGTGACCGACTGGGTCTTAGAGATCTTCTTGGACTCCAGGCGGTCGCGCTCCAGCATGTTCTTGAAGTCCATGTTGCCGCCGACATTGAGCTGGTATGTGCGGTCCAGCACGACGCCGCGGTCCTCGAACAGCTTGGCCATGACGCGGTGGGTGATGGTAGCGCCGACCTGGGACTTGATGTCGTCACCGATGACCGGCACGCCGGCGTCCTCGAACTTCTTGGCCCACACCGGGTCGGAGGCGATGAAGACCGGCAGGGCGTTGACGAACGCCACGTTGGCGTCGATGGCGCACTGGGCGTAGTACTTGTCAGCGACCTCGGAGCCGACCGGCATGTAGGACACGAGCACATCGACCTTGGCGTCCTTGAGGGCCTTGACGATGTCCACGGGCTCGGCGTCGGACTCCTCGATGGTCAGGCGGTAGTACTTGCCCAGGCCGTCGTTGGTGACACCGCGCTGGACGGTGATACCGGTCGGCGGTACGTCGGCGATCTTGATGGTGTTGTTCTCGGAGGCATTGATGGCATCGGACAGATCGAAGCCGACCTTCTTGGCATCCACGTCGAACGCGGCGACGAAGGTGATGTCGTTGACGTGGTACTGCCCGAACTTGACGTGCATCAGACCGGGCACGCTGGCGTTCGGGTCAGCGTCCTTGTAGTACTCGACTCCTTGCACCAGCGAGCTGGCGCAGTTGCCGACGCCAACAATAGCGACGCGCACGGATCCCATGTGGTTCTCCTTGTTGTTTTGGTGCACAAACACCTTGGTAGGGCAGGTGGCTAGGTGGTCTGATGATCGGTCGAGGGGTTGACAGTCACGGGGGCCGTCGAGCGCTCGGTCTCGATAAGCTCCGAGAGCCAGCGCACCTCACGCTCGGCGGACTCCAGCCCGTGACGTTGCAGCTCGGTGGTGTATAGGTCGAGCCGCTCGCGGCGCTGGGCGGCCGCGGAGCGGAAGGAGTCCAACCGTTCCTCAAGACGGCTGCGGCGGCCTTCGAGGATACGCAGGCGAACGTCGGCCTCGGTACGGGCGAAGAAGGCGAAGTGCACGTTGAAGGTGTCGTCCTCCCAGGCGGCGGGCCCGGACTGGGACAGCAAAGACTGGAACTGAGCCAGGCCCTCGGGGGTGAGCTCATAGACGATCCGGGCCCGGCGGCTGCCGGAGCCGATGGTGCCGCTGAGCGACTCCGCCATGTTCGTGCCTGCGGTGTCCTCGGCGATCCAGCCGCGGGTGACCAGTTCACGCAGGCAGGGGTAGAGCGTCCCGTAGGACAACGCCCGGAAGGCGCCCAGGACGGCGTTGAGGCGCTTGCGCAGCTCATAACCGTGCAGTGGCGACTCGTGCAGCAGGCCCAGGATGGCGAGCTCCAGCAAGGCGGAACGTCGACTCATGCGGGCTCACCTCCTCGTTCCACGTGCGGTGGGTATCCTGCTCCGCAGGGGCGATCTGCAGGACGAACTGCGAGTACGTCAAGACGTACGCTACACCAGATATATCGAATCGATATATCTGGTGGATCATCATCCGGTTGAAGGCGGGGCTACGGCACTCTCTGGTGATGGTGGGGTCAGCGTGATCATCACAGGCTCGCGGATGGGCAGGCGTGGTCCAGCCGGGCCACACCGATCTTGGTATCGGCCATGCCGTAGAAGACATAGCGCACGCCGTTGATCGACTCGATGGCCGTTGGGAAGACGACGTTCGAGACGACACCGTCGCGCTCATCCACCGTTTCCGGGGCAAGGATCGGCGTGGCGGTGCGTGCGATCACCCGCGAGGGGTCGTCGGGGTCCAGCAGCATCGCGCCCGCGGCGTACTCCACCTTCTGGGTGCTCGGGTCAAACCCCGCAGGGATGTGGCCGATCACGCCGTGGTGGATGAGCAACCAGCCCTCGTCCACGCGGATCGGGGGCGGCCCGGCGCCGATCTTGAGGTCCTCGAAGGTGAACTCGGGCATGGCAACCAGCCGGTGGTTCTGCGGCCGGGTGAGCGCGCGAACATCGGCGAGAGCCAGCTCGACCGGGATGTAGGAGATCCAGATGCCGGGCCGTGGGTCGCTCACGCCGGCGGGTAGGTGCTCGATCTCACCTGGACGCAGCCAGCCCAGATCCCACATGGGACGGTGCAGCATCGCATAGGACTGACGACCGTCGGGGTCGGGCACCGGCTCGGGGAAGAACACCGCGTCCTTGTTGGGGAACATGCACAGGTCGGTGTCCAAGTCCGGCTGGTAGGTAAACTGCACCGGGCCGAGTCTGCGCCAACGCTGCAGGTTTTCGGAGACCGCGAGGGCCAGCCGCGGGCCGAGGGGACCGAACGCGACGTAGGTCATGACGTGCACGCCCAGGGTCGGCACCCAGGTGACCCGGGGGTCCTCGACTCCTGAGTTGTTGGCGCCGCGTTCCCATCCCTCGTCAGGGGCCAGGACGACCCCCCGGCGCTGGACGCCTACAGGAACCCCGTCGGCCACGACGACCTCGGCGAAACCGACGCGCGAGACGTTGCCGTCCGCGACGACGCGTGGCAGTAGGTGCAACCGCCCGTCGGGCGTGCGCCCACTTGCGGGGTTGAGCACCCCCATGGCTTCGAGGGGGTTGCCGGGTTCGGGCGTCATGACCACGCCCAGACGGGTCAGGGTGTACGGCACGCTGGTCTGCCTGGACAAGTCATCAACCCTTCACGCCGGAGCCGAGTTCAGAGGAGGTGAAATGCCGCTGGAACGCCACGAACAGCACCACCGCGGGCGTGGCCAGGACAACGGCGCCGGCGAGAATCGCGCCATAGGGGTTAGTGGCGCGCCCGGCGATGTTGCTGATGTAGTTCGCCAGCGAGACCGCAAGTGGCTGCAGGGCGGCATTCTTGGTCACCAGGAACGGCCACAGGAACTCGTTCCACGGCCCGATGAAGGTGATGAGGGTGGCCGTGAGCAGGGCCGGGCGGACCAGCGGGAGCGCGATCGACCAGAGGATGCGCAGTTCGCTGGCACCGTCGATGCGGGCCGCGGCGAAGAGATCCTCGGGCAGCGCGAGGAAGAACTGCCGGAAGATGAAGACCGCGGTGGAGTTGATGGCGAACGGCAAGATCATGCCCATGTAGGAGTCGGCGAGCCCGTAGTTGCGCACGATCATCACGTACAGCGGGATGATCAACAGCTGGAAGGGAACGACCTGCACGAGCAGCATGATTGCGAACAGGGACCACCGGCCGCGAAAGTGCAGCCGGGCCAGCGCGTAGCCGGCAAGCACCCCGAAGACGAGGGTGAACAGGATCACCCCGCCGGTGAAGATGCCGGAGTTGACCAGGGACCGCACCAGGTTCACTCGCTCGTTGATCTGCTCGTAGTTGTGCAGGGTCACGCCGTGGGTGGGGATGGCCCCGGCCAGCGAGGTGTCGGGCTTTGGCTGAAGCGAGCCGATGACCATGTAGTAGAACGGGAACAGGAAGGCGAGCGCCCCGATGGTCAGGGCGACCATGCGTGGCCAGGTGCGGGTCCGTGACATGTCAGTCCCTCTCCAGCAGCTGCCGGTTGATGAGCGAGATCACCAGGACGCCGATGACCAGGATCACGCCGATGGCCGAGGCGACGTCCGGGTTGCCCTGCTCGATCCCCTTTTGGTACATGACGAGCACGGGGGAAGCTGAGGCCCCATCGGGCCCGCCACCGCTGGTCAACAGGTACGGCTCGGTGAACAGGTTGGCCCCCGTGATCGTCGCGACGATCACGACCAGGGTGGTGGCTGGACGGACGCCCGGAACGGTGACATTCATCAGCGAGCGGAACTTGCCGGCGCCGTCGACCGATGCGGCCTCGTACAGCTCTTTGGGCACGTTCTGCAGCGCGGCGAGGTACAGCAGGATGAAGAAGCCGAGCTGCTTCCACGTGACGAATAGGGCGATGACCGGCATCGCCAGCGCGCTGTTGACAAGCCAGGAGGGGTTGGGTGCCAGCGGGCCGAGCAGCTGGTTGACCATCCCGCCGCTGTTGAACAGGAACAGCCACACCGCCACCACCGCGACGCTGGCCGTCACGTACGGGACGTAGTAGGCGACCCGCAGGAAGGTGCGGGCTCGGATGGCGCCGTTGAGGGCGTATGCCAGCAGCAGCGACAGCACCACCGTGAGGGGGACGTTGATGACCAGGAACTCGACCACGTTCAGGAACGACTGCCGCACCGCCGGGTCGGACAGTACTGCTTTGTAGTTGTCCAGGCCGACGAATGGCCGGGCAACCTGCGCCCCGGGTGCGGCGAAGAAGTACCTGTGGAAGCTGATCCACACGGCCAGGCCGAGCGGGTAGGCGAACACGGCTGCGAGGAACACGGCGTACGGGGCTGCCAGGGCGATCCCCAGCGGCTGACGACCGAACACGGCCGCCAGCCGCCGACGGCGATGCTGCGGTGGCGGAGTGCTCGGACCGGAGTGGTCCAGGGTCACCGTCGCGGTGGGCATGTCCGTGCCCCGATCAGGGTTGTCCGGCCAGCTGGGTGACCTTGTCGGAGGCACTCTTCAAAGAGGCGTCGACCGACGTCTTGCCGAAGATCACCGACGAGGAGTAGGCGTCTCGGAAGGCCTGCCAGATGGCGACCGAGTTGGTCACGTTCGGCACCTCGACCGTGCGGGCGGCCTGGTCGGCGAACGTCTTGTACGACGGGTGCGCGACCAGGTAGCTGGCGTAGACCGTCGCCACGTCCGTGCGCAGTGGCATCTGCCCGGTCGTGGTGAGAAGGGCGCCGTCCTGCGCCTGGCTGGTCGAGAACTTCAGCAGGTCCCAGGCCGTTGCCTGGTTGGTGCACGCGGAGTAGATGGCGACGTTCTTGGCGTCGGAGAAGGTGTGGATCTTGTTGGCCGTCATGCCGGCCGAGGTCGGCACCGGTGCAACTCCCCAGTTGACCTTGCCGGCATACACCGGGATCGCCCATGGACCGACCACGGCCATGGCGGCCTTCTTGTCGGCAAAGGAGTCGCCGGTGTAGACCTCCTGAGGAGCCAGCTTGTCGGCGTACATCGTGCGCCAGAAGTTGTCTACGTTCTTGCCTGCGACGGAGTCGAAGGTGGCCTTGTTGTTCTCGACCAGCTGCGTGCCGCCGCTCTCGGCGGCGTAGAGCGCGTAGAAGTCGAACCACGACTGGAAGAACTCGCTCGTCGGGGTCGGCCAGATCGCGGCCTGGGCCGCGCCGCTGGACACGACCTTCTTGCTCGTTGCCAGGAACTGGGCGTACGTCGCCAGCGGCGGGCTGTTGGGGTCGATCCCCGCCTTCTTCATGATGTCCTTGTTATAGAAGATCATGACCGGGTTGGACTTCCACGGGATCTGGTAGAACTTCCCGTCAGGGGACTTGTACTGGTCTGCGGCCGTGCCACTGCGGGCCTCGATGTAGCTCTTGCCGCCCGGGAAGCTGTCCAGGGCCACGAGGCCGCCCTGCTTCTGGAACCCCGGAACGGCTGCCGGAGAGGTGTTGTAGACCAGGCACGGCGCGTTGCCTGCCGTGATGGCCGCGCCGATGACCTCCTCGGACGTCTTGCCCGCGGGGATCTCCTGGGCGGACACCAGCTCCTTGGGATGGGCGGCGTTCCAGGCCTTCACCATGTTCTTGCCCCAGGCGAGCTCCTCGGTGTTGTTGGACAGCCAGATCTTGATGGGGCCGTGGGCCGTCAGCGCGCCGGCTCCACCGGAGCCGGTGGAGCCACCGGTTCCTCCGCAGGCCGCGGTCGTGCCGATCGCCAAGATGACGACGGCCGCTGCACAAACTTTGCTCTTCATCGGGACTCCGTTCGGTGGTGGACCGGCGCGGATCGGCGGCGGTCCTTGCGGGGGGTATCGGCGCCGGTATGGCGTGGCGGCGCGGTGGAAGCGCGAATGACAAACTCCGGTGGCGCCAGGATGATCTCGGCGCCGGCCTCGTGGTCGACCAGGGCCAACAACCGGTCGGCGGCCGCGCGTCCCCAGCCGACTACGTCGGTGCGCACCGTGGTCAGTGCAGGCTGGAGGTAGGCCGCGAGCGGGGTGTCGTCGAAGCCGGTTATCGAGAGCTGGCCGGGAACTGTCACGCCGCGGCCTATCGCCGTGGACATGCCGGCGATGGCCATGAGGTCGTTGGCGTACACGATCGCCGTGGGTGGCTCGTCGAGGTCGAGCAGCTGCATTGTCGCGTTGGCGCCGCTCTGGGCGGAGAAGTCGGCGGTGATGCAGGGACCTGGCGCCAGCGCGGCGTCCGAGAGGGCCGAGGCCCACGCCTTTCGTCGGGAGATGCCGTGCACGAACTCGGGGGGACCGGAGACGTGGCCGATGTGCCGGTGGCCGAGTGCGACCAGGTGCTCGACGGCTGCGACGATCCCGGGCTGGTCGTCGATGTATACGGCTGACCAGGGCCCGTGTCCGGGCGCTCGTCCGATCACGACGGTGGGCATATTGAGGTCGTCGAGCAGCTGCGGTCGCCGGTCGTCGACCCGCATGTCGGTGAGGAACACGCCGTCGACGCGGCCACTGGCGGCCAGCTGACGGTAGCTCTCATGCTCGCTGCGCTCATCGGCGACGATCTGCAGCATCAGGGCGTAGCCGCGCTGCGACAGGACGGTCTCGATGCCGGAGATGAAGGAGCCGAAGAACGGGTCGGCTCCGAATGTCCCAGGCGTGCGGGCGATCACCAGCCCCACGGCAAGCGCACGGGAGACCGACAGTGCCCTGCCTCGCAAGCTGGGTGTCCAGCCCAGGTCACGGGCGACCGCAAGGATCCGCTCCCGGGTGTCCGCCGCGACCCCGGGTCTGCCATTGAGCGCGAAGGACACCGCACTCTTGGAGACGCTCGCGACCCGGGCGACGTCGTTGATGGTGGTGGGGGAGGTTGCCATTAGCAACTAATAAACCGGTTTAGTTCAGAGATGTCAAGACCTTAGGGCCCAATCCGGATACGCGCGAGCGCCCCATTATGGTGATCCTTACCAGGCGCCCGGTCGCCGTGAGGTCATACAGTGAGTCGCTGCCCCGGGCAGTGAACGCCTTTGGCCGACGAAGGAAGACTATTGAGCACGCCGCGCGCCCGCAGGACCACCAAGAGCAAGCCTGCGCGTAGGGGCTGGCGCCGCCTCTTCTCGGTCAAGTGGATCCTTCTGGCGCTGCTCGGGCTGTTTCTGCTCGGCGCAACCGCGTTCGGCGTGGCCTACGCCACCATCAGCGTCCCCCAGCCGAACGACCTGGCCAACGCGCAGGCATCGATCATCTACTACTCCGACGGCAAGACAGAGATGGACCGGATCAGTACGGTCAACCGCGAGTCAGTGCCGCTGACCCAGATCCCCGTGTACGTCCAACACGCACTGCTGGCCGCCGAGGACCGCACGTTCTTCCAGAACAACGGTGTCTCACCCTCGGGGATCGCCCGGGCGGTTGTCGTGGCACTGCGGGGCGGGCCGACCCAGGGTGGGTCCACGATCACCCAGCAGTACGTCAAGAACTACTTTCTGACCCAGGACAGGACGATCAGCCGCAAGGTCAAGGAGTTCGTCATCTCCATCAAGATCGACCAGCAGGAGTCCAAGAGCACAATCCTGGCCAACTATCTCAACACGATCTACTACGGCCGCGGCGCCTACGGCATCCAGACCGCAGCCAAGGCCTACTTCGGTGTCGACGTCTCGAAGCTGACCGTTGCCCAGGGCGCCTTGCTGGCTTCCGTCATCCGCGGGCCGTCGTTCTACGACCCGGCGCTGGGGGCCACGCAGAAGGCCAGGGCCATGGCGAGGGTGAGCTACGTCCTGGACGGGATGGTCACCCAGGGCTGGCTCAGCCCCCAGACCCGTGCCAAGACCACCTTCCCTAAGACAATCGCGGTGGCCAAGACCACCAAGGCCGGGACGGTTGGCTATATCACCAACGAGGTCAAGAGGGAGCTGACCGGCACGCTGCACCTCAGCAGCAGCGACATCGACCACGGCGGCCTGCGGATCGTGACGACGATCGACAAGAAGGCGCAGGACTCCGCGGTCAGGGCGGTCGCCGACAACATGCCATCTGAGACCGACGCCGCGGCGCTGCACGTCGGACTCACTGCCATCCGGCCCGGTGACGGCGCCATCGTGGCGATGTATGGCGGCAAGGACTACAGCAAGATCCAGTTCAACTCCTCGACCGACGCCAAGCTGCAGGGGGGTTCGACGTTCAAGGTGTTCGGGCTCCTGGCCGCGCTGCAGAAGGACATCAGCACCAAGAGGAGCTACGCCGGCTACAGCCCTCAGTTCTTCCCTCAGTTCCTTGGCGGCACGAACACGAACGGTCGTGTCGAGAACTTCGCCAACGAGCAGTTCGGCCGTATCGACCTTCGGACCGCACTCGCGCAGTCGGTCAACACGGTCTTCGCTCAGCTGAACATCGACCTGGCCGCGCCCGGTACCCGCGCCTCGGGCGTACGGGATGCGGCGATCCTGGCCGGGTTGCCACAGACGACCGCCGGGCTGGGGACCGACATGACGAATATCTTCGGCACGGCTTCCCCACACGTCATCGATATGGCCAATGCCTTCGCCACAATTGCCGTACAGGGAAACAAGGCGACGCCATATCTCATCACCACGGTCACGTCCCTGGACCACACCATCGACTACAAGGTCAAGAAGCACCTGTCGCCGGCGTTCGACCAGAAGGTGACGGCCGACGTCACGGAGGCGATGACGCATGTGGTGACGGAGGGCACCGGTATGGGCGCCCTCGATCTGGGTCGCCCGGCTGCGGGCAAGACGGGTACGTCCAGCAACAACCTCGCGGTCTGGTTCGACGGCTTCACCCCTCAGCTCTGCGCCGCGGTCGGGATCTACCAGGGCGATGGCACCAAGACGATCACCGTCAACAACTTCGGCCAGGTCACCGGCGGCACCTACCCGGTCAAGATCTGGACGGCGTTCATGAAGGGAGCCCTGGACGGGGAGAAGGTCATTGACTTCCCTTCCCGTGTGGGCGTGGGTGACAGCGCCATCCCGACGCCGACCACCGCTCCCACGACGACGGCTCCCACGACGACCGCTCCCACGACCACGGCTCCCAGGACCACGGCTCCCAGGACCACGGCTCCCACCACCACCGCTCCCACGACGGTGCCCACGACGGTGCCGACGGCTGCTGCGACGGCTGCTGCGACCCCGGCGCCCGCCCAGCAGGGTCGGACCAGACCTTTCGCGTCGACGGCTGCTCCACCGCAGTAGATACCCGCCTCTGCCACGTACTCTGGCCACCATGTCGCCCCACGCCCAGGAGTCGGTCGCGCCAACCCGCATCGATCCGGTCGCCGCTGCGGCGAGCCAGGTCGTTGGAGGACCCCTCGGACGGTATGCCGCGCCGGCACGGCAGATGGCGAGGTCAGCTTGGCAGCCCGCGGCTGCGGTCTTGATCGCGCTCTCGAGTGTGACGCTCGCCTTAGGAGTGCTGCAGAAAGCACACTGCTTCACGACGGGATGGGGCAGCCCTGACCAGTTCTGGCATGCGTGCTACTCGGACCTGCCGGTCAGCTCGGGCCTCGGGCACGCGATGCCGTATCTGCCCGGAACCCCACATCTGGACCAGCCTCTGATCTCGGGGCTGGTGATGTGGCTGGTCGGGCTGGCGGTCCCGGACGGCTCCGCGCTGGCGCGACAGCAGTGGTACTTCGCGCTGTGGGCGGTGCTGATCACCATCATCGTGATTGTTCTGGTGGCCCTCACGGCGGCGTCGGTTCCCCGTGCGCCGTGGCTGGCCGCGCACGTGGCGCTTAGTCCGGTGCTCCTGCTGGCGGGCCTGGTCTCGGTCGATCTGCTCGGTGTCCTGCTCACCTCGGTGGCGTTGTGGGCCTGGGGGCGCGGCAAGGTCCCGGTGGCAGGTCTCGTCCTGGGGCTGGCCATCTCGGCGCGCACCTACCCGCTGGTCCTGCTGGTTGCCATCGGACTGCTCGCTGTGCGCTCCGGCAGGGTGGGGGCGTGGGGACGGCTGGCGGGTACGGCCCTGGCCACCTGGTTGGCGGTGAGCCTGCCCTGGCTCGTGATGAACGCCGATGCACTGCTCTCGGTCTATCGCAGCTGGTGGCGGGCTGGGGCCAGCTACGGCTCGCTATGGTTCGTGCCCACGCTGGCGGGTCACGGCTTGACGGAGGGCGCCGTGACCGCGCTGGCCATCTTGGGTTGGCTGGCGGCCCTGGCTGTCGGTTCGTTGTTCGCTCTCAGTCTGGACCGGCGACCGACGGTTGCTGAGATCTCGCTGGTGATGCTGGTGATCGTCTTGGTGACCGGCAAGTCGGTGCCGGTCCAGGCTGGACTGTGGCTGCTTCCCCTCATGGCGCTGATCGGGCTGAAGTGGCGAGACCATCTGATCTGGGCTGGCTTCGAGGCGACGTACTTTGTGGCTGTGTGGCTCTACATCGCCGGGCTCGCCAAGCCCGACCGGGGTCTGCCGCCCGGCCTGTACTCCTTGGTGCTTGGGCTTCGCCTGACCGCCTTATTGTTCGTGCTCGTGCAGGTGTGGCGGGTGGCGCGGTCCCGCGCCCCCGCCGCCTCGTCGACATCTGTCGCCTCGGAGTCTGTCGACCCGGTACCCGAGGACGAGGTCGACCCACTGGCCGGTCCCTTGGCGGGTGCGCCGGATCAGCTGCTCGTGCGTCTCGACTGACCCCGCAGGCCAGTTGCACTTCCCTGGCGGTACACCTGCGATTTCCGGCCCGAGGCCAATTGCCGGTACGCTCGTGACGCTCGCCTCGTCATCTCCACGTTGTTGGTCGCCGGCCGCATGTCGGTGGTCCCTGGCATGGTGTTGGAGGTGGGACGCTGCAACCCTCCTGTCACGGATGGCCCGTGACCGCACTAGACCGAAGGAGGTGGGTTATCAGCATGCGTCAGTACGAACTCATGATCATCCTCGACCCCGATCTCGAGGAACGCACCATCCAACCCTCGCTCGACAAGTTCCTGTCCGTCGTCACCAAGGACAAGGGCACCGTGGACAACGTCGACCTGTGGGGCAAACGCCGACTGGCCTACGACATCAAGAAGAAGTCTGAGGGCATCTACGCCGTCGTCACTTTCAGCGCGGAGTCGGCCACGGCAAAAGAACTGGACCGTCAGCTCGGCCTGAACGAGTCCATCCTGCGGACCAAGCTCCTGCGCCCCGGCGCCTGACCTAAGAATCCTGAGGACTCGATATGGCTGGCGACACCGTCATCACGATCATCGGCAATCTCACCGGCGACCCCGAGCTGCGGTTCACGCCCTCGGGTGCTGCCGTCGCTAACTTCACTGTTGCCTCGACCCCGCGTCAGTTCGACCGGACGAGCAACGACTGGAAGGACGGCGAAACCCTGTTCATGCGCTGTTCGGTGTGGCGTGACGCGGCGGAGAACGTCGCCGAATCGCTGCAGCGTGGCACGCGGGTGCTGGTCTCTGGTCGACTGAAGTCTCGTTCCTACGAGACCAAGGAAGGCGAGAAGCGTACGGTCATCGAGCTGGATGTGGACGAGGTCGGACCGTCGCTGAAGTACGCCACTGCCAAGGTCAACCGCACCCAGCGGGGCAGCGGAGGCGGCAGCTTCAACGGTGGCAGTCAGGGCGGTGGTTCCACCGGTGGCCCCACCGGTGGTGTCAGCGGCCAGGGCGCTCCCGCCGTGGATCCGTGGGCCACTGCTCCGCCTGCCGCAGCCAATCCCGGTGGGGCCCAGCCGGGAAGCCCGCAAGCTGGCTGGGGCAACGGCCCGTCATATGACGAGCCGCCCTTCTAG
>Ga0209890_10000321_pt1 | contig 21998 bp, 22 predicted proteins | sample OrgsoiDNA2013049_FD_185799 | JGI IMG/M metagenome (GOLD analysis project Ga0209890, IMG submission 185799) | Permafrost soil microbial communities from the Arctic, to analyse light accelerated degradation of dissolved organic matter (DOM) -... | ecosystem: Environmental > Terrestrial > Soil >...
CGAAGAGAATGTGCAGGCCATCATGAAGCACCGCGTGCATACCGGGGGCAGCGACGGCATCCTGGTGGGAGCCAAGCCGCATCCGCGTGCTTGGGGGACCTTTCCACGGTTCCTTGGGCACTACTGCCGAGAGCTACGGCTACTAACCCTCGAAGACATGATCCATCACCTCACCGGCCGTCCCGCCGCGCGGCTCAAGCTCGTCCGCCGCGGCCTGGTCCGCCCCGGTTACGCAGCGGACCTGGTGCTGTTCGACCCGGAGACCATCCGGGAGACGGCCACCTTTGAGGACCCCAAACAGCCCGCCGCTGGCATCGAGCTTGTCTTGGTCAACGGCGTTCCCGCCCTCGACGCTGGCCGGCCCACCGGTGCCTTGGCCGGCCGGGCGCTGCGTCGGAAGTCGAAGGGGTTGACCCAAGCCAATGACTGACGAGAAATCCTCACCCGTACTCACCACCATCCGGTCGCTGGCGGTGTCCCGCCCGCCGGCCATCTCGGATGCCGTCCGGCTGTGCCAGGCATTGGCCGACGCCGACATCAACACCACCGAGCTCACGCTCGCCACCCCGAGGAGCTCAGTCACCTGGAAGGCGCCATCAGCCCGGCTGCCAGTCAGGGCGCGGTCATCGGGGTGGGCACGGTGCTCACGGCCGATCAGGTGCGCTTGTTGTCAGGATCTTCCCGGCGCGGCAGCTGGGTTCGAGGTGTCTGGAGGCAGCAGGCTGAGCTACGTGAAGGCAACCGAATCGATGATCCTACGGCGAACAATTCCCGATCAGGCTCAACCGGCGCGGAGCATGTCACCGCCGAGCGCCACGGACAGAAAAGGAGAACGGTCTTGAGCGCATTCGAGGTACTCCAACCGGCCGCCCGATACCTGGCCGTCGCCAGCGATGACACCATCAAGAAGATCCATGAGCCGTGGGCTGCACACGACACGCAGGTGTTGATCGTCGCTGTCGTGGGAATCGCCATTGTCGTGCTGTTGATCGTGTGGATGAAGATGCACCCGTTCTTGTCCTTGACTATCGGGTCGCTCTTTGTCGGCATCGGTTCCGGCATCGGTCTGGGCGACGTGGCCAAGTCCTTTGAAACCGGCGTGGGCCTGGTGTTGGGCAACGTCGGCGTGTTGATCGTTCTCGGCGCGATGTTGGGCAAGCTTCTGGCAGATTCGGGCGGCGCAGACGAGATCGTGGACACGCTGCTGCAGGGCGGCGCGAGGATGCTTCCCTGGAAAATGGCGCTCATCGCCTTCATCATCGGCATCCCGATGTTCTTCGAAATCGGCTTGGTGCTGCTGATTCCAGTCATCATCCTGGCGGTGAAGCGCTCCAAGGGGCCGGCCATGCTCCTGGCCATCCCGGCACTGGCCGCTTTGTCGGTGCTGCACGGTTTCATTCCGCCGCACCCAGGGCCGCTGGCGGCCATCGCAAACTTGCACGCGGACGTCGGCATCACGCTGGCGATTGGGCTGGGCATCGCAATTCCAACTATCGCCATCGCTGGCCCTCTGTTCGCTCTGCTGGCCGCCAAATGGGTGCCGATCGGCGCGATGGGCGCCGCCAGTGACCTGGTCAGTGCCGGCTTCGGGAGAAGCACACCTTCCGGTGGAGGAACGGGCGGCGATGGGGGCGCGGCGTCAGTTGAGGCGGGCAGCCGCGATCCCCAGGCGCGGCGTAGCCCAACCTTCAACTGGACCCTGATCACCGTCCTCTCGCCGGTGGTGCTCATGCTGGTCCGCGCCGGGTCCGACGTGTGGATGAGCAAGAACGCGGCCATTTACCCGTTCCTGCAGTTCATGGGTGAACCGGTCGTTGCGCTGCTCATCGCCGTGCTACTCGCTTCGGTCACTTTTGGCACCGCGGTGGGCTTCTCACGGACCACCATTACCACCAAGTTCAGTCATAGCTTGATGCCGATCGTCAGCGCGACAATGATCGTCGGGGCGGGCGGCGGATTCAAGCAGGTGCTGGTGGATGGTGGCACCGGTATTGCCATCGGCAAGATCGCCGTGGCCGCCAGTCTTTCGGCACTGTTGCTCGGCTGGATGGTTGCCGTGTTGATCCGTCTGGCAACGGGATCAGCCACGGTTGCCACCATCACGGCGTCCGGCATCGTCGCTCCGCTCGCATCGAACTTGTCACCGGCGCATCTGGCGCTGGTGGTGTTGGCGGTCGGAGCTGGTTCGCTTTTCTTCTCGCACGTCAATGACGCAGGCTTCTGGCTTGTCAAGGAGTACTTCGGCATGACAGTCGGACAGACAATCAAGACTTGGTCCGTGATGGAAACGTTGATTTCAGTCGTCGGACTGCTGCTGGTCCTCCTGCTCTCGCTCATCCTGTAGTTACGGCGCTGCGCAGCCTGGCCGCGCAGTTCCCAGCGCATTCCTAGCGCAGAGCCCGGAAGATTTTCCGCAACTGGCCGCGTTGACGGTCGGTGGTGTCAATGAGCGTGCGCGGTCCGAGTTGAGAGGCATGGATCCGCATTCCCCATGCTCGTGGTGCCGATCGCCTGTGACCGGCACCTCGTGCGCGGGAACGCCCCTGGCCAAACCGAAACGGCCTCCGGACCCGATGACGTACCCTTGCTCCAGCCGACGAAACTCGCTAGGTTTCACCGATGGTTGTCAGCCGCAGGCTCCTGATCGGTCCCCGTAGTGCGGTCAGGCTGGGGGCGGTCTCCCGGCAACCCTATGGCCGCTCATTACAGTCGCCGCGCGACTGGGAGATCTGACCCCATGGTGAGTCGTCGGGGGGTCCGGATCGGTGGCGTGGCCGGGATCCTTGCCGTCATTCCCTCGTCTCGGCAGGTTTCGTAACGGGCAACACCCTCAGCGGTGACTCCAGTGCGGCCCAGATCGCTGACTTCCTGACCAGCCATCGCAGTGGCGGTCTCACCCAGACTGTGCTCGATGTAGTGGGCAGCGCGTTCAGCTTGTGGTAGGCAGCGACACTGGCTCGCATCTTGCACGCACGAGACCCGCACAGCCCATTTGGGTTCCTCGTGCTCGGCGCTGATGCCGCGACGGGGACGATCGCCTCCTTTGACGGGGTGACACGTACCGCACTGGAGTTCCTGTCCAAGCAGGGCGGGCTCACCGACCCCGCGCTCACGCGGGTCTTCTACGACTTGCAGAACGATCTGATCATGCCGGGCCTTTTCGGGTGTGTCACTGCCGTGTTCCTGGTGTCAGTTGGGGCGGCAGCGGTCGGCGGCATTGTCGCGGCGCGCTGGGTCGGCTGGTTGAGTCTCGTGCTTGCTGCTCTCTCGGTGCTTAGCAGCGTGATCGGTTTGACGCTCGCGAACGGCGGGACCTCAGGGCTCGGATTCTTCCCAGCCGTCGGCTTCGCTGTCAGCGCATTGATCACCAGCACCTTCATGCTGCGTGAACGCGAAGCAGGGGTTACGCCACCACCACCCAATTGCGCACGCGTGGCCGCCTACTACGTCGTCACTGAACGAGCGGTCAACGGTGAGCCCGCCATGATGACCCTCGCCCGCTCGGTCGCACGACGTAACGCCCACGAGGTCGTGCACCCTGCCGAGCATCGCCGCAGACACCCGGGCAACCATTCAGCGAGGTACTTCATGCCACCCCGACCGTGGCCCAAGCCCTCGACCAGACACAAGTCGAGCGGCTTCTGGATCCGTCCGTCCACACTGGCTTGAGCGCCGACATGGCCGTCAAACCAGTGCACGCGCCCGCCGCAGGATCAACGGCCCGCGTTGTCCCAGGCGGGGTCCGCTACAGGTCGAGCGCGATGCTGAACGACGTCCCCCTGTTGGGCAGGGTGACGCGCCCACCCGCGACCGGCACCCGCATCCCGTCCACCTCGAGCGTGTCAGGCGCCGCGCCGTGGACGACGAGGTGCAGCTCCTCGCGCGTGAAGCCCTCGTACCCGTCGCCCGAGACGTCGCCTCGCACTGTCAGTCGGTCCCCAGCCCTGGTCACCTCCAACGTCGTCCGGTAGCACGAGCCCTCCAGCGAGGCGAATGTCAGGCCGTCGTCCTCCTGGAGCAGGGACGTGTGGGTGCCTTCGACCCCGGGCACGAAGAGGTGAAGCTCGATCACGGACGGGTGGTATCCCGCGGTCGAGGGCGGTGCAGCGGGCCACATAGGAATGACGGATCCGCCGCGGGCGAAGATCGGGATGGTCTGCATGGGGGTCGGGACCACACGAAAGGTTGCGCCCTCAACTACCTCTCCGGAGTGCCAGTCGTACCAGGTGCCCATGGGCAGGTAGACCTGACGGGCCGTGCAGCCGGGCTCGAACACCGGGGCCACGAGCAGGTCCGGCCCGAAGAGGAACTCGTCGTCGATGTCGCGCACCGTCGGGTCGTACTGGTGGTCGAAGACCAGCGGACGCTGGACGGGCGCGCCCGTCTCGGCGGCACGTAGGAATGTCGCGTAGAGGTACGGCATCAGCCGGTAGCGCAGCCGGATGGCATCGCGGACCCACCGCTCGATGACGGCGCCCCACGTCCACGCGTACTGGTCGACGTTGCCGATCTCGGAGTGGTTGCGGCAAAACGGGGTGAGGACGCCGTACTGCATCCAGCGCAGGTAGAGCTCCGCGTTCGAGTTCCCTCGGAATCCGCCAATGTCCGCCCCGACGAAGGCTTGTCCGCTGATGCCGAGTCCGCTGGCCATTGGCATGCTCAGCCGCAGGTGGTCCCACCGGGACTGGTTGTCGCCCATCCAGTTCGCGGCATACCGCTGGATGCCGGCGGAACCCGCCCGCGACAGGACAAAAGTGCGCCTCCCGGGCATCGCGGCGAGCAGTCCTGCCGTGGTCCCCATCGCCATGAGCAGCGCGTACTGGTTGTGGTAGCGCTCGTGCGAGTGTTGCCCACCACCGAAGCGCATCCGGTTCGAGGGGATCGCCCCGGTGGCGGGCTCGTTCATGTCGTTCCAGATGCCGGCGAGTCCGGAGCGGACGTGCGCGGCATTGAGCTCGCCCCACCAGTCGCGGGCGGCCTCGGTCACGAAATCCGGGAAGGCGGTGCTGCCGGGCCAGACCTGGCCGATATAGGTGTCGCCACCCTCTGTCTTGCACAGCACGTCCCGCTCGCGGGCCTGGTCGAACACCCAGTACCCGGGCTCCGCCTTGACGCCTGGGTCGACGATGGTAATGACCTTGAATCCCTGCTCGTCGAGTCGCCTCAGCATCCCGTCGACGTCGGGGAAGGCCTGCTCGTCCCAGGTGAAGACGCGGTAGCCGTCCATGTACTCGATGTCCAACCACAAGCCGTCGCAAGGGATCTCACGACTTCGGTGCTGTGCCGCGACCTGCTCGACCGCGTCCTGTTTGTAGGGAAACCAGCGGCACTGGTGGTAGCCGAGGGCCCACAAAGGTGGGGGTGCGATGCGTCCGGTGAGCCATGTGTATGCCGCCAGGATCGCGGGCATGTCGGGTCCCGCGAAGACGTACTCCGTGTACTGGCCGCCGTCGAACTGGATCCGGTACTGCGACGGGTCCCTGAAGTCGTAGTGCCCGCGGTAGCCGTTGTCGACGAACGACGCGGCCATCTGCCCGGTGGGGTAGCTCTGGTGGTAGAAGAACGGGATCGAAACGTAGTACGGGTCGAACTCGGTGCTGGTGCGGTCTGAGCGGGGATCCGACGGCGGTCTCCCGGCGGTGAACTCACGGGTCGTGTATGGGTCGAGAACGTCAATGTTCCACAACGTGAAGTCCCGACCCCTCCGATTTTGGTGCCCCGTCTTTTCGCCGAGACCGTAGATCGCGTCCTCGGGCGTGCACCGCCGACACAGCGTGAACGCATCGTTAAGGGTGGCGTAGCCCCAGAAGTGACCGTCGTCGTCGGCGGTCTCGATCACCGCTGAGCCGTCGCTGCGGTGCACGTCGAGCCGGAACGGGTCCAGCCAGAGCGAGACGACCAGCTCCGAGGTGCGCAACCGCACCACGTCGTCGGCGAGCTCCACTGAAAACTCCACGTCCTCGCCCAGCGGGTCGACGCACACGGCGAAAGTCGGCGACTCCTCGAAGGTCCCCCCGCGGCTGATCTTGACGCGAACGATGTCTGCCCGGACGACGTCGACGCGCAGCAGTTCCCCGTGGATCTGAGCCGCCAGACCGCGGTCGGTGGCCTCGACGGCGCTTGCACGTTCGAACCGCAGGAAGTGCTCGGCGCTCATACGTTGCCTCTTTCGACGTCCGTTGGCGGACCTTTGCGGTGAACATCGCCGACCCTACTGAGGTCAGCGCCCATGGTCGAGGGTCCCGACAAGGAGCCGGCAGTTCACCGCGGACGCCAGACGTCCGCTCATCGGATCCGGTCGTTTCTTGTCGACCGGCCACCGTCCCAATAGCGCAAGGCGAGTTCAATCGGTCAGCGATACGGCCCAGAGCGTCGACGAGGGAAAGTCAGCAATCACCGCAAGGATCCGCTTGCGAAGGCCGTAGGTCGGGCCGCCAGGCAGCCAGTGATCACCGGTTGTGGTTCGTCTTAGGGACACCAACGCCTGGCTCCGATGCGTCCGGTCATCCCTTGGTAGCTGGTCAGCGTTTGATGGGATCGAGATTGGCCGCGACCCACCAGCGTTGGTCTTGGAGGTGGGGCAGATCCATGAGCAAATGTCGGCCAGGGTTCTGTTTCTTCCCTGCCGGGCCGGGCCTATTTGTGGCCGAAGATGCGCTCTTGCAGGGCAGTGTCGTTCATGGACCGGAACTGGATGACTTTGCCGTCGCGGTAGGTGAGCACGTCAGCCTGCTCGGCCGACTCGCCGTTTGCGCTGATGTGGGTAAGCACGACGACGATGTCGTCGTCGCCGAGGAATCGATGGGGGCTGGTGGTGAACGACTTCTCGGCGATCGCCGCCCAGAACTCGCCGACCCTGGCCTTGCCACGGTAGGTTCCGCTCACCGCGCTGTCGCCGCGCACGATCCATTCGATGTCATCGGACATGTTCGCCATGGCCGCCGACGCGTCACCGGCGGCGAAGGCCGCGTAGGCCTTCTTCGTGTTTTCGATGTTGGCTTCGGCTGACATGTGACACCTCTCTTGGGGTTGCGACCCCTCGGTGAGAACGATGTAGCTTGCTTCGGTCGCTCGCCTGGGGCGGCAGAACAGGGCTAATCGAGACCCGAATCGTGCCGTTTGACGCGACGCGTGTCAATGGGTTGGTGCGGAGCCGCGAGCCCTGGCCCGCACCATCCCAGTCGATGAACACCCACCGGTCCCGTCGCAGACCAGATACCACGGAGCGAGGTCTTGGTGGAAGATCAAGTCCTCGCGATCAGGGCGATCGCCACCTTTCCATTTGCGGCACCGGCGGTGGCTTGAAGCTCTCAGCGGCGTCTTGGAGCTCTCGGATAGAACCGCCAAGCCGTCGCAGTTCCTGGGCCGTGAGCGGTGCAAGAGCCAAGGCCATCTCTTTGGGGATGCCACTGTCGATCAAGACTAAGCCGTCGAATGCCGCAACCAGGTAGCAGCTCACACCGCCCAGGCGGATCATCCGAATCACTGGTGTCACGTCGTTTCGGCCCCACTGGATGTCGTAGGCGAAGCTGGTCACGAGGATCAGAACAAGTAGGACGGGGGTGGCGGCCGTCACCAGGGGCGCAAGTCTCAGCATAAGTTCGCCGAAGGCGGAGCCGACAACCACGACGCCGCGAACGTGCGTGTTCTTCGCGCCGTCCCGAGTGAGGCTGGGGCGCCCCACTAGCGGATCGTGCCGCGGTCAGGCACAGCCGGGGACTGAGGAACTGGAAGAGGCAGATGGTGTGTGCGGGGCCGCCATTTTGGCCTGGTTCAGGGCAGCGTGGGCGAGGCTGATCCAACGGGTAGGCGCGCCGTCGCGGCGGGTGAGGGGCTCGCTGTGCCCACGGCGGTCGCGGCTTGCGGTGCGAATTCGGTCGGGTTGGTGCTGCTCGGCGAGCAGTGAATTCATGTTCGAGTTCATGGTTTTCTCCTCATTCTCGGTGTTCTGGGACGCGGTGCATCGAGAACCTGTCTGGGTGTTGGCGAGGACACTGCTCAGGTCGAGTCACGACTGGGCCTGAGCCCGCGTGATCGTGGTGGTTAGTCGATGAGCGCCGGCTCGGTGCCGACCGCGTTTTGCGGGGTGCGGACCACTGCGGCTACCAGCAGCCAGCTCGTTGCCAGCAGGGTGGCGGCGACTAAGAAGCCTCGGTCGGCGCCGGCCACGAAGGCGTGGTGTGCCTGCTCCAACGCCGTGCCGGCCCTGTGTTGGGCTGCGTCGTTCTTGCTGACCGTGGCGAAGACTGTGACCAGTACGGATAACCCGAGAGCGCCCCCGACCTGCTGCATAACGTTGACGAGTCCGGATGCGGCGCCGGCGTCCTGGCGGTCGACGCCGGCGAGTGAGAGCGTGGTCAGCGGGACGAACGCGAGCCCGTTGCCGAAGCCGAACAGCACCAGCGGTCCCAGTAGCGACTGGTAGCTGCTGGTCTGTGATAACTGTGAAAGCCAGAGCAGGCCGGACGTGGAGAACGTGAGCCCCACCAGGATCACGGCCCGCCCGTTGAGCCGGTGGGCGGTGCGGGCGCTTAGCTGAGAGCCAAGGAACACGAACACCGTCATCGGCACGAATGCGAATCCAGTTTTCAATGAGCTGTAGCTGAGCACGTTTTGCAGGAACAGGGTGAGGAAGAAGAACATCCCCATCATGCCGGCGACCATGAACAGCCGGATCAGGTACGAGCTGGCTCGGTTGCGGTCGGCGAACAGCCGCAGGGGTGTGATCGGCGACGGAGCGCGCAGCTCGATTCCCACGAACGACCCGAGCAGCACGAGACCCAGCACGAAAGACGCGAGCGTCGTGGTGTCACCCCATCCGTGGGACGCGGCGTGGATCAAACCGAAGACGAGCGTTCCCATACCGACGCTTGAGGTGAGAGCGCCGGCTAGGTCGAAACGGCCGATGTGCCGGGCGGTCTCGGGCAGTACGGCGCGAGCAAGCACCAGCACGGCCAGGCCGATCGGTACGTTAACGAACAGGACCCAGCGCCAGGAGGCCCACTGGGTGAGCATTCCGCCTGCCATCAGGCCGACTGCGGCGCCGCCGACCGACACCATGGTGTAGAGCCCGATGGCCCGGGTACGTGCGCGCCCTTCGGGAAACATCGTCATGAGCAGGGCCAGCGCGGACGGTGAAGCCAGGGCTGCGCCGACGCCCTGCAGTGCGCGCATGGTCAACAGCATCGGCGCGCCGGTGGCAAAGCCTCCGGCGAGCGAGGCTGCGGCGAACAGGCCAATGCCTGCCAGGAGGGTGGCTCGACGTCCGAGCATGTCGCCGGCTCGTGCGCCCAGTAGCAGCAGTCCGCCGAAGGCCAGGGTGTAGGCGTTGATCACCCAGGACAGGTTGGCCGAGGACAGGTGCAGCGCGCCCTGGATGTCGGGCAGCGCAATGTTCACGATGGTCGAGTCGAGTACGACCATGAGCTGGCAGGTCAAGATCACGGCAAGGACGAGGCCGGGGTGACCATGCGGCAGGAACCGGCGGCGTGGCCGCGCCTCGCTCGCGTCATTGGCGAAGACGTCGTCCACCTGCGCGCTGACTTCGGTCGTGCTGGGAGCTGTTTGGACTGACACTGGGATCTCCTTGTAGGAGCGAAGTGGTACCTTAGGTGAAGCGGATGATGCCTCCGGTAACTATCCGGAGGATTCCTCCGCTAACCATACGGAGGATACCTCCGATTGGCAAGGGTCTGGGTGGAGGAGAACGGAATGGGGACCGACGTCACCGAGGTGGCAGAGGCCAGACCGCTGCGCGCAGATGCGCGGCGCAACCGTGACGCCCTGCTTGTCGCCGCTGCCGCCCAGTTCGCCGACCGGGGGGTCGAGTCGCCGCTGGAAGACATCGCGCGGAGCGCTGGCGTGGGGATCGGCACGCTCTACCGCCACTTCCCGACTCGCGATGCGCTGATCGCCGATGTGTACCGCCGTGAGGTCGACCTGTTGTGTGGCGGTGTCGACGAGCTGTTGGCGACCCTGCCGGCAGACGAGGCGCTGTCGGAGTGGATGCGCCGATTCGTCGGCTACGTGGCGACTAAGCGGGGTCTAGCTGTTGCGCTGAAGTCCATGGTGAACGACAACTCCGACCTCTTTGCCCGCAGTCGCGCTCACATCAACGAGTCGATGGCTCGGCTGGTGCACGCGGCGGTCGAGGCGGGCCTGGTGCGCACCGACGCCGACCCCGAGGACGTGCTGCAGGCCATGAGCGGGTTCTGCATGTTCAACGAGCAGGCAGGTTGGCAGGAGCAGGCCCAACGGCTGGTGAACCTCTTGGTGGACGGTCTTCGATTCGGCGTCGCCAACTCCGGGAACCCCTAAGCCCGCCCACGGTTGTTTGGGATCAAGCGAGGCGCAGCCGATGCAGCTTTGAGGGTCCCAGCCAGGAGTGGCCGACCATAGCTGATCCGGGTCGGCATTAGTGCGAGTTCGCCCTCGACCTGCACCTCCGCGACCTGAACTCGATTACCGCGTCGATGCCTGGTACAAGTCCTGACTGTGCCATCTGCTTTTCGGTGAACGGATATCCGGCGGCTGGGGCTGTCGGTGATCCCCGGATGCCGCTCGTCTATCGGGTCTCACTCTCTTAGCCGATTGAGAACGTCTTCGGAGGGCTAGATTGCTTCGTTTCTGAGTCACCGGACCGTCCGCCGCGAGGAGTGGTCCGACGCACTGCGGTTGGGCCCTTTAGGCATGGTCAACGCTTGGTCGCTCCTCTTCGCTGGCCTGGGTGCCTCGGCGAGGCTGCTGCGGTGCGGAAACGAGCGCGTCAAGATTGTCGGAGGCCCACCACGGCTGGCTGAGCTGGAGCGGGAGAACCGCGAGTTGCGTTTGCGAATGCGATCTTGCGTTCGGCGTCGGCTTTCTTCGCTGCGGAGCTCGACCGCCCTGCCGATGACCGGATCATCTACCGAATCGACGAACCCGGCCACACGGTGACTGTCGTTGCCGTTGTGCATCGTGTACAGCAGCGAAGAACCTCGACTGGTGGCCCAGGAGCTCAATGATCGACCCCGCAAAAGACTAGCGTTCAAGAAGCCGATCGAACTGATCGGCCACGTCCTGTTGCGATGACCGCCAGAATCCGCCGATCGGCAAACGGCACAGTCAGGACTTCGTTTGTAGCAGTCCGCCTGCAGCCTCCACGCGTGCCCGTAGCCGGTTCGGCTATCGGCACTCACTCATAGCCCAAATGAGTGCGCCCAAGGGCCCGAGTCGATCGCAGTGTTCGCACTGCGGTGCATGGTCACTGGCTCTGCTTGTTTCACGCGAAGTAGCGGATGAGGTGATGCCGGTCGAGTTCGGCGTGAGCACTGCAACCGCACCACGCGTCGAGGACTTTGGTCCCGGATGGCGCGCATTTCCGCGTAGCGGAATAACACTTACGGGGCTCCTGTCTGGCCATCTCGTTGGGCCCACAGCCCATTGTCGGCGAGACGCCCTGCTCCCAAAGGAGTTTGCCATCAACCGGGGGAGGCTGTGATGAACGTTCTACATATCAGTAACAGATCAAAGGTGAGCACCACCGCTACAGACCCGCAGGACACGCAGGCTCTCGCCTATGCCAGACAGCAGAGAGCCGGGGGAGTGGCTGCACTTAATCTCGCGGCTGCCTACCTCGTGGCGATGCCGTACTTCCTCATCGTGGTGAACTACCCAAGTTTGGTCGACTCTGCTCAGAAGGTGACCGCGTTGGTCGCCAACCAGAACAGCATGTACGTGATGCATCTGGTAACCCTCGTGGTATTTGGGATCGTTCTCGCCGCGCTGGCTCTGGCACTTTGGAAGCGCTTGGCGGGCTCGCCAAGCATCGCGGCCGTTGGTGGCGCGGTGGGGCTGATCTGGGCCTGCATGCTCGGCGCCAGCGGACTGGTCTTCAACTTCGGCGCTGGAGTCGTAGTCGAGCTCTATGACAAGAGCCCGGCTCAAGCCGTCTCGGCGTGGCAGGCGATCGAGCCGGTGGCACAGGGACTCGGTTCAGAGGGAGGAGAGCTTCTCGGCGGTCTTTGGGTCCTGCTCGTCAGCGTGGCAGCGCTGCGCACCGGCGCTCTGCCCAAGGCCCTGAACTGGCTCGGGACCTTGATCGGCATTGCGAGGATTGCATCGCTCATTCCGGTTCTGCTGGAGGCCAGGTACGTCTTCGGCCTTCTCCAGATCGTCTGGTTCATCTGGCTGGGCATTGTCATGTTTCGCACCAGACCGTCTGAGGAATCCCAGAGGCAGTCGGTCTCGCCGCGGTAACAAACGCGTTTCCAAGCAGTGAGGAACCGCGATGCCACTACGGTGCTGGCTGGCCCAGATCAACAAGCGGGTATTCAACCCCATGGAGGTACGCCGGGGCGCCCGGCCGTGAGCGGGAGCGGCTCGAACAGGCTCATGATTCCCATACCCAAGAAGGTGGTGATGACTCGGATGTTGGGGTTGGCGTCGAGGAGCGGGAGAGCGAGCCGATGTGGTCGAAGTCGGGGTGGGTCAGCCAGATCCACCTGAGGTCGAGCGGGTCGACGACGGGCTGCAATGCGGTCATGAATTCGTCGCGTTCGACGGCGGCTCCTGTGTCGACGAGCACCGGTTCGCTGCTGTGTCGACGAGCACCGGTTCGCTGCCGTGGAGCACGAACGCGTTGATGGGGACGACACCGAATCCTGGGATCGGGGAGTTCGATGTGATCACGTCGATGTCGGGCGCGGCGGTTAGGTAGTGATCATCTGTTGAGGTTTCTCCTTCGGGTCGTGGGATGCCGGTCGTTTAGGAATCGAGGATCTCGAGCCCGTGGACTCGAGCTGCGTCCATCAGTAGCTGGACGTCCTTGGGCGGCAGATCCGGCGGCATCGTTGGTGATGTCGCCGGGTGGCCGCAGATGCGGGTGAAGTCCTCGAATCCGGCGGGGGTGACGAGGATGAGAAAGCGGGCCTGAGGTGATGTGACCTCGAATCGATGATCGACGCGGCGCGGGCCGAAGACGAAGGAGCCAGGGCCGGCGAGGTGTTGAGTTTGGCCGACGAAGAAGGTGAGCTCTCCGTCGATGACGTACCAGGCCTCGTCTTCGTGGTGGTGGAGGTGCTTGGGTGAGCCGGTTCCTTCCGGCGCCAGCACCTCAGCCATGGCTAGCCGTCCGCCTGTTTGGTCGCCGGTGGTCTTGTATGTGAGGAGTCCGCCGGAGAACCACAGCGCTTCGCCTTCGCCCTCGGCGAGGATATACGGCGACTCCACCTTGAGTGTCACCGTTCGCTCGCCGGGTCCATCGCTGCCTCCGCGGCGGCCTTTAGCCGGGCCAGCGTGTGGCGCATACCCTCTCGCAGCTCTCGTGCTCGGTTCGTCGGGATGTCGATGACACGGGCCCAAGCAGGAATGGTCTTCACCTCGTAGGACTCAGTGATGCGGGTGCCACCGTCGACGGATTCCAGCTGGTAGCGCCAGATCGTGGACTCCTTGCCCCCCTCTTCGGTGACAAACGCGAACTCGCGTCCGGGGTCGGCCACTAGGACCCGACCGCCTCGCGACCACTTCATCAGTCCCCGCGGACCGCCACGGTTGTGGCCGACGAATCGAGCGCCCACCGCCGGGGCGGCGGTGTCGCCGGTCCATTCGACCTGTTGGCATTCTGGGCTCCATTCGCCCATGCGTGGCACATCAGCCAGGAGCTGGTAGACGCGCTTCGCGGAAGCGGCGACGAATGTCTGTTCACTGTCCTGTCTCAGCCACCAGCGGCTGCTCGGCTTGCCCATCTCATCCTCCTGATTTACGGTACAAAGGTTAGGTTATGACTATTAGCTATAGCTGTCAAGAGGTGGTTATGCTATGATTACGCAGGTGACAGTCGCTGAGCACGGGACGTCCACCACCGATCCGGCGCCAGCCCGGCCGCTAGACCGACGGGCTCGACGGCGCCGAGAGACGATCGACGAGATCCTTGGAATCGCCGCCGACGTGATGACCCAAGACGGTGTCAATGCGCTCAGCATGGCCGAGATCGCCCGCCGCCTGGGCGTGCAGCCCCCCTCGATCTACAAGTACTTCGACTCGCTACTGCACATCTACGACGTCCTGTTCCAGCGCGGCCAACTCGAGCACCTCCAAGTCATGCGCGACGCCATGGCCAACGCTCAACCTGGCCTGCCTGCCTTGACCGCCGGCCTCGAAGCAAGCGGCCAATGGTGCCTAGCCAACCGATCGGTCGCACAGCTCATGTTCTGGCGCCCCGTGCCCAGCTTCGAACCGTCACCCGAGGCATTCGCACCTAGCATCGAGATGGTCAACCTGCAGAAAGCCGCCATCGCAGACGCCATCGCCGCCGGACAACTCGGCCCAGCAGAGGTCGACCAAGTCGTCCACCTCGTTTCGGTCTTCATCGTCGGTGTGCTCAGCCAAGCGATAGCCAATGAACCCGACCTCGAGTGGGGTCACGGGCGCTTCACGCGGCTCTTCCCCCAACTCGTGGCCCTACTCCCCGCGCTCTACCCGCCCCCACCTCGACAGAACCGACCCCACCGCCGCTGACCTCCTCGACCCACCTACCAAGCCAGTGACGAGAACGGCCCCCAAGACGCATACCTGAACCTCCTCTCCCGGCGCCACCTCCACCAATCGACCGGTGCCCGCTACGACGCCCAGAAGACCCAAACAGAACGCCGCTGGTCCCGGCGATTTGCATGCGACAGATCGACGGTCATCGCGTCCTTGCGAGGTTTGCCGGCGCGGGTCAGCCGGGTGTCTCGTATGGGGAGCTGACGCATCGGAGCCGAGTCCGGCTATCCGTAGGACGATCGGTGACCGGGCACGGATCCCCCGCGGAACGGACTCCAGGTCGAAGGATCGCGTCAATCGGGCGTCGTGGTCGGCCACCGCGGGTTCTGAACGAAAGAACGAGCCAGAGGGGCAGAGAAAGGGAGTCACGGCGCCAGAGGTGTGGACAAGGTCGAGAGCCTGTCGGTGGGCCTTAGATGACTAAGGGCGCTACCAAACACTTGTTGACAGAAAGCCCATCAGGCTCAGCCATGTCCCACTGGCACTATGAACCTGTGGACACCGGGGAGCGCCCAAGATGAAGGCGGGCTACACCACCAACGCGGGGGAGTATCTGGACCGTGTTGGTGAATTCCTTCGGCAGCGTCCGGTCGAGCACAGTGTCTTGCTCACCGTGGCAGCAACCCGTTGAGTTGATCCTCCCCGGCGGCCGACTCAGTGGGCAACGCGACGCGGCATACAAACTGTTGAGCGCTATTCCGGGAGTGAGCTGCGTGAAGCCGCGGGGTGCTTTCTACCGCTTCCCGAGGCTTAATCCAGAGGTCTACCCGATCAAAGACGACGAGCAGTTCGTCATCGACCTCTTGCGGGCCAAGAAGATCCTGGTTACCCACGGCACGGGCTTCAACTGGCTGGATCCGGACCATTTCCGTCTCGTCACGCTCCCCAACGTCGAGGACCTCGAAGACGCCATTGGCCGCATCGCCTCCTTCCTGCAGACCCTCCGCGACGCCTGAGCCCAGTCCCATGCCCCCGGAGGAGTTGGTGTGCCACGTCCCGATACCCAGTCGAACGGTCAGCGGAGCACGTTCGCTGCTCACCGCCGTCTTAACCGCCCCGTAGCCCGACGTAGCCGTGGGCGCAGACGTCGCCCGTGAACCCCTTCGGCCCCCCAGGTCGACGCCATCACCGGCCTCGTCACTCAGCCCCGTGACCACCCACCCGGCCCTGCCCTTCGCGGCGCCGACCTCGGACGTCCCCTTACCCCTGAGTACTCGGTGCCAGCGTGACGCGATAGACTCTAGGGTTTCGCCTTGGAGGTTTCCGCATGCCTACGTTCCTGAGCAGTGAACGCGCTCCCTGGGGAGTGTTCGACAACTGGCTGAACCAAGGGCGCCCGCTCGGGGTATTCACCGTCATGGCCGACCACGCGAGAGGTGAGGGCTGGCTGGCCGAGGTCAAGGGCGACCACCATGGCGCTTGGGGGTTGGCCGTTGTGGACCGCGTGACCGGGGAGCCAGCCGACCGGCTGCACGAGGCCCTGGAGCAGAGCCAACGACGACAGTTGGAAAGGCTGCGTGAGTCAACGCAGCCGATTCAGGTCCGGCCTCTGGCCGACCCCACCCCCCGGACCGTTGCCGTCGTAAACTCTGAACGCGACATCGGCGCGCCCCGCGACTTCACGGACGACCAGCGCGCCCAGATGCACCCGGTCTCCAGGTACGCCCAGGACCGCCACGGCCCAGGCCGCTGGGTTGGCCTGCACCGCTTCGGTGGCACCATCGGGACGTTGTGGACTGACGACGCGCAGGCTCTGGGGTTCCTCCCCGAGCCGGGAGCATCCGTGGCGCTGTTGGTCAACTCCATAAGTTCCGCCTGCGCGTTAGGCACCCCAACCTCCTGGGTGTTCGATGACCACGCCGCCTGGTCTACCCAGGACCACTGGGCCGGCCCGGTGGAGCGGGGTGACCTGGCCACCCTGGGGTCTGAATGCACCGTAGTGCCATAGCCGTTCCAATACTGCTGCCACAATGGCCTGCCGGATGAACTGGAAGCCCCCGGCTGGGGGCTTTCGCCTGTCCGGCTGTGAACACGGCCGACATCTGCCAGCAGCCCGGGCCGCGTACGCGCGGCCTGGGCCGGTAACAGTCCACGCCGGCTCCCCGGCTCACCCAAGGGAACACGGCAGTTGGGCGGGACACCGGCTGCGGTACTGTGACGATAATGGAGATTCAACAACAGGCCGATCAGGCTTCAGCCGACGAGTTCTTCAAGTTGGTAGCCAGGCTCGGTGCTTCACCGGTCCCTGGCGCCACCTACCGCGGCACCACGATGCCAGTGCCACTGATCTGCGCGGTCGGGCACGCGTGCACTGCCACGCCCAGCAGCGTGCTCCGGGGCCAGGAAATCTGCGACACCTGCGCCGGCTTGGGCTCAGTCCCCGCGTAGCCGACGTTCTGGGCCGGTCGTGGGGCATGGCCACGACCACCGGGTGATTCGCCGAAAACGAATGACGTCTGACATCGTGGGCCCGCCTGGGCGAGCTTTCGAGGCGCAATCGCCTTGTAAGGTTCAGGGATGACCATTGGCGGATCGGTGACCGGTCACTCATCCCCCACGGTGAGGATGGCGCCGAGGGCCGGTGATTGGTGCCGCTGGCTGTTTGAGGGTGCTCCTACCGTAATGAGTCTGGCGGCCGTTGTGCTATGGGCAGGCCCGTCCTTCAGGACGTTGATCGGCCAAGCACGCCCAAGTTTGGTATCCGCCGCTGAGGTCGGTGGCGCGCCGAAGGCCGAGCTGGCGGAGGGTTGCTGCGGCCAGGCTTGAGCTGTAGCCCTCGTGGCAGACGATGATGAGGCGGCGCCCAGCGTCGGTCATCTCTGGGATGTGATGCAGGCTGGTGGGGTCCAGTCGCCACTCAAGCACGTTTCTGTCGATGACGAGCGCGCACGGCATGTCGCCGTCGCGTTGGCGCTGCTCGACCGGGCGTATGTCCACTACCAAGGCGCCCGCGGCAATCTCAGCCGCCAGGTCCGCTGGTTGCACGCGATCGAGACCCTGGCGAGCAGCGTCAAGGAGCGCATCGATAGCTGCTGTCCCGGTCATGGCCCCTCCTTGCCCTGACGCTACGCCGCTTCGGGCGACTTGTTCACACCGCCGACGCCGGATTCATGGTCACTGGCTGCGGCGTCTGTGTAAGTCCCATCGCCGCCCCACCTCCGCACGTGCAGCCGGCCTGTAACTGCCGAGCAATGAACGCTCCCCGAGCCCGAGGGGGGAACGGTCCACGAGTGCGTGTTGGCCGAGGTCCTCAGCTTGGGCTGACGCAGACCGGATCTTCGTTTGGGGATCGCTGATCGGGCACCGGGGGCTGGCGAGCGGACTCGTTGTTTGCCTCCAGCCGCTTCCTCGACTGGGATTCGATCGGGTGCCCAGCTTGGGCGCTGTTTCCGTCCCGCGGGTCCTTAGGTTGTGATCTCGGGGTAGGTCAGCTCGGTGTGTAGACGAGGACCACGACTCCGTTGGTGAAACGTGTTGTGTCGACCAGGTTCAGATGTGGAGAGGTGTTGATGTCCTCGAAGAGATGCTGACCGGTTCCGATCGCTACGGGTGTGAGCAGGAGATGGAACTCGTCGATGAGGTTGTGTTTCACCAGCGTGGCATCCAATGGACCGGTGCCGTATTTAAGGATGTCTCGGCCGGGTTGCTGCTTCAGCTCGGCGACGTATTCGGCGACGTCGCCGGGGATGACGCGGGCGTTCCAGGTTGTCTGTCGCAGGGTTGTCGATGCGACGTGCTTAGGGATGCTGTTCATTCGATCGACGAACTCCTGCGGGACGCCGTCAGCGCCGGTCATCGCACGATAGGCGACCGACAGGCCTTCGTAGGTCCGCCGTCCCAGCAACAGGTCGTCAGCAGCGAACAACAACTTGTTGGCGTAGTTGAAATGCTCTTTGTCCAGGTACTGCGTGGCCCAGACGTGGGGTGAGCCGATCTCGCCGCCGAGTGAGACGTGTGTTGCTTCGACGAGCTTTCTCATCGGGACTCCGATCGTTGTGGTGGCTGCAGCGCGGCGAGTGACGCTTCTAGGCACTGATGGGATTAAGCCAGGCCCCCGCCGCATTCCGGCCTCGCCGTAGAAGACCCGGGCCCCGAGCGTGGAATGCCTGGACGTGCACCAGGCCCAGGTGTCGTCCTCGGACTGCTCGAACGTGACGGCATCGGGCGGTTCATGGACTTGCGCTCCTTCATAGACCGAGGTAATCACAAGCCGGCGACAGCCGGTCTACCATGCGATACTCGCCGAAAATGCACACTCCTGGCGGTCCGGTGCTGGGCGCACGAACGGAAGTGGCCCGCCCGACCCACTGACCGTACGGCGGGCGGCCGCCCCGACCGCTTTGTCGCCTCAGATGTGGATCGGTCTGCGAAACGCGGTCAGACGATGCTTGGTGAAGGGGCCGTGGTAGGGCAGGCAGTTCTCGGCGGCGGGTAGCCCTCACCGCTTATCGCGGGCCACATCCGTCGAACCACGTGCAGCGGGATGGTCGTCGTAGGCGCCGTCTCCATGACGTGGCCCGAGCGATGGTTGTGATATCCATGAGCCCATGGTCACCGAGCAGCGCGAGCTCTCTGGGCAGCCGGTCCGCGGGCTGTTGTTCGGGTTGGTCGCGGAGTCATACGAGCGATACCGATTGGACTATTCGAACAACCTCGTCGATACCGTCCTGGCCTACGCCGGCCGGCCTGTGCATTCAGCGCTAGAGGTCGGTGCCGGAACCGGCAAGGCCACGCGAGCTTTCGCGTCGCGTGGCATCGAGGTCATCGCACTCGAACCCGACGCCGACATGGCACGAGTGTTGAAGAAGGCGACGCGTGGACTGCCGGTGCGGCCGGTAGTAGCCACCCTGGAGCAGTTCCGTGCTGACTCTCGCTTCGACTTGGTGTTCGCAGCGGCGGCCTGGCATTGGACCAGCGCGGCGACGAGGTGGAAACAGGCCGTCGAGCTGCTCGCCCCCGGAGGGGTCCTCGCTCTGTTCGGAAGGCCGGCCGAGCTGAAGGATCCGAACCTGTTCGCGGCGGTCGAAGAGATTGAGAAGCGCGTGCTCTCAGCAGGCGACCCGGCCGAAATTCATCCGTGGTCGATCGAGGAGATGGCCGCCGCCGACGGATTCGCCGACGTCGAGCAGCGCGACCTGCAGTCCGTCGCGACGACGACGGCCGCGGACTTCGTGGGACGACTGTCCACCGTCTCGGCCTATCTCATGCTCGGCCCCGGAGAACGCGCTGAGGCGCTGCGTCAGGTTCGCGCGGTGCTGCCCGACCAGGTCGAGATCGACAACACTCTGCAGTTGTCTCTGGCTCGACGGGTTTGATCATTCGGGAGCTTGGCCCTGATCGGAGCGCGCTCTCTTGCGCCGGCGCCGCGGCCCCGATTTCAGTCGACGGACGCACCGGTAATCCGCTCGACGAGTGGACGTGGGCTCCGCAAGCACTCAGCCGTTGCGCGTCGCCGGTCGGGTTCCAACTGTCCTGGCAATCCCAGTAGCCGAACGGCCATCGGTGCGGACAGAGCTCCAACGACGCAAGGCGTCCATAACCGAACAGGGACGGAGTCCTGCACTGAACAGGTGCATTGGGTGGGTCCTTTCCCGCCCTTCTCAAGATCGTTTCCCAAAAGTTGGTCGCAAGGGCGGTCAGTGGCGCGCCGGGCCGCTGCCGCGGTAGTCGGTGAGGAGGGCTCGTGCGAGGGCCTCGCCGGCGTCTCGGGCTCCTCGGCCCAGGGCTTCGCGGCTTCCTGTCTCGTCGGGTGGGACGGCGAGGCGGTCCCTGGACGCTGAGGCCATTGTGGCGGAGGTGCGACCGCGGAGCCGGCTGATCGGCCCTTCGCAGACCATGAGGAGCGGGCTGAGGCCGACGGCGAGCCTGAGGTGGCTGTCGCCTTGGGGCAGGAAAGCCCCGGTCAGGCTCAGGAGTTCGCTGATTCCGGTGGTGAGGTCAGCTGGGTCGAGCAGGCTCCCCATGCAGTCGCTCGGGAGCCGTGACCAGGCGCGGCCTGTCCGGTCGCGACGAGCCGGACGCCGGCGACCGCTCCGTCGCGCGTCTCGCCGTGCCGCTGCCAGCCACTTCGGTCGGGAACGACTTGGGCCCATGCTGCGGTCGGGTCGAACCCGGCCGGCACCGACGCTGACGACCCGATGCCACCGGCCGCTCGTAGGTCGCTGGCAAGTCGGTCGGCACTGGCGCCGAGGACCCGTTCGGGCACGGCCCGCGGGGTGACGGGACCACGTGGAGTTCCAGGAGGATGCCGTCGTCAAGGCCCCCGTGGAGCGTTTGCCAACCATGTAGCTGCGTCAGCCGGCCGCAACGAGCAGCCGCCCGAGCTGGTGCTCCCAGCCGGCGCGGTGGTTGCCGACGTGGGTGGACGGCAGGCCGCGGTGCGTGAGTACGACCATCGTGTCGTCGCCGTCAGGGGTCAGCGCGACCTCGACGGTCGATCCGCCGGGCGGCAGCGCGTCGCTGCCGGAGATGCCCCAGCTGAACACGACGCGGTACGGCGGCTCGACGGCAATGTAGGCACCGCGGGCGACGACCTCGCCCATGTCGAGGGAGAACACGCCGCCGGGCTGCGGGTCGAGGTCAGCCCGGTTGCCGATCCACTCGACGATGAGCGCGGGGTCGGTGAAGTATGGGAAGACAACCTCGGGCGGTGCTTTGATGTGCTCGGTCGCGATGATGACGTCGTTGAGGATCTCTGCAGTCACGGCTACCTCTTCGGTGGTCGGGGATGGGCCGTCTCGACCGCCTTCTTCAGGCGGCTGAGGGCGTCGGGCCAGAACTCGGAGAGCAGCTCGCGCACCGGCTCAAGCGACTCGTGGCGTAGCGCGTAGAGGCGGCGGGTTCCCTCGCGGCGCTCGGTGAGGAGGCCGGCCTGCTTGAGCACACCGATGTGCTGGCTGACCGCTTGCTGGGTGAGGGTGAAGCTCGCCGCGATCTGGCCCGCAGGCAGCTCGGCGTGCTGGACAAGGCGCAGAATCTCTCGGCGGTGCGGGTCGGCGAGCGCCCGCAGCACCGCATCGGGTGCCGCAGGCGTCAACTGCTTCCGCTCCGCCATCGGACTTGGGTTTCAGGAACTAAACGGAGTGCCGGTGCCGGTTTTGGCGACGGTCTCGATGCTCGCCATGAAGTATGTCCATGCGGCGACGCAGGAGTCCCAGCACTCGAGCTGCGGGGTCAGGCCGGCGTGCCGGAAGCGGAGCTCACTGCCGGTGTCGGCGGGGACGATGTCGAACTCAATCGTCGTGCCCAGCCACTCCTGCGTGTGTGCGGTGGGTGTGGTCCCGTCGGGCGCGATGGACTCCCAGACCATGCGGGTGGGTCCGGCTTCGAGGACGCGCATCGCGTTGACGCCGTGGTCGCCGAAGCTGGTGACGAGTGTGCCGCCGACTGCTCCATCGCCCTCGGTCGAGCCCCACCAGCGGCTGACGCCGGCGGCGGAGGTGAAGAGCGCCGACACGGTGTCGGGGCTGGCGGGG
>Ga0209890_10000322_pt1 | contig 21938 bp, 21 predicted proteins | sample OrgsoiDNA2013049_FD_185799 | JGI IMG/M metagenome (GOLD analysis project Ga0209890, IMG submission 185799) | Permafrost soil microbial communities from the Arctic, to analyse light accelerated degradation of dissolved organic matter (DOM) -... | ecosystem: Environmental > Terrestrial > Soil >...
TCGACGAGCTGCGCGCGGTGGGCACGGCGCTGGACGGTTGCACGCTGGACACGGTGTTCTGCGGCGGGGGAACGCCCGGCCTGCTCGACCTCGGGCTCATGGCGTCGGTGATGAACGAGGTGCGTGGCAGCTTCCGAATCGCCTCCGGCGCGGAGGTGACCCTCGAGGTCAATCCTTCCAGCGCATCAGCGCAGCGCGCCGAGGCCTGGCTGGCGGCGGGTTTCAACAGGGTCAGCGTGGGCGTCCAGAGTACCCACGCCGACATCCTCGGGTTCCTGGGCCGAGTGCACACCTCCGGACGCGCCCTGGCGGCGCTGGCCGAGGTGCGTGCCGCCGGCTTCACCAACCTCAGCGCCGACCTCATCTACGCGGTCCCCGGCCTCGACGACGGCCGCTGGCTCGAATCGTTGGAGCAGGTCATCGATGCCGGGCCCGACCACGTGTCGTGCTACGAGCTCACCGTGGAGAGCGGGACGCCGCTGCATCGGTCGGTGGCCGAGGGGCGAGTGCGTGTCGTTGACGGCGAGGCCGCGCTGCGCCAGCACCGTCTCGCGGTCGACACGCTGGCAGGCGCGGGATATGAGCAGTACGAGGTGAGCAACTTCGCCCGAGCGGGCCGCGTGTGTCGCCACAACCTCGTGTACTGGCGCAACGGTCACTATGCAAGCATCGGGGTGGGCGCCCACGGGCATCTGCCGCTGGCTGCCGCAGCAGCTTTTGGCATGACCCCGCCGGCCACCGCCATCGCCTTCCGCTACGAGCACGGCCGTGACATCGCCGCGTACATCGGGGCCCGGTGCGGGTCGCCGCTGTCGGTGCGCAACGTCGAATGGATCGACGCCGACATGCGCACGGAGGAGTCGATCATGCTGGGTCTGCGTCTGCGCGAGGGAGTTCGCCTGGACAGCGCCGCCGCGCTGCGCGAGGCGCGCGAGCTCGTCGCTGCCGGGCTCCTCGAGCTGGAGGGGTCACGAGCCCGGGCCACGCCGCGCGGCGAGGATGTGCTCAATCAGCTGGCGCTGCGCCTGGCCGCCCCCGGAGCCTGACTGTCCCATTGGCAGGGCTCGGTGTTCTGACGCTGTAACGCGTCAATCGACGATTCTGGTCCCTGCCAGACGGAGCCGTGACGATGTGCTCTCAGGGGTGGAAGTCTGCGTTGCAATTGCGCAGGATTGCGCTTCATGGGCCGCCTTCACATTCATCAGCCTCCGCCGGAGCCGGTCGTGACCGAGCTGACGCGCGCGGGCCTGTCGATGTCGACGGTGCTGGCCATGGAACCGTGGAAGGCGCGTGAGGTGCTCGATCTGCTGCACAGCGCCGGCCTTCGAGACGCGCACGGTGAGCCCACAACGCCGGCCCGTGGTAGCATTTAGCACTCGATCGCACGGAGTGCTAATCCCGCGCAAGCGGACGGTGGCGGAGGAGAGAGCCTTGGAGACACCCGTCCCCATCCCGCTCGACTCGCGAAAGCAGCAGATCCTCAAGGCAGTTGTTGCGGATTACACGCGCACGGGCGTGCCGGTGGGCTCGCACGCGCTGGCCATACACCTCACCTCCTGGTCCTCGGCGACGATCCGCAACGAGCTGGCCAACCTTGTCGACGTCGGCTACCTGCTCCAGCCGCACACCTCGGCGGGACGGGTGCCGTCCGACCGCGGCTACCGCTACTACGTCGACTTCCTGATGGAGGAGGAGGTCGTGCCGCCGTCCGTGCGTCGGCAGATGGACCCCTTCTTCACCCTGCTCACGGGCGGCCTCGAGGAGACGCTCGAGGTGGCGGCGAGAGCGCTCGCCCTGGTCACCGACGCGGTGAGCATGGTCACCGGGCCCCGCGCGCTGGGGGCCACGCTCAAGCACCTCGACATCATCTCGCTCGAGCCACGCCACGCCCTTCTGTTGCTGGTGCTCGAGGGCAACATCATCCGCCAGCAGCCCTTCCCCCTGAGCCGCGACGCCGACCAGGTGGAATTGAGTGCCCTGGCCCACAGCCTCAACCAGGCCCTCCTCGGCGCTGACGCGCGAGTCGTGGCCGGGCTGGCGGTGGCGGTGGCGGAACCACCGTCCTCCCTGTGGAACGAGATGGTGGCAGCCATCGCCGCGCTGATGGAATCAGTCGACGCCGGACAGGCGACGCTCGTGGTCCACGACGGGGTGCGCAACCTGCTCCATCAACCCGAGTTCGGCGATGTCGGCCGTTTCCGCGAGGTGCTCGACCTCCTCGAGGAGGAGCGCGTGCTCGGCGAGATGCTCGCAGCCCTGGAGACCGACCAGGGCACCCAGATCATGATCGGGCGGGAGACAGGCCTGGAGCAGCTCCGCCTGTGCAGCCTGGTCATGACCACGTATCGGGTCGGCACCCAGCGCTGGGGAACCCTCGGCGTGCTCGGCCCGACGCGCATGCACTACTCGCAGGTCGCCCCCCGGGTACGCTACGTCGCCACCCGCGTCGGCGACACGCTCAGCCGGATGCTGCGATGACCGCGCGCCGCCCGGTCAAGGCCGCCCCCGGCGACGGCTCCGCCGAGGTCGAGCCGGGAGCGGCCGAGGTCGACGCCGCCGCTCCCGCGGTCGCGAGCACGGCAGCCGACCCGCCGGAGCAGGCCCCTGTCGCCACCGCCCCCGCCGAGCCGGACGCGCGATACCTCAGGCTGGCCGCCGATTTCGAGAACTTCAGGCGGCGCAAGGCCCAGGAGCTCATCGACCGATCCCGTTATGCCAGTGAGGACGCCGCCAAGGCACTCCTCCCTGTGCTCGACAACCTCCGCCGGGCCATCGGCCACGCTGCCGACGCGGGCGACGAGGCGGTCATGGTGAGCGGGTTGGAACTCGTGGTGCGTGAGTTCGAGACGGCCCTCGAGCAGCTCGGCGTCGAGCCCATCGAGGCCGAGGGCCGCCCCTTCGACCCCTCGCTGCACGAGGCGATCGGCGGCGAGGACAGTGAGGATGTCGAGGTCGACACCGTCGCCGACGAGGTGCAGCGCGGCTATCGCCTCCACGACCGGGTCATCCGCCCGTCGCTCGTACGCGTCGCCCACCCGGCGACACCGGCGCCTGAGAGGTCGTAGTGGCCACCGTCAAGCGCGACTACTACGAGGTGCTCGGCGTCCAGCGTTCGGTGGATGCCGCAGACCTGAAGAAGGCATATCGCAAGCTGGCCATGGAGTTCCACCCCGACCGCAACCAGGGCGACAAGACGGCCGAGGAGCGATTCAAGGAGGTCGGCGAGGCGTACTCGGTGCTCAGCGACCCGCAGAAGCGGCAGCGCTACGACACCTTCGGGCATGCCGCCAACGGCGCCCCCGACCTCGGCGGGTTCTCTTTTGATTCCGCCTTCGATCTCTTCGACATGTTCTTCGGGGGCGCCGGCGGGCGGCGTCGTCAGAGCGGCCCGCAGCCGGGCGCCGACCTCCGCCTGGGCGTCGACATCACCTTTGAGGAGGCCGTCTTCGGGGCCACGCGGACGGTCGAGGTGCCCCGCAAGGGCACGTGCGGTGAATGTGACGGCAGCGGCGCCGCGCCGGGGACCCAGGCGGTGCCGTGCCCCGACTGCCGGGGCAGCGGGCAGGTCCGCCGCCAGGTGCAGAGCATCTTCGGGCAGATGGTCAACGTCAGCGCCTGTCCGCACTGCCGTGGCGAGGGTCGCATCATCGAACAGCCCTGCGTCACCTGCCGCGGACAGGGGCGCGTCGATGAGCGCCAGCGGCTCGACATCACCATCCCCCCGGGTGTCGACGAGGACGTCACCCTGCGCTACGCCGGCCAGGGCGAGGCCGGCCCCCGCGGCGGTGCCCGGGGCGACCTCTACGTGGGCTTCCGGATCGCCCCCCATCCGAGCCTGGTGCGGCGCGGCGCCGATCTCCTCTACGAACTGGCCGTCAGCGTTCCCCAGGCCGTCCTCGGGGACCGCATCACGGTGCCGACCGTGAGCGGCGAGCACCAGGTCGACGTGCCCCCCGGGACGCAGCACGGCAAGGTTCTCAAGATCTCCGGCATGGGTGTGCCCCACGTGCGCAGCGGGCGCCGCGGCGACCAACTCTGCATCGTGCACGTGGCCGTGCCGACGCACCTGAGCGCCTCCGACCGCGAGCTGTACGACAAGCTGGGTCAGCGCGAGGGCAAGCCGGCCGAGGTCAAGAAAGGCTTCTTCGACGCCCTCAAGGACGCCTTCCGGGGCTGATCTGCCGGGCGGGCCTCGGGCGAGTTCCTGGCTACCCCGGCGGCCAGGTCATGTGCCGCCCGCCGAGCACGTGGAGGTGCAGGTGACCCACCGTCTGGCCGCCGTCATTGCCGATGTTGGTGACCACCCGGTAGCCGTCGGCGGCGACTCCGTCAGCGATCGCCAGCTGCTGGGTGACATGCAGGAGCCGCGCCCAGAGCGGGTCGTCCGCGGGGGTCAACTCCGCCGCTGAGCCGACATGCTGGCGCGGGATCACCAGGATGTGGATGGGCGCCTGCGGGTTGATGTCACGGAAGGCGATCACGAGGTCGTCCTCGAAGACGACGTCCGCCGGGACGTCACGCGCGGCGATGGCGCAGAACAGGCAGTCCGTCATGAGACGGCGAGAGTAGCGGGTCAGCCGGGCGGCGCCGCCGCGAGGGGGTCGGCGAGGTCGCCGGAGCGTGCCATGAGGAGCGCGCAGGCAACGGCCCCGGCATACCGGGTGCGCAGGACGCGCGGGCCCATGTGGACGAACTCGGCGCCCGCACGGCGCAGGGTGTCGATGTCGCGCGAGCCAAGCCCGCCCTCGGGCCCGATGCACAACGCCAGCGGTCGTTCGGGGTTGGCGTCCACGGCCGCAAGCGGGCTCACGCCCAGGAAGGTGCACGCCAGCAGCCGCGACCCGGGCTCCAGGGCGGCGAGCGCGTCCGGCAGCTCGACCGGCGCGTGCACTCGTGGGGTCACCCCGCGCCCGGCAAGCTGGGCCGCCTCGGTGGCCACCGCCTGCCAGCGGTGCACGCGATGGGCGACGCGGCTCGCCGGCGGCCGGCTGACCACGCGCTCGGTGACGACCGGCCGCACCTCGGCGGCGCCGGCCTCGACGAGTAGATCGACGCAATCCTCCATGCGCTCGCGTGGCAGCGCCTGGATGACGGTGATGCGCAGCCGCGGCTCGCCGGTGGCGTCGCGACTCCACACGACGTCGCCCTCCACCCGGGCGGCGGCGACGCTGGTGAGCACCACGCCGGCCTCGCGGCCCCCGGGGTCCACGACGATGATGTCGTCGCCGGGGCGCATGCGCAGTGACCGTGCGATGTGGCCGGCGACCGAGCCTTCGAGCACGATGGCCGCGGAGGTCGAGGCCGGGCCGTCGATGAAGAAGCGCTCGGGCATCGGGATATTCTCCGCGTCCACGTCCGCCTCCGCGTCTCAGCCCGCCAGGAGATCGAGGCGCACCCGCCGCGCCGGGTTGTCGGCGTTGAGGTCGACGAGGACCACGCGCTGCCAGGTGCCGAGCACCAGTTCCCCGGCGACCACAGGCAGCGTCAGGGCGGGGCTCACGAGAACAGGGAGGAGGTGATCGGCGCCGTGCCCCAGGCTGCCGTGGCGATGTGCGTAGCGATCGTCGCGTGGGAGCAACCGTTCCAGCGCGGCCACGAGGTCTGCCTCCGATCCACTGCCCGACTCCATGAGGGCGAGGCCCGCTGTGGCGTGCAGGGCGAGGACGTTGAGCAGGCCGTCGCCCCCGCCGGCGACGAACGCCTCGAGTCGTTCCGTGATGTCGACGACCCGGCTGCGGCTGGTGTCGACCGGGACTTCCCTGGATCTCATGGGCGGTTCCTCTGGTGCACGGTGGGAGCGCGGCGGATTGTCCTGCCGGGACGACGTCCGGGGGCCGTAGCATCCCCCCGATGACCGACACACACGTCGCCGCCGGCGACGGCCTTCGCCTTGCCGTCACCGTCGCCGGCGACGGTCCGCCGCTGCTGCTCATCCCCGGCCTGGGGGCGACGCGCGTCGTGTTCGACCCCGTCTTCCCCCGTCTGATCGAGCACTTCCGGGCGGCCGTCTACGACCAGCGCGGCATCGGCGCGTCGGACGTCCCAGCGGACCCCTTCAGCACCGCGCAACTCGGCGATGACGCGGCGGCCGTGCTCGACGGTCTCGGGATGGAAGACGCAGTTGTGCTGGGCGCGTCGTTCGGGGGAATGGTCGCGCAGCAGCTCGTTGTGCGACATCCCCGGCTCGTCGGTGCCCTGGTGCTCGCCGCCACCGGGCCGGGCCGCGATCACCTGGTCGTAGCGCCCGAACAGGCCGCGACCGAGGCGCTGCTCGGCAAGGGGGCGCGCAGCCCGGAGGACGCCTACCGAATCGCCTGCACCGTGCTCTATTCGCGAGCCTTCCGCGAGGAGAACGCCACCTTCATCGACGACCAGGTTCGCAACCGAGCCGCCCACCCCATCGCCGCCCGCGCCTTCCAGGCCCAGCTCGCCGCCTCCCGTGCCCACGACGTGTGGGACGAGCTGCCATCGATTGTGGCGCCGACCCTCGTGCTCCACGGCGGCAACGACGCCGTCATGCCGCTGGCCAACGCGGCGCTGCTCAGCCAGAGGATCCCGGGGGCGCTGCTCGAGGTCTTCGACGGGGCCGGACACCTCTTCTTCCATGAGCAGCCGCAGCGCACTGCGGACGCCGTGGTCGCGTTCGCCGGCGCCCGCCGCTGAGCACCATGCCTGCTGAGCGCAGCGTCAGTCGGAATCCCTGACGTCGTGCTCGGTCTCGGCGCCGTCGCCGCCGCCGCCGCCGGAGATACCGGCGGCGCCGTCGACGATCTTGACGACGTCGGCATCCTCCTCGTCACGCTCGGCCACCGTCACGGAACCCCCCGCGCGATCGTCGTCCTCACCACAGTTGGCGCGGCGCCGGTTGGCCTCCTGCACCGCTGCGATCTGCGCCGGGGCTGTGGCCGTGGCCGTGGTCTCGCGAATCACCGTCACCTTGATCATGCCCGGGTACTGCATCTCGCTCTCGATCTCTCGAGCGATCTCAGCGCTCAGCTCGGGCACCTGGGAGTCGCGCACCTGCTTGGCGCGCACGAAGATGCGCAGCTCGCGTCCGGCCTGCAGAGGGAAGGCACGCTCGACCCCGGAGTGGCGGGTTGCGATCGTCTGCAGTTGCTCGAGGCGCGCCAGGTAGGTGGCCAGCGTGTCACGGCGTGCTCCCGGCCGCGATGCGCTGATGGCGTCGGCGCAGATGGTCAGCATCGCCAGGTCGGTGGTCGGCTCCTCGTCGAAGTGGTGCGCCTTGACGGCGTGGATGATCCCGGGGGAGGCGCCGAGGACACGGAGCAGCTCGCCGCCGATGATCGCGTGCGAGCCCTCGACGTCGTGGTCGACCGACTTGCCGACGTCGTGGAGCATCCCCGCCTCGCGCGCAACCGTCTGCGACATGCCCAGCTCAGCGGCCAGCACGCCGCAGATGTGACCGGTCTCCTCGCAGTGCAGCAGCGCGTTCTGCCCGTATGAGAAACGGTAGTGGAGGGTGCCGATCAACTCGGCCAGCTCGGGGCGGCCCTCCATCTGCATCTCCCACAGCGCCTGCTCGCCGCGCTGGCGGACGTGGGCCTGGAGCGACCCGCGGGTGCGCGTGAGCAGTGACGGCACCTCGGCGGCCTGCAGCTTGCGGTCGACCACCTCGAGAGCGGCCTGTCGGGCCACCTCGCGGCCGATCGGGTCCATGCCGCGCAGGGTTGCCTGGGCGCGATCCTCGTCGATGCCCAGCTCCATCCCCGTCTCCTCGGCGATCACCGACAGCGCGCTGAGCAGCCGCTCGCGCCCGTGTTCGTCGAGATCCTCCAGTGAGAGCGGAGCCGCCCGGGTGGCCCCGTCGTCGTGACCGCTGAGCTGCCGTTCCATGGCCTCGGCGATGAGCGTCCGCGCCGCCGGCTCGGCGTCGCCGACGCGCTCAGCGAGCGCCGACTCGACTCGCGCGAGGTGCTCCCCAGCAAGCTCGTTCGCAGTGCGCTCGAGCACCAGCTGGGCTGCCGTCTGCCTGTCGAGGTCGGCGACGCGCTCAAAGGAGGCGATCACGTCCGCGCGCTCAGCCGCCACGGTGGCGATGCGTTCGTCGATCTCCTCGCGGCGCTTCTTGTGGAGGTGGCGGCGGTCGTCGAAGACAGCGCGGCGGTCGCGGTAAGTGCGCTCGCGCTCGTCGAGGAGTGCCTCGCCGGCCTCCACCGCCTCGTTGCGAAGGCCGACCTCCTCGTGCACGGCCTCGCGGGTGGCGAGGGCCTGGTTGCGCGCCTCGCCGATGGCGCGTTCGGCCTCGCTGCGCGCCCGGGCGGTGGCGGCGGGGTCGGGCGCCGGCACCGACCCTCCCCCGGTCAGGAACGATCGGCGCCCGGCGACGAGCGCGGCGACACCGACGCCGAAAACGAGGACGACGGCGACGACCAGGACAGCGATCACCCGCCGAGTGTAGGGGGAGCGCCGTCCGTCGCCGGTCCGGGGCTGCGGTCAGCCGCCCGGCGGCGGGTCGAAGGGGTCCGCGACCTCGGCGACCAGTTCGCGCGAGAACAGATGAGCGGCAGGGGGAAGGGTGCGGCGCCGATCCCACACCAGTGCCATGGTGCGCGCGATCGGCGGGTCGCGAAGCGGGATGACGGTCACCCGCGCCGACGGCGAGGGCAGGGGCATCGGCATCAACGTGATCCCGAGGCCGGCCTCGACCAGCCCCTGGACGATGCTGAAGTCGTCGCCCTCGTAGGCCACGGTGGTGGTCAGGCCCTGGGAGGCGAAGGCGTCGTCGATGACCTTGCGGAGGCCGCTCCGCGAACGGGGCAGGATGAGCGGCTCGTCGGGGAGGTCGCGCAGCGCGGCGGAGGTGCGTCCGGCGAGGCGGTGGCTGACGGGTACCACCACGGCGACCCGCTCGCGGAAGAGGGGTACGACCTCCAGGTCGGAGGCGTTGACTGGTGGGGGCCCGAGGATTCCGAGGTCGAAGTCGCCGGCAAGAACGCCACTGGCCACCTCAGCAGTGGTGCCCTCCTCGAGGACGAAGCGCACGCCCGGGTGAGAGCGCAGGAAGCGAGCGAGGCGTTCAGGCAGCCAGCGCGCCCCCACGGTGTGCAGGAACCCGATTCGAACCACCCCGGACTCGGCCGACACCGCACCTTCGGCATCGGCGACGGCCTCGCGGAGGTCGGCCAGCAACCTCTCCGCCCGGCCCACGAAGCGCTTCCCAGCCTGTGTGAGCCTGATCGAGCGTCCGATGCGCTCGAACAGGGGTACGCCCACCTCCTGCTCGAGGCGGGCGATCTTGCGGCTGACTGTTGAAGGATCCGCCTGCAGGGTCTCGGAGGCGCGGCCGAGATGCTCGACCCGGGCGACCTCCAGGAAAGTGCGAAGAGAGTCGGCATTGATGCGATCCATGCATCAATCTGATCCGAAAACCGCTCTTGATGTCAACGCTGCTGGCGGATAGGCTGTGATTCAAGTGGTGACCGAAGTGTCAACGGAGCTGTTGCCGAGACGACCGGCGCCAACCTAGGAGAATGAATTGCTGATCGAGAACGCGACCCAAGAGGTGCATGACGCCCGCCAGCGCCACCACCGGGAAATGGTCGAGAGGACCCGCCTGCGCCGGCTCGTCGAGCGCGTCGACGAGGTCATCAGCGCCTGCGAGGAGATCCACCTGCAGGGGATCAAGGAGACTCCGGCAGACCTCAAGTCGCGCGCCGAGGACGTCTTCAGCTTCGCCCGCAGCGCCGTGTCGAAGACCGGCGACCGCGTCGCGCTGGCCACCGTGGAGGAGGCCATCGGCCGCCGCCAGATCAAGATCACCGAGATCATGGACATCCTGTGGACCATCCAGGAGATCGTCTTCGACCTCATGCTGCCGTGGCGCACGGAGCTTCCCGAGGACGTCGAGCCGGATGGTCCGATCAGCGGTGCCCCCGACTGGAGGCGCTGGACGGCCGTCGCCTGACGCCGGCTTCAGCTCTCCTCGAGGCTGCGCCCTTCGTCGCAGACGGTGCGGTACTCGCAGCGGCTGCAATTCCACGCCGACGGATGGGGCGGGAACTCGCCGGACTGCCACGCCCGGCGCATGTCGTGCGCGGTCGCCGACAGGTGGCGGTACGACGTGTCGAGCTGCTCGCGGGTGAACTCGACCCGGGTGACCTGGGCGGTCTGGAGGTGGTGCAATTCAACAGCGACGTCGTCGCTGTGCTGGCGCCGTGAGACCGCCACCGCGTACGCCCGCACCTGGATGTCGCGGCGCAGCTGTTCCTCCATCGGCGCCGGCCCGGTCTTGTAGTCCACGACGGCGACCGCCCCCGGGCCCTCGTCGTCGAGGCGGTCCCACCGGCCGTGCACGTCGGCGTGGTCGAGCGCGATCGTGAAGGGCTCCTCGACCGCGGCGATGGTGGCGTTGCGCCACGCGTCGCCGGCGACGTAGCGGCGCAGCTGCTTCTCGCCCAGCTGGCGCAGCTCCGGGTGGCTGCCCTTGGGACCACGCGTCACGCTCCAGGCATCCCGCCATGTCTCCGCGATCACCTCCTCGCCGACGTCCTCCCCGGCGATGCGCCGCATCGCGGCGTTCTGGAGCACCGTGTGGATCAGGGTGCCGTACCAGCTGCGCACCGAAGCGGGCACGGGCATGTGGTAGCGACGGCGGTACTCGAACCGGCGGGGGCACTGCTTGAAGACACGAATGTCCGAAACTCCCACACTCAGGCGCTCCCCGGAGAGGCGCCCGGCGGCGCGCGCCGGGCGCGGATGAAGCGGAGCCGCGTCGGGCACTTCGCGGCGGCGGGCAGAACCTGACGTGGCCATCGCCGCAAGGAACGGTGACGGTGCCTCGTCTTTGAAACTGCGTGGGTAGCGGCGCGCCCGCGAGAGGATGAGGCGGTCGCGTGCCCGGCTGACAGCGACGTAGAAGAGGCGGCGCTCCTCATCGATCGCTGCATCCCCGGGCGGAGGCATCTCGGGGACGAGAGGGCCGGGCAGGGACACCGCAGCCGTGCCGGCGTGACCGCGCCCCGGCCAGCGCGCGTCGATGCAGCCGGTGAGGAACACCACCGGCCACTCGAGGCCCTTGGCGGCATGCGCGGTGAGCAGCACCACGCCGTCGTCGACCGCCTCGATGGCGGCAAGCTCGTCGGCGTTGCTGCTGTTGCGGAGCACGTCGAGGTAGCGCAGCGCCGTGGACAGGCTGCGATCGTCACTCCAGTCGGCGAAGGACTCGAGCAGTTCACCGAACTTGTTGAGGTTGGCTCCCATCTGCCGCCGTGCCAGCTCCTCGCGCTGGTCGAGCAGGCCGAGGAAATCGCTGCGCTGCAGGGCCTCGAAGAAGATGTCGCGCACGTCCTCACGCGCACTCATGGCGTGGAGCGACTCGATGTCGGCTGCGCAGCGAGCCGCGCCGGCGCCGTCGTGCTCATCGACGTCCACCAGGACGTCGTCGCGGAGCAGGCCGATGAGCGGTGCGTCGTTCTCATGGCAGACGGTGACCAGGGCGAGGCGGCCACGGTTGCTGACCCTCCACGACGGCAGCTGCAGGCAGCGGAGCACCGCCTGCGAGTCGGCGGGGTCGGCGGCGGCTCCGAGCAATGCGAGCAGGTCCTTGATCTCCGGTTGGGTGAAGAAGCCACGACCCCCCTGCACCTGGTAGGGGATCTCCGCCTCGCGGAGGGCCCCGATGGCGGCGCGCATGTCCGCGTGACGCCGGAACAGCCAGGCGATGTCGGCCGCGCGCACGCCGGAGTGGATCAGCAACCGGCACTCGGAGGCGACCCCGAGTGCCTCGCTGCGCTCGTCGGCGGCTTCCCAGCACTCCACAGGATCGCCCTGGCCGCGCTCGGCATGGAGTGTCTTGGCGATGCGCGACGCGGGATCCGCCGCCCCGATGACGGCGGTGGCGGCGGCGACGATCGACGCCGTGCTCCGGTAGTTGTGCGCGAGGCTGATGCGAGCGTGGCCCGGGTAGATGCGCGAGAAGCGGTCGAGGTTGGCGAGGCTGGCGCCGCGGAACTTGTAGATCGCCTGGTCGTCGTCGGCGACCACGAGGATGTTGTGGTGACTGTCCACGATCGTCTCGACGAGGCGCGCCTGCGCGTAGTTGGTGTCCTGGTACTCATCCACCATGACGTGGGTGATGGCGTCGCAGACCGCGCGACGTGGGGCGTCGTGTTCGCGCAGCAGTTGCTCAGCGCGCAGGATGGTGTCGTCGTGGTCGAGCACCGCGCTGCGCAGGTAGCGTTCGTCGAGGGCTGCGTAGACGGCGGCGAGCTCCTCTTGGCGGGCGAGCAGGGCCCGCTCGGCGGGGTCGTCGGTGGCGGCCAGGGCGTCGGCCGCCCACTGCGCGTACCGCTCCGGCGTGACCAGTTCCTGCTTGGCCTTGCCGATGACATCGAGGATCGAGTCGACGAGGTCGTGGGGTCGCAATGGATTCCACAGCGTTCGCGGCTTCAACACGCCCAGGACGGCTTCGAGGTGCAGCCAGCGCTCGGCCTCGTCGGCGATGCGGAAGGCGGGCGAGATGCCGGCCAGCCAGCCCCACTCCCGGACCACGCGCCCCGCGAACGCGTGGAAGTTGCTGAGCGGCGGCTCCCCGGCGAACGGCCCGTGCGCCGCCTCCGCCCGTGAGCGCATCTCGGCGGCGGCTTTGCGCGTGTAGGTGAGCACGAGCTGTGCCGAAGGTGGCACACCCTCCGCGGCGAGCGCGAGGAAGCGCTCGACGATCACCCGCGTCTTGCCGCTCCCCGGCCCGGCGAGGACGAGGCAGGGGCCGTCGCGGTGCGCCACGGCGTCCCGCTGGTCGGGGTCGAGGGCGAGGGAGGACATCGACTCCTCGGCGGCTGGAGCGCGCGAACGGATGTACGTTCGGTTGTCCCAAGGGTACACCCGCCCGGACCGCGACGTGGCAGCGCGGGCGGGTACGGTCGCGAGGATCGCCGCCGCCCGGCCGGAACGCCGCGCAGCGGGTGTCAGTACAATCGCCGTTCCAACACATCAAGTTCCTGACGTATTCCTGCTGCCCGACGGGCGGCCCGAAGGAGGTGATTCCGACCGTGTCGGAGGTCAAAGTCCGCGAGGGCGAGACCTTTGAAAGCGCTCTGCGCCGCTTCAACAAGAAGATCAAGCAGAACGGTGTCCTTTCAGAGGTGCGCCGCCGCGAGCATTACGAGAAACCATCGGTTCGCCGCAAGCGCAAGCTCGTTGCCGCCAAGAAGCGCCGCGCCAAGGCAGGCTGACAGGCTGCAGCGCGCCGCTCCACGCGACGCCCGGTGCCCGCGTGGAGCGTGCCGCGCTCCCCGCAACCCGTGTTCACGACGGTTGCGATGAGGGTGGGAGTCCGCCGCGCCGAAGGCGTCGCTCACGCCGCGCAGCGAGAGGCGATTCGGCGTGCGGCCCTCGGTCCGCTGTTGCGTCGCTGCGGGGATGTGCTCGCCGTCAGGTCGCGCGCGTCGCTGGCCGTCCTGCTCACCGACGACACCGACCTGCGCGCGCTCAACGCCCGATTCCTCGGCGTCGACGCACCCACCGATGTCCTCGCGTTCCCGGCCGGTGAGCCCTCTCGCATCGGCGATATCGCCATCAGCGTGGAGCGCGCCATCGCCCAGGACGGCGGCGACGGGTCGGCGGAGCTGCGCCTCCTTGCCGTTCACGGTCTGCTCCACTGCCTCGGCCACGACCATGCCGACAGTGCCGCCGCAAGGGAGATGACGGCGACGACACGCGCCCTGCTCCCCGCCCAGGTGGTTCCCGACCTCGTGGCGGCGGCCGGCTGATGGCCGGCCTGGTGCTCGGTCTCGGCAACCCGGGTGGCGAGTACGCACACACCCGCCACAACGTCGGCTGGATGTGCCTCGACGCCCTCGAGGCGCGGGGGCGGTTCGGCCGCAAGCGGCGCGAGGGGCCGGCAAGCGTCCGCGAGGGATCCGTCGACGGCTACGACCTGGTCACGGCGCGGCCGCAGACCTTCATGAACCTGTCCGGTCGGGCGGCAATCCACCTCGTCCGAAAATTCGGGGTGCCGGCGTCCGACCTCGTCGTCGTGCACGACGACGTCGACCTTCCCCTCGGACGGCTGCGCCTCAAACGCGGGGGAGGGGCCGCCGGCCAGAAGGGGGTGGTGTCCATCGCCGACTCGCTGCGCACCCAGGACTTCCTGCGCGTGCGCATCGGTGTCTCACGCCCCGCTGAGCGCGACCAGATGATCGACTACGTGCTCGATCGCTTCACGCCGGACGAGCGCGAGCGGCTTGCCGCCGTCCTCTCCCGCGCGGTCGACGCCGTCATGACGCTGGTGAAGGACGGGCTCGATAGGGCCATGACGGAGTTCAACCGTGCCCCTGACGACTGAGGTGGCGACGTTGCGCTCGCGCCTCGACGCGGTGGCCTCGCTGCGCTCCGTGGTCGCGCTGGAGCGGGGCAGCATCGGTGGCGTCCCGGCCGGGGCCACGGCGCTCCTGGCGTGGTGGATGCGTGAGGCGACCGGCGTGCCCGTGGTGCTGGTGGGAACCAACGCGGAGGCACTGAGCTCCGATGCCGCGCTCTGGGGAGGCACGGCATCGCTGGGGCTGTTCCCGGCGGCCGACACGCCACCCTTCGATCGCGTCCCACCTTCCGAGGAGGTCACGCGGCGCCGTCTCGCCTCCCTGGTACTCCTCGCCGGCGCCGCGCCGCTCATCGTCGCCTCCCCCGCCGGGCTGCTCCGCCCCGCGCTGCCGATGGACCTGGTTCGCGGCGCGTCGCTGCGCCTCCGCCCGGGCGAGCGACACTCCCGAGACAACTTCATTCGCCGCGCCATCGACCTCGGCTACCGTCGCGTCAGCGCGGTGTCAGGCCCCGGTGAGATCGCGGTGCGCGGCGGCATCGTCGATGTGTTCGGGCTCGACCGCGCCCGGCCGTGGCGCGCGGAGTGGTTCGGCGATGAGATCGACGAGCTGCGCGCCTTCGACGTCGAGACGCAGACGTCGGTGGCCAAGCTCAGCGAGGTGGCCGTGTGGCCGGCGCGCGAGCTCGACCTTCGCGCCGCCACGGTGGAGCGCGCCCTGCGCCGCGTCGACGCGCTGGACGTCTCCGCCTGCCGCCCCGAGGTCCGCGAGGCCTGGGAGCGCGACCGCGAGCAGCTCCGGGAGGGCAGCTACGACGAGGGCGTCGACCTGTTCTATCCCTACCTCGCGGACGACACCCCGGAGACGCTTCTTGACCACGCCGGCGACGATGCGATCCTCCTCCTGGCCGGCGGCCGCGAGGCCGTGCTGCGGAGCGCAAGGCGCCACGCCGAGGAGATCGAGAACCTGCTCGCCCAGGAGGAGGAGCGGGGCGAGCTGCCGGCGGGTGCGCGCACCGGCCTGCTGACCGCCGACGAGCTGGCGAGAGTGTTCGACCGGCGCCGCTGCATCGACATGCTCCGCGAGCCCGACGGCGACGTGGTCCTCGACTGGCACGGCGTCGACGGCTTCGTGGGGCGCATGGATGCCTTCAGCTCGGCCGTCCGAACCAGGACGGCGGCGGCGGTGAGCGTGCTGGTGGTGAGCCGCCAGCAACACCGCGTCGAGGAGCTGGTGCGCGACGGGGGCCACGACCCCGTCGATATCCAGGAGCTTGACGGCAACACCAGCGCGATCGCCTCCGGCGTTCTGGCGGTGACAGGTGGCGACCTCTCCGCCGGTTTTACGGCCGCCGACATCGGCCTCGAGGTCTACACCGACCACGAGCTCTTCGGCGCCCCCAAGCGACGCGGTTCGCCGCTGGCGCGCGGGGCGCGGCGCGCCGAGTCAACGTCTGCGCGCGGCGCGCGCCGGGCCGCCTCAGGGGCTGCCGCCAACGCCGCATTTGTCATGCAGTTCGCGCCCGGCGACATCGTCGTGCACCGAGACCACGGCATCGGTCGCTTCCTGGAGATGCGCACCGTGAGCGACGCGCTCGGCGAGCACGAGTACATGACGATCGAGTACGCCGACACGGACAGGCTGTTCGTCCCCGTCGACCACCTCGACCGGGTCGACCGCTACGTCGGCGGCGCCGACTCACACCCGCACCTGTCGCGGCTCGGCAGCGGTGAGTGGGAGCGGGTCAAGCGACGCGTCAAGGAACGCACCGAGGAGGTCGCGCGCGAGCTGCTGGCGCTGTACTCGCGACGGGAGCTGGCCGCCGGTCACGCCTTCGCTCCCGACGGTGAATGGCAGCGCGAGCTCGAGGCGTCATTCCCCTACCAGGAGACCGCCGATCAGGAGCTTGTCCTCGACGAGATCAAGCGTGACATGGAGGCATCACGTCCCATGGACCGCGTGGTCTGCGGCGACGTCGGTTTCGGCAAGACCGAGCTTGCTCTGCGGGCGGCATTCAAGGCCGCCAGTGAGGGACGCCAGGCCGCCGTGCTCGTGCCCACAACCGTCCTTGCGCAGCAGCATTTCCTGACCTTCAGCGAGAGGCTCGCCCCATTCCCGATCGTGGTGCGCCAGCTCTCCCGCTTCTGCAGCGACGCCGACATCGCCGAGACGCTTGCCGGCCTGCGCAGCGGTGGCGTCGACATCGTTGTCGGCACCCACCGCCTCCTCCAACGCGACGTCGAGTTTTCCAACCTCGGGCTCGTGGTGATCGACGAGGAACAGCGCTTCGGCGTCCTCCAGAAGGAGAAGTTCAAGTCGCTGCGCGTGGCCGTCGACGTCCTCTCGTTGTCGGCGACGCCGATCCCGCGAACGCTGCACATGTCGCTGGCCGGGCTGCGCGACCTGTCCGTCATTCAGACGCCCCCGGAGGAGCGTCAGCCGATCAAGACGTACGTCACGGCGCGCGAGGAGTCGCTGGTGCGTGAGGTGATCACGCGCGAGCTCACGCGCGGCGGCCAGATCTTCTTCCTGCACAACCGGGTTCAGACGATCGAGAAGCACGCCGAGGAGCTGCGCAGGCTGGTGCCCGAGGCCCGCATCGCTGTCGGCCACGGACAGATGGCGGAGCACGCGCTGGCCGACGTGATGCGCCACTTCGGCGAGGGATCCATCGACGTCCTGGTGTGCACCACCATCATCGAGTCCGGCCTCGACATCCCCAACGCCAACACCATCGTCATCAACGACGCCCATCGGCTCGGCCTCGCCCAGCTCTACCAGTTGCGCGGGCGTGTGGGCCGCGCCGGGCAGCGTGCCTACGCGTACCTCCTCTATCCGCCGGACCGCTCTCTGACCGAGAAGGCGGACAAGCGCCTCGACGTCATCGGCGAGCTGCAGGACCTCGGCGCCGGCTTCAAGCTGGCCATGCACGACCTCGAGATTCGCGGCGCCGGCAACCTGCTCGGCGAGGAACAGCACGGCGAGATCGCCGCGGTGGGCCTCGAGCTGTACAACACCCTGCTCCGCCAGGCGGTCACCACCCTGCAGGGCAGGCCGCAGCTCGAGTCGCCGGCGCAGGTGAGCGTCTCGCTGCCCGTCAAGGCCTTCCTGCCGGTGACCTACGTCAGCGATGAGCGGCTCCGCCTGCGCTGCTACCAGGAGCTGGCGGCGTGCGCGACCGAGGCTGACCTCGAGCGTTCCGCACGAGGGCTCGTCGATCGCTTCGGCCCGCTCCCGGAGGCAGCGGCATCCCTTGTGTACTCGCTGCGCGTGCGCCTTCTCGCGGCGGCGGGCGGCGTGCTCGCCGTCGAGTCAGGGGAGGGTGGGGTACGCCTCCAGCTGTCCCTTGCTCACGGGCTCGACCTCCCCGCGGTGGTCAGCCAGTGGCGCACCCAGGTGACCGCCACCGCCACGCGGATGGTCGTCGGGACGGAGGTGACCCGGCGCGGCGCCGACTGGCGCGACGTCCTCGTGGCGCTTCTGCGCGAGCTGGGACGACTGCAGCGCCAGCGTGTGGCCGTGGCGGCGCTCGCGGCGGCCGTCCCCGCCCGCAGCGGTGGGTCGTGAGCGGCGCCCTCCCGGGACGGCGGCACTTGCGGACTGCGTACGCTGTGAACCTGTGAGAGAAGACGCCGTCGACTCGCTGCGTGCCCTCAACGAGGTCGTGGAACGTCTGCGTGCGCCGGGCGGTTGTCCCTGGGACGGCGAGCAGACCCACGCCAGCCTCCGCCCCTACCTTCTCGAGGAGACATACGAGGTGCTCGAGGCAGTCGACGCCGGCGGCGCCGGCCTCCAGGAGGAGTTGGGCGACGTGCTCCTCCAGGTGCTCATGCACTGCGCCATCGCTGCCGAGGCCGGGGACGGCTTCGACATCGGCAACGTTGCCGACACCACCCGGGCCAAGATGATCCACCGCCACCCGCACGTGTTCGGCGACACAGCCGTCGACGGCGCCGCCGACGTCGTGGTGAACTGGGAGCGGCTCAAGCGCATCGAGAAGAAGGAGCGCCTCTCCCTGCTCGACGGCATCCCTCGCGCCCTCCCGGCGCTGGCGTTCGCGCTGGGCGTGCAGAAGAGGCCGGCGCGGGTCGGCTTCGACGACGCGCCCACCACCGCGGACGCCGTGGTGGCTCTCAGCGCGGCGCTCCAGCGATTGACCGCGCTGGCGGGCGATGCGCCGGCGCAGCCCGCCCGCGGCGAGGACTGGACAACGACCGCGGCAGCACCGGGGGCGAGGCAGGTGCCGGCAGCAGCCGAGGCCGTGATCGGCGACCTGCTCTTCGCCGCGGTCGCGCTGGCCCGCCGCCTCCGGGTCAACCCCGAGGACGCGTTGCGCGCCCGGACCAATGATTTCGCCGATCGATTCCGCGCCGTCGAGGGGCAGGCGCGCGCCGACGGAGTGGACCTCCACGACCTCGACGCCGCTGAGTGGCGGCGCCGCTGGGAGGTGGCCGGCGCATCCAGCTGACGCGGGCGGCCTTGTCAAAACGACCGGCTGCCTCCATTCTTACCGGCAGTCGCACGCCCAGTCTCAGCACACGTCTTCGAGGGCCGGCCCATTCTTCGTCATGTTGTCGCGCACGACTCCAGCCCGTTGCGCCGTCTCGTCGTCGCCGGCCTGGCGGCACTCACCGGACTGGTCGCCTACGCGGTGTTCAGCGAGGCGGCGCAGAGCCACGCGCTCGATTCGCGGGTGCATTCCCTGACCACCGCGAACGCGGCTCTGGAGCAACAGATCACCCAGCGCCAGTTGCAGATCGGCGAGGCCGGCGACAAGGACTGGCTGGAGGAGCAGGCGCGCAAGCTGGGCTTCGTCTTCCCCGGCGAGACGCTGTTCATCTTCACGGCGCCCGGTGCGGCCTTCCCCGCCGCCGGCGGCGTCAACGCGGTCCTGCCGACCTACGCGCCGTCACCGTCCGCCAGCCCGGGCAGCTCGCCGGTGCCATCCTCGTCGCCGGTCCCCCAGGCTCCGCCGACGCCCCTGGTCTTCGTCATGCCCACGCCGAGCCCGCACTGATCGTCGACGGAGGCCGTCCTGGCTTCCGATAACCTAACGATCTGATCTCAAACTGGGCACGAATGTGCTTACATTGTGCTTACGATCACCCACATTCGGGTACGCTCACGGTTGAAGCGTTCAACTCGATCAGGGCCGATGGAACATCGACCCGCGTGGAGGTCACCGACATGCCAGCTACCAGCAGACGACAACGTGGCAGTGGCTCCAAGGGCAAGGACGGTCGCTGGGCCTTCCGCTCGCGGGGTCGCGTCTTCTACGGATGGACGTTGACCGAGGCAAAGCAGAAGGCCGCGGTGGAGAGCGGCAGGTTGGTTCTGGCTTCGAGCGGCACCCTGACCAGCTACCTCGAAGACTGGCTCGCGAGGATCAAGCCCGAGAAGGCACCGCAGACGTGGACTGGCTACGCCAACAAGATGCGCAAGCACGTCGAGCCGTACATCGGAGACGTGATGCTGGCAGCAGTCACCGAGCGGGACATCGATCGGCTCCAGTCGATCCTTACTCATGGCCCGCTCAGCGGCACCACGCGACGCGGCATTCACGTCATCCTCGGAACGGCGCTGGAGGCTGCCCGGCGGCGCGGTCTGATCGCTGTGAATCCCGTCCGCAACGTGCGGGCACCGAAGTCGACCGTCAAGGAAGCTACCCCGCTGACCGTTGAGCAGTCGCGGGCACTGCTAGCAGCCGCGCGCGGGACCAAGTACGAATCCTTCTTCGTGCTGGCCCTGACCACCGGCATCCGGCCGGGTGAGGCGATGGGTCTGCACTGGCGCGACCTCGATGGTTCTCGGCTCAGCATCCGTGGCAATGCGGTCACCGGACATGGCGGCATGCGGCACGTTGGACCCACGAAAACTGAACGATCGCGGCGCACGATCAGCCTCACCCCCCTGGCGGTCGATGCCATGGCGCTGTACCGCTCTCAGCAGCCCTCCAGCGAACCCGGCGACCTGATCTACCCCGCAGCCGATGGTGGCGTCCTAGAGGCAAGCCTGCTGTCACGGCGGCACTTCGAGCCGCTGGTCAAGGCGGCAGGGCTTCCAGAATCGACCCGACTGTACGATCTCAGGCACACGGCCGCGACCAATCTGCTGAACGCTGGCACGCCAGTCCACGTCGTCAGCGGCATCCTCGGCCACTCGAACCCGACAGTAACTTGGAACACGTACTCGCACTTTGTGACTGGCGGCGACCGTGCCGCTGCTGCAATGGTGCAGTCGCTCTACGGGTGATCTCTCCGAGGGGCAGAATCTGCCCCTCGGTCCGCGCAGGATCGACGCTACGGCTCTCCTGCTGGCGCAACTTGATCAGAAACTGCGCGCACGTGCAGCGGTGTCTCCGCAACTGCGAAGGGGTCAAGCAGCGAAAGTAGCTAGTAAACAGCGGGCACTGGCAGGCACTGACTTCCTGCGCTCAGCAGCCGACGAGTTCAGCGTGACGTTGCCGCACCTTACCGTCGTTCCGCGTCCTAGCGAGCATGAAAGCAACCAGAACTCTCACCCGCTCTGGAGTCATGAACGGGGATACCTGCCCTGCTTGGCCATTGCTTGCTCCTTCTAGCGTGAAGGAGTCTCCAGCTTTCCCGGGGTGGTTCACCCGGAGGCCAAGATCATTTGCAGTCTTCCCGGACTTGGTCCTGTCCTTGGCGCCCGGGCCCTTGGTGAATTCGGCGATGAACCGAATCGCTACACAGATGCTAGAGCACGCAAGAACTACGCCACAACCTCGCCGGTGACCAAGGCCTCGGGCAAGTTGCGCGTGGTGACGACACGCCGGGGTGGCAACCGCCGACTCGGCGAGACCTCATTGCGTTGGGCTTTCTCTGCCGCCCAGTCATCGCCGGGTGCCAAGCGCTACTACGATGCCCTACGCAGCCGGCAGAAAACCCATGCTCAGGCTGTTCGCGCAGTCGCCAACCGGATGGTGGGGATTCTCCACGCGTGCCTCGAGAAGCGCGTTCTCTATAACGAGACGATTGCATGGCCAGAGCCGCTGGACATGGCCGCATGATTGGTCCGTTGGCCGCGTTTACCGGGGCAGACTTGACAAGTTATCCCGGTGGGATGTCTTTCTTGGGGGAAAACGGATGCAACCGATGCCGGACTGGGACACGCCCCAGGACCACGACAGTACGTCGATCTCGTCCTTGTGCTTGGCGTCCTGAGACTCACCCTTGATCGTGCCGATGCGGGCGAAGATCGACACTGCCATAGCGGCCTCCTCCCCTTGGGCTGTGCTGGCGGACTACCCCAAGGTCGCCCTCCCGGTGGCCGGTGTCAACCTCTGTCAGTTCACGCAGCCGCATACCCCTGACGCTCCGCCTCGACGGGGTGAGGGACTCCCCCATCATGGGCGCCGCGTCGCGGCGGAAAGACGCACCCAGCCGTTCGCCTTGATGAGCCGCCTGAGCTTGTTTGGCGTGCCTCGGGCACAAACGCTGGCGGTGTTCACCCTGACCGAGGCGATCCCAGGGCTCGTCGGCTGGCGCGAACTGTTCGCGAACCGACCGGTTGGCGGAGTCAGGACCGGACACAACCTCCTCGCCTCAGTCCTGGAGCAGCTGGGCCGAGAGCAATTCTCGTAGGAACGCTGCGGTGCGTCGGGCCGACCACCCGCGGCCCGCGCGGATCGATCGGTAG
>Ga0209890_10000323_pt1 | contig 21886 bp, 19 predicted proteins | sample OrgsoiDNA2013049_FD_185799 | JGI IMG/M metagenome (GOLD analysis project Ga0209890, IMG submission 185799) | Permafrost soil microbial communities from the Arctic, to analyse light accelerated degradation of dissolved organic matter (DOM) -... | ecosystem: Environmental > Terrestrial > Soil >...
AAATCCGCCAGCCGTCAATGCTTCGATGACACCGGTAGCTAGTCGGCGATTCTGGAACACTCCACCACCAAGGCATACCGTCCGCAACCCTGTTGCCCGGCGCGCCTCCTGGCAGAAAGCCTCAGTGACGGCAACCAGCGTCTGGTGGAAACGCGCCGCCACCACCGAGACGTCGACATGCTCGGTCACGGCGCGGATCAGGTCGCGCAACGTGGGGCGTACGTCGTACACAAGCACCCCGTCGACATCGCGCAACGCCCAGGCGAGTTCCCCGAACTCGCCGTCCGCAGCCACGTTCTCGATCGCCATCGCCGCTTCGCCCTCGTAGCCGGCGTCGTCACGCAGGCCAAGCAGGCTCGCGGCTGCGTCGAACAGCCGACCCGCGCTAGAGGCGATCGGACTGCCCATGCGAGCGGCGACGATGCGACGAACCGTTTCGACCTCGCGCGCCTCGAGTCTGCCAAGAAATGAGTCCGCTTCGCCTTGCATGGCGAGCCCCGGTGCGCCTTGCATAGCAAGCCCCGGTTCGTCTTGCATAGCAAGCCCCGGTGCACAGCCGAACCCTTCGACACCGAACAGGTAACCCATGGCCATCCGGGCCGGGCGTTTGATTGCCGCCCGTCCGCCGGGCAATGGCGCGCGCGCGAATCTGCCGAACCGCCGATATTCGGTGAGGTCGGCGATCAGCACCTCACCACCCCACAGCGTGCCGTCGTCGCCGAGGCCAAGGCCGTCATACGCGACGCCGATGACGCGTTCGGTGAGACCAAACTCAGCCGCGCACGCGGCGATGTGCGCGTGGTGGTGCTGTACCGGCATCCGGTCCCCCGCGGGGAATCGCTGTGCGAACTGCGTCGACAGGTAGCCCGGGTGCAGGTCGTGCGCCACGATCTGCGGTGCGATGCGTTCGAGGCGCGCCAAGTGACTGAGGGTGCGCTCGAACGAATCGAACGACTCGACGTCCTCGAGATCGCCGGTGTGCGGGCCGACTATCGCGCGGCCGCCGCTAGCCAAAGTGAACGTATGTTTCAGCTCGGCGCCGACACCGAGCAGCGGACGCCCCGCAGGCACTGGCAGCGCGAGTGCGGTCGGCGCGTAGCCGCGGGCCCGGCGGATCATCCGCGGCCGGTTGCCCGTCACTTGAACGACCGAATCGTCGTAGCGGACCGCGATGTCGCGATCATTCGTCAGGAAGCCGTCGGCAATGCCGGCAAGGTGCACCAGCGCCGCGTCGTTGTCGACCACCATCGGCTCGTCGCAACGGTTGCCGCTCGTCACGATCAGCGGTCGCGCCAGCTCGGCCAGCAGCAGGTGGTGCAACGGCGTGTACGGCAAGAACACGCCGATCCGGGTTGCTCCCGGACTTACGGCTGCCGGAAGCACGCCAGCCGCACCCACCAGCACGATCGGCCGCGCGTCGGACGTCAGCAGCCTGTCTTCGATGGCACTAGGGCGCGCTACTTCGTACACGGCGGCGTGATCGGCGACCATCACGGCCAGCGGCTTCGTCGGCCGGCGCTTGCGGTCACGCAGCAAACGCACCGCGTCGGCGTTCGTGGCATCACACACGAGTTGGTAGCCGCCGAGGCCTTTGACCGCGACGACGTGACCACTCGCGATGGCGCGCACCGCCACCTGTAATGCCGCTTCACCGACGGCATGATCGGCGTCGGAGATCGCCGGTTGCCACGCGAGTTGTGGACCACACGTGGGGCAGGCCACCGGTTCGGCGTGAAATCGGCGGTCGGCTGGGTCGCCATATTCGGCCGCACACGCGTCGCACAGCGGAAACGACTGCATGACAGTTCGCTCGCGGTCATACGGCAGTTCGCGAATGATCGTGGCACGGGGCCCGCAGTTGGTGCAGTTGGTGAACGGGTAGCGGTAGCGGCGGTTCGCCGGGTCGAACAGCTCGAGCAGACAATCGGGGCAGGTTGCGATATCGGGCGGCAGCTCGCCGCCCTCGCCTCGCTCGGTGCTGTCACTCATGGCGACCCGGAAGCCGGAGCCGGTGGCCGGCGCGGCCGGAAGCTCGCTGACGGCAACCGAGTCCACGCGCGCCAGGGGTGGTGCGTCCGCATCGATGCGGCGCACGAACTCACCGACTGCGTCCTGCGTGCCCGCGGCGTCGATAACGACTAATCCGTCAGCGTTGCGGACGGTTCCTTCGAGGCCCAACTCGACGGCTAGCCGATACACAAAGGGACGGAATCCGACGCCCTGCACGGTCCCATGCACGGTGATCCGCCGACCTAATCGCGGCGGTGCGGGCAGCCTGTGCATGCGGCCAACGATAGGTGGCAGGGCGCGGACGGAACGAGGGATCGTCGGCCCGCGAGCGCCGGACCTTGGTCCCTACCCGCTGCTGGCGAGCCAGGCAATCCTTGGTTCACGAACAAGGAGGATTCATGACCACAGTCGAAATCACCCGGCCGCTCATCGTTGTCGGCGTCGACGGATCGCCGCAGAGCCAGAAAGCCGTGGCGTGGGCAGCCGAGCAGGCCAAAAAGACCGGTGGCACTTTGGAGCTGCTGATCGCCTGGGCGCGGCCGGTGTCCTACGGACTACCGCTCGTCGTCGCCGGGCTCGACCCCGAGGGACAGGCACGCGAGACCGTCGAGAAGGCGGCTGCAGAGATCGACCTGCCAGTCGACCGCGTGCTTACCAATGTCGTCCACGGAGCCGCGCCGACGATCCTCATCGCACGTAGCTCGCAGGCCGATCTGCTCGTTGTCGGCTCGCGTGGCCACGGTGGCTTCGCCGAGCTGCTGCTCGGTTCGGTGAGCGCGCACGCCGTTCACCACGCGGCCTGCCCGGTCGTCGTCCTTCGCTAACGCAGGTTCTGTCCTCGGGAGATCCAACCCGGATACGGTAGGGGTCAGCGCCGTCGGCATGGCGGTGCGGCAGCCGTATCGGAGGTCTGGTGTCAGGCACTGAGGCCCAGATCACCGTGTTCCTGCTTGACGATCACGAAGTCGTGCGGCGCGGGGTAAAGGATCTCCTCGAGGCGGAGTCCGACATCGTCGTGATCGGTGAGGGCTCCACGGCCTCCGAAGCGTTGGCACGCGTGCCTGCACTGCGGCCCCAGGTCGCGGTGCTCGACGTCCGCCTCCCTGACGGCGACGGCATCAGTGTGTGCCGTGAGCTTCGCTCCAAGCTGCCCGACCTGGCCTGCCTCATGCTGACGTCCTTCGCCGATGACGACGCGATGTACGACGCGATCCTTGCCGGCGCCGCGGGCTACGTTCTCAAGCAGATCAAGGGCAGTGACCTGGTCGGAGCCGTCCGCACCGTCGCCGGAGGCGGTTCGCTGCTGGACGCGAAAACGACGGCCCGCATCATGCAGCGGTTGCGCGACGACGCGGCCGACCGCGAGAAGGCCGACCCGTTCGCCGCACTGACCAGCCAGGAGCACCGGATCCTCGACCTCATTGGCGAGGGCCTCACGAACCGACAGATCGGCGAGCGCATGTTTCTCGCCGAGAAGACAGTGAAGAATTACGTCTCCTCCTTGCTCGCCAAACTCGGCCTCGAACGCCGCACGCAGGCTGCGATCCTTTCCACCGAAAGCAAGCAGGACAAACACAGCACGCCGTAGTGTTCACCGTCTCCAGCGGCCGCGCGTGAATCGCGGGCTGGATGTCACACAAACGCGGGACCATCGACTCGACCAACCACCCGCCCTCCCAACGATGCTGGTGGGAAGGAGATTGGTCCGAAGGAGCCCGCCATGAACTCGTCCGTCGTCCCGACGCCAGGCAGCGCTGCACATGCACTCCTCGCAGCTGCGGCAACGGCGCCATCCGTCCTCAATACGCAGCCGTGGTCATTCGAAGTACGCGACGACACGATCGATCTGTACGCGGACACCGATCGGACCGTCCTGCAGCTCGATCCGATCGGGAGGCAACTCACGATCAGCTGCGGCGCGGCGCTGTTCAACATGCGAGTTACGGCTGCGCACCTCAGTCGCGCCATCGACGTCGCACCCTTCCCCGATCCGACGAAACCTCGACTCCTCGCGACCGTCAAGGTCGGGCCGCACATCCCGGCTGGTAGCCCGGATGCCTCCCTGCAACCGGCAATCCGGCGACGGCACACACATCGCCGCGCGTTCACCCGCCGAGGGGTGCCCGGCGCGGTCGTCAGTGAGCTGGCCGAGGCCGCCCGCCTCGAGCACGCGGCGCTTTTCGTGATGTCACGGCGCGAGCGGCCATGGCTGCTCGATCTAATCGCACTCTCAGACGCCGTACTCGTCGACGACCCGGGCTACGATCGCGCCCTGGCGCGGTGGACCGACGGCAACCCGCGGCGCCACGATGGAATCCCTCCGAGCTCGTTCGGAACCGCGTCGGTGAGCGGATCCCCGCCGATGCGTGATTTTGCGCACGCAAATCCGCGTATTTCCGTGCCGCGCCAGCGGTACCCGGCAGATCCGTGCGTAGCGATCCTGTCAACATCCCACGACACCCCCATGGCGTGGCTCGATGCCGGCCAGGCGCTGCAGCGCGTCCTACTGCTCGCCACTGTCCGAGGACTCTCAGCCTCGTTCCTCAACCAACCGCTGGAGACTGCGGAAATACGGCGCGAGTTGTTCGCCTTCGGGCACCCGCAAATGATCTTGCGGGTGGGGTACGGGCAGCCGGACGTCGCAACCCCACGGCGTCCGCTCGCCGATCTGATTCGTCGCGAATCGAATGGTCGCAGCTAGCTCGACCGCGCATCGGTCGAGCCGGCATGAAGGGGAACAACGGCCTACCGCCACGAGACGTTGTGCTCTGCAGCGGAGCCGAGAGCCGGTGAATGGTGGAGTAACGGGGCCGCATCGAGGAGGCTGCAATGACGAACACCATCCTGCTGGCAGTCGATGACTCGGCGCACTCGCAGCGCGCTGCCGACGTTGCCGAAGGCCTAGCCCAGCTGACCAAGTACACCGTGGTTGTAATGCACATCCACGAACTCGCCACCGGCCGCTGGGGCAGCATGCGGGTCGACGACAACACCGGCGACGCGTTCGCCGAAACCACTGTCAAAGGCCTACAAGGCGCTGGCATCGCGGCCATGGTCGAGATTCGTGAAGCCCGTTACGGACAGGTCGCGCAGGCACTTTCGGCCGCGGCTGAGGATCTCGACGCCGACATGATCGTCGTCGGATCACGCGGTCGCTCGAACGTCGCATCGTTCGCCCTTGGCGGCGTTTCACATAAGTTGCTGCACCTCGCGCGGCGACCCGTACTGGTGGTTCCGACCGCCTAACCGGACTTCGCAACCAAGGAGTTGGCAGACGTGCGCGCCATCGTCGTCTACGAGTCAATGTACGGAAACACCCGGACCATCGCCGAGGCACTCGGCGATGGTCTGCGGCCGAAGTTCGAAACGAGTGTCTTGCCGGTCGACAAGGCGACGACCGAGGTCCTCGCAACTGCCGACCTCGTTGCCGTTGGCGGTCCAACGCACGGCCATTCGATGTCTCGGCCCGCGACGCGCAAGGCAGCTGTCAACGCCGCGTGCCAAGGGTCACTGACGGTGGATCCGTCGGCTGACGGAGCGGGCTTGCGCGAATGGTTCGCCGGGATCGGGAGTCATCCCCACACGATCGCGCTTGCGTTCGACACCCGACGCGATATGCCACCTTCGATCACCGGGCGCGCAGGCCACGGAATTGCGCGCCGGCTGCGCCGGTGCAGATTCTCCAACGTCCGCGACGCTGGCAGCTTTCTCGTCGACAAGAACAACCGACTGCTAGCGGGCGAGAGAGAAAGGGCCACCGCATGGGCGCGCGCCTTTGTCCGGGAGATCTGACCCGAAGCTCGCGGGCGTCGTGAAGGCCTTCGAGCAGATACCGCCGGTCATTGCAGCGGGGTTGCGACAGCGACAGCTGCTCCGGCAGTACGGCCCGCAAGGCGACGTCCATTCTGAATTTGCTGTCGTGCCGTTGAACTCGACGAAGTGCACGAGGCACGCGAGTGTGGAGTTGTATTGGCTTCCGCTGGGGGCCGGCGACACGATCCCGGTCGTTCGGTGGGACGGACGGATCTTCGAAGCACTCGTCGCCCACCACGCTCATCGCAAGCCGTTGGACCTGTATCACTCCGCGCTCGTGGTTCGGCTCGATGATGATCGGTTCATCATCGAGATGACGCCGGCGTGGGAGAGCAGCGTTGCCAATCGCGGCGTTGTCGGCGAGGGCGCCGTGGGCCTTCGCTACCTGCGCGGCGTTCGACTGTTCCGGTACGAGGTTCGTCGCTGGCCCGGCGGTGTGCTCGAGAATTCGGCTACGGCCGTCGAGAGTCCGCGGCCGATCAGCACAGACCCGTTCCGAACCCGGCTGCTGCTGAATCTGGTGCCGTCGTTCCCGACTGCAACCTGGGGCAGAGATGAACTCGGTGCCGGCGAGATGTGGAATTCGAACTCGTTGGTTTCATGGCTGCTTGCGCGCAGCCAACACGAGCCGGACAGCATCGTTCCACCCGCTCACGGCCGCGCCCCTGGGTGGAACGCCGGCCTGGTGGTTGCGGCGCGCGAGGCTCACGAGGCGATCGTTGGTGAAAGGACAAAGGCAGGTGGCGGCTGAGTAGTTAGTCCCTAGTACTCCGTGCGCCCGGCCGAGGAATGTGGAGCCGGAAAGGGTTAGCGATGACAGATCACGATGAGTTTCCGGCGAAGCGCGTAGCGGTCGGGGTAGACGGGTCTGCGCAATCGAAAGCAGCGCTGCAATGGGCAGCACGCGTCGCTTCCGCCCTCGGGTGCGGCATTGATGCGATCGTCGCCTGGGAATATCCGGCGTCCTACGGCTGGGGAATGGCGCCTATGGGTTGGCCGAGCGAAACAGACTCAATCGCAACGGTGCAAGGCGCTATCGATGAGGTGTTCGGCGAACATAAGCCCGCCAATCTGCGCGTCGTCTGCGAAGAGGGTCCGGCGCGAACAGTGCTGATTGATGCCAGCAAGGGCGCCGAGATGCTGATCGTCGGCAGCAGGGGTCACGGCGGTTTTGCCAGCCTCCTTTTGGGATCTGTGAGCGCCGCTTGTGCCGAGCACGCCCACTGCCCCGTTCTTGTCGTCCACGGAGAACCGAGTCTCAGTAGCAAGGAGAGTGCGCTATGACCGTCAGGGTCGCTATCAACGGTTTTGGTCGGGTAGGACGAGTCTTCTATCGCATCGCGCGAGAGCGCGGGATGCAGATTGTGGCCGTGAACGACGTGACAGATGTGGCTACGCTCGCGCATTTGCTCACCTACGACTCGACATTCGGACGACTGCGTGCCGACGTCGAACACGGCGATACCTGGATCTCGGTCGATGGAGACCGCATGACCGCCCTCGCCGAGCGCGATCCTCGCCGGTTGCCCTGGAAGGACCTCGGCGTCGACATCGTCATCGAGTCGACCGGGCACTTCAGCACGCGGGCCGACGCCGCCCTTCACCTGGAGGCTGGCGCCCGCAAGGTTCTTATCTCAGCGCCTGGCAAGGGCGTCGATGCCACAATCGTGCTCGGAGTGAATGAAGACACCTACGACGCGAGTCGGCACGACGTCATCTCGAACGCATCCTGCACGACCAACTGCATTGCACCGATGGTGAAGGTGCTCGACGACGCGTTCGGATTTGCGCGTGGCTTCATGACGACCATCCATGCCTTCACCAATGACCAGGTGACGCTGGATTCGCCGCACAAGGATCTGCGCCGCGGCCGGACGGCCGCTGTGAATATCATCCCGACGAGCACTGGTGCCGCCCGATCAGTGGGTGTCGTCATTCCCGAGCTCGCCGGTCGGCTCGATGGTGTTGCGATCCGGGTGCCCGTCGAGGACGGCTCGTTGGTCGACTTGGCCGCGATGCTCGACCAGGAAGTTACCGCTGATGAAGTGAATGCCGCGTTCATGCAAGCCGCAGACGGATTGCTGAAGGGCATCATGCGGTACACCCGCGACCCCGTTGTCTCGCGCGATGTGATCGGCGACCCGGCGTCCTGCATCTTTGATTCTCTGCTCACGCAGGCAAATGGGCCACTGGTCAAGGTCTTCGGCTGGTACGACAACGAATGGGGCTACACCAGCAGGCTGGCCGACCTCACCGAATTTGTGGCGGCGCGGCTGTAGTCAACCGACCGCGAACGTCCCGGCGCCTCCAGACTCCCGGGCGCTGGGACCTTCAGCGTGCCGGGGCCTTAGCTCTCGACGATGACGCGGACAAGCTCCATCTCAGCAACGCCAGCGTCGCCGGAGATGCCGCCGCATCGAGGGCACACCCGGACGTGACCGGCGAGGTGGTCGTGATCCAACGGGCCATTGAAGCCGCAAGAAGCACAGTTCAGCGTTATCTCGAAGGGCTCACACTCGAGGCGGGCGGCGGCGAATGAGCGGCCGGTGGCCAGCATCACAAATGCCTGCCGGAGGGTCTCCTCGTCGATCGTTGTCGCATGCCTGACCACCACCGCTGTGACACTGCGCCCCACCGCGCGTTGTTCAACTTCGTCGATGAGCTCGGCGACGAGCGACAGCTCATGCATGTGACGTCTCGGTGCAGAGCCGCACTACCGTGTCGACAAGTTGCGACACCGAGGCGCTGACTGCGCCCGAGAGATCGGCACCGGGCTCGACCGACTTGATCGCGACAGTCACGGCGACCGCAGGTGGATGGACGCCGTACAGTGCCTCCGCCAGCGACAGGATCGTGCCGGCGCCGACGTCGTGCGTCATCGAGCCGGCGACGAGTTCTGGGAGAACATCGTCGACCGCGATCACGCCCGGGGCGACCGCTCCGTCGAGCCGGGCGTCAACGAACACCACCCGCGATGCTTTCGTCACCTCGTTGGCAAGGTCTGGTGTGAGCTGGTGGACAGCGACCACGTCAACAAGATCCATCCGCACGTCGTCGCGCAGCGCGTCTGCAACGACCCACCCGACGGCGTCGTCGCCACGCAGGCGGTTGCCGTAGGCAATGACGAGCGGACGGCGATTGGTCATCGACGTACTTCGTCCAGCACTTCGCCATCCTGGTCGACCAGGGAGATGTGTAACGGCATTTGCCCCATCGCGTGAGTCGAGCACGACAGGCACGGGTCGTAGCAACGGATGACCGCCTCAACGCGGTTCAGCATGCCTTCCTCGATTCGCTCGCCCTTCACAAAGTGCCGCGCGACCTGCAAGACGCTGGCATTCATAGCCGCCGCATTGTGGCCGGTAGCGATGATGAGGTTTGCCGTTTGAATGATTCCGTCATCGTCGACCACGTAGTGGTGGATCAACGTTCCACGAGGGGCCTCAGCTACCCCGATGCCGACGTTGCGGTTGACCTCGGCGTGTGAACTTACCCGCGTCGCGAGGATGTCGGGGTCGTTGAGGAACATTTCCATTCGCTCGATGCCGTACAGGATGTCGAGCAACCTCGTCTGGTGGTAGTGGAAGGAACTGCTCGGGTAGCGGCCAAATCGGGCTCGGAACTCTTCGAGTTCGGCGTCGGCCCGCGGTGTTCCGAACCGCTCGGCGACGATCGCGCGCGCCAGCGTGCCGACCCGATACAAGCCATTCTCGATGCCGCGTGGCTTGAAGTACGTGGGCTTGAGAAACGACGCCTCGTCGGTGTACTCGCCGATGTAGTCGGCATAGTCGTACGCATCGAAGTCGGCAAGCAGAGTGCCGTCGTGATCGACAACGCGCAACCGCCCGTCGTAGTGGGCCACGTTGCCGTCAGGATCGACCAGCGCCATGAAGGCCGACTGAAACGAACCGAAAGTCTCTGCCTCTTCGGCCCAGCTCAGCAGATTGTTCTTGTACCAGGCCAAGGCGCGATCGGCTGCCGCGTAGGCCTCGGGAATCATCGCGCGGATCTCGTCGCGCTTCTCGGCCGTCAACGGCGACTCAACGCCGCCCGGCACGATCCAGGCTGGGTGAATCCTCTTGCCGCCGAGCAGTTCGATGGCGTGCTGGCCGAACTTACGCAGATAGATGCCGTCCATCGCCAACTGTGGATGCACCTTGGCGACACCCACGATGCTGCGGGTGGCGGGATCAGCGTCGAAACCGAACAGCAGGTCGGGCGAGGCAAGGTGAAAGAGGCTCAGTGCATTCGACTGCACGACTTGAGCAAGGTTCATCAGCGCTCTCAGGTCCGCGCCGGTCTTCGGAGGCTTGACCGCAAGAATGCGGTCACACGCCTTTGCGGACGCGATCAAATGGCTGACCGGACAGATGCCGCAGATTCTCGCCATCAGTGAGGGCATCTCGGCCAACGGCCGGCCCTGGCAGATCTTCTCGAAGCCGCGGAACTGCGTGACCTGGAACTGCGCATCGGCGACCTGTCCCGCATCACCGAGACTGATCCTGATCCGTGCGTGCCCTTCGATCCTGGTGACCGGATCGATGGTGATCTCGCTTGCCATCAGACTCCTACTCGTTTACCGGCGCGGTCATCGGCCGAACCGCGCATGCGTGGCCGCCTCCGGCGAGCGCCCGTCGAGCAGCGCTACGACGGTGTCAAAGATCAAATCGGCGGACGGCGGGCAGCCCGGCAGGAATACATCGACCGGCACCACCTTGTGTACCGGCAGCGTCTTCGGAAGGTGGTGCGGCAAGCCCTTCGTCGGCATGCCCAGATTGACCGTGACGTTCTCGACATAGGCCCGCTGAAACAGCGGCTGTGCGTCCGCGAAGACATTGCGCATGCCCGGCACGTTCGTTGTCACGGCGCAGTCGCCCAAGGCCACCAGGATCTTGGTTCGACTGCGGACCAACTGGATGCGCTCCAGGTCTTCGTTGGTGGACACCGCGCCCTCGACCAACACGATGTCGACGCCTTCCGGGTAGACCTTCGCATCAACGAGCGGGCTGTACACGAGGTCGGCCCGCGCAACCACCTCGAGCAGCCGCTCGTCCATGTCGAGAAACGACATGTGGCAGCCCGAGCAACCATCGAGCCAGATCGTCGCGAACGTTGGCCGGCTCATCGCCGTCCCCCTTCTTCACGGCTCTTCAAGTAGGGAAGGAATGGCCGTCCAACCTTGGTGCTGGCGACCGGGCGACCCTTCTCGAACAACGCGCCGGTAGGGCAGACCTGCACGCACTTGCCGCAACTCGTGCAGGTAGGTGATTCACCCCAGGGCATCCCGAGGTCGGTGACGACCCGGGCATCGATCCCCCGCCCCATGACGTCCCACGTATGCGCACCCTCAACCTCATCGCATACCCGCACGCAACGCGTGCACATGATGCAGCGGTTGTGGTCGATGGCGAAGCGTTCGTGGCTGGCATCGACGTCGAGCTTCGGGTTCACATTCGCCAGGTCGAGGTGGGTGAGCCCAAGCTCCTCGGCGTGCCGCTGCAATTCGCAATGGTTGTTTGCCACGCACACGGCGCATACATGGTTGCGCTCGACGAAGAGCATCTCGATGATCGTCCGGCGATAGTCCCGCAGCCGCGGTGTTGCGGTCGCGACGTCCATCTCGTCCGCGACCTGAGTGGTGCACGCGGGCAGCAGCTTGGCGCTGCCGGCTACCTCGACGACGCACAACCGGCAGGCGCCGATATCGCAGAGCCCGTCGAGGTGGCACAACGTCGGGATCGCGATGCCGTTCTCGCGGGCGACTTCCAACACCGTTTGGTCGGCGCTGCCGGCGCACTGAACCCCATCGATTCGAAGCGTATGAACGGTCATGCCACCGGCTCCTTTGGCGCGGACGCCGAGTTGTGGGCGCTGGTCGACACGGGGCAGACCCCGGCCGGACACACCCGATCCTCGATGTGCGCGAGGTACTCGTCGCGGAAGTACCGCAAGGTCGAGAACACGGGATTCGGCGCACTCTGGCCCAGGCCACACAGGCTGGTGTTACGCACCATGTCGCCGAGCTTCTCCAACTGCTCGAGGTCGGCAAGCGACGCCTGACCCTCGGTGATTTTGGTGAGCAGCAGGTACATCTGCGTCGTCCCAACCCGGCACGGTACGCACTTGCCGCACGACTCCTCGCGGCAGAAGTCCATGAAGTAGCGCGCGACCTCCACCATGCAGGAGGTGTCGTCCATCACCACCATGCCGCCGGAGCCCATGATCGATCCGGCCGCGACCAGCGATTCGTAATCAAGGCTCATGTCGAGCAGTTCCTCGGGCAGGCAGCCGCCGGACGGACCTCCCGTCTGCACAGCCTTGAAGGTGCCGCCGTCAGGAATTCCGCCGCCGATGTCGAAGATGACGTCACGCAGCCGAACGCCCATCGGCACCTCGATGAGACCGCTGTTCACGATCCGGCCGGCCAGCGCAAAGACCTTCGTGCCCTTGCTCTTGCCACTGCCGATCGAGGCATACCAGTCGCCGCCCTTGCGCACGATCGCCGGCACGCTTGCGTAGGTCTCGACGTTGTTGATCAGGGTCGGACTCCCCCACAAACCGTGCGCGGCCGGAAACGGCGGACGCGGCACGGGCATGCCGCGACCTCCCTGGATCGAGGCCATCAGCGCGGTCTCCTCGCCGCAGACGAACGCGCCGGCACCGAGCCGCAACTCGACATGAAACGCGAACGGAGAGCCACTGATCGACGCACCGAGATAGCCCGACTTCTCGGCCCGGTGGATCGCCGCCTTGAGCCGCTGCACCGCGAGCGGGTACTCGGCGCGGCAATAGACGTAGCCTTTCGTCGCACCGACTGCGTAGGCGGCAATCGCCATGCCTTCAAGCACGCGGTGCGGGTCGCTCTCGAGCACCGATCGATCCATGAACGCACCTGGGTCGCCCTCGTCGGCGTTGCACACGACGTACTTCGGTGCGGCAACCTGCTTGGCAACCGTTGCCCACTTCAGCCCGGTCGGGTAGCCGGCACCGCCGCGACCTCGCAGACCGCTACGGGTGACCTCGTCGATCACCTGCTGGGGCGACAGCTGGGTTACCGCCTTGGTCAGCCCGCTATACCCCTGACGCGCGATGTAGTCATCGATGTTCTCTGGGTCGATCTGGCCGCAGTTCTCGAGCACGATCTTGACTTGGCGCGCAAAGAACGGCTCGCGTTCCGGCTTGTTCGCCACGCTCGTGGCGACTTTGAGTCGATCGACGAGTGCGCCGACGTCGTCGGGGTCAACGCCGCGAAACAGCTCGCCGGTTTCCGGCACCTCGACCAACGGTCCAGCCGCGCACAGTCCAAGGCAGCCGACGCGCTTGACTGCGACGTCGGTCACACCATCGTTGACGAGTTGCTCGGTGACCTGCTCGAACACGCGGTCGGAGCCGGCGGACAGGCACCCGGCGGCCTGGCATACACAGGCAGTCGCGCGAGCTCGCCCGACCACAGCGGGACCGGTCATCCGCCGGCTGTGTCGTGGTGCCTGACTTCCTGCCGGCTCCGGCCGAAGCTCGCTCACAACGCCTCCAAGGTGGCAACGACTGCGGCCGGCGATTGCTTGCCCTTGGCTTCGCCGTCGAAGACCACAGCTGGCGCGATGCTGCACGCGCCGAGGCAGCGGGCCGTAACGAGGGAAATCTGGTCGTCGGGTGTTGTTTCCTTCGGTCCGATCCCGAACCTGGCTCGGATCGCGGCGAGAATGCCGCTCGCGCCGTTGATGTGGCACGCCGTTCCGGTGCAGACGACGCAGGTGTGTTCGCCCTGTGGCTTCAGCGTGAACAGTGAGTAGAACGTCGCGACCCCGTAGACCTTGCTCAGCGGAACGCCGAGCGTCTGGCCGACGTAGGTCAGCGCAACATCATCGAGATAACCAAACGACTGCTGGGTGGTGTGCAACACCTCGATGAGCGCGTCAGGTGAGTAGCCCAGGCGCAGCATGCGGGCGTCAACGGCTCGCCACCGCTTGTCATCACTGGGCGTCGGTGGTTTCGTGATCGTCACGGGTCAAGCCAACCGCTTCGGCGTCGCAGCCGACAGGGACCAAGGTCCGTTGTGGCCAGACCGATGGCCCGCTAGCGCGCTCGACGTCAGACCGGTTGTCATGCGCCTTGTAGGTCCCTGCGCCGGAAGGCGAGCAATCCGAGAGTTGCGGTCAAGATGCCGACTGCTGTCATGGCGCCATTCGCTGCCCAGTTAGGCGAAACGTCAGGTGCCGCGGCCATCTGATGGAACACCGACGTGTCGAGCACCCAGTGGTTCGTCGCACCGATGCCGCCCACGAGCACGACGAGCAGCGACCAGCCGAGCAGTGCGTAGGTGACGGTAGATGTCGATCGCGGACGGATCCCGAACACGAGGGCGCCGACACCACCGATCGCGAACGCTGGCGGGACGATGTTCACTCCGGCGTCCAGCAAGGTGGCGAGGCCGACCCCGGCGTGCTGGCTGGCGGCTCCGAGCCAGCAACCGAGCCCCGCGATGACGCCACTCGCCACGACGGCAAGCCCGCCGACGAGGAGCCTTCCGGCGAGCCAGTGCGCACGAGAAACCGGGCCAGCCGCGATGTGATCGAGTCGCCCATCCGACTCCTCCGAACGCGCCGCCGTGAGCTGACCAGCTGCGACAAAGCCAACGAGCGCAGCCAACACGAGGAAGCAGACACCGAGCACAGCATCGACACCCGTGCCCGGCACGCCAAGTTTCGAGAACACCCGCTCCAGCGACGACCCCGAAATCGTGGTGCCGGCCGATTTCGCGATGAGCCCGTACAGCAGACCGGTGAGGGCGATCGCCACCCACCAACCAACGACGGTCGATCGCACCATCCGCAGCGCGAGTCCGGTGGGGCCGAAGAGTAGCCGTGAGCATTGCCCACTGGCGGCCCGGTCGGGCACGACGCTCGCTCCAACGTCACGAACACCGGCGAGGCGCACAGCCACAAAAGCGAGGACGGCGGTGAACATGACGATGGGGAGGAAGGCCAAGGGCCGCGGCGCGGTGAGTGGCTGGAGCTCTTCAACCCAACCGAGGGGAGATGCCCAGATGAGCCAGTGCACGCCGACTCCGGCGTCGGCGACGAGGCGCACGCCGTATGCGATCCCGAGCAGGGTCGCGGCATACGACGCGGCCTGGCGTCGGGTCGACGCCAGCTGGCTCGTCACCGCACCAACTGTGAGGAACATGACTGCGGCTGCCACCATGGCAAGCGCGAAATACAGGGCCGCGCCAAACGTGATGTGCACCGACGAGTCCAGTCCCACCACCACGGTGATGGCAGCGGTGACACCCCACAACGTCAGGGCGCCAATGAACAGGCCGCCCAACGCCTGCAACGTGGCGCCGATTCGGGTGGTCGGGCCGGCGAGAAGCAGGTCCCAGCGGCCGTTGTCTTCCTCACCGCGAAGCAGTCGGGTGCTTGTCAGGATTCCCCACACCGCGCCCATGATGATCAATGTCATGGAGGTCTTGAAGACGGTGAAACCGGCCACCGTCTGAAGGTGCGACCCGGGCCCGAAAAGCGCGCTCGTCGCGTTGTTTGAACCAAACGCGGCCGCCAACGCGTCGCGTTCAGCGGCCGTCTTGTAGAGCTTGGTGTAGCTGATCGCCGACGACGCGATGACAGCTCCGAAGATGTAGCCCCACATGACGCCGGAGCGAACAGCCTTGCGCGCAGTGAGTCCGGCGATCACGTTGCCCTGCTCTGATCAGCCTCGCCGTACTGGGCGAGGAACAACTCCTCCAACGACGGTTCGCGGCTCAACAGCTGCGACACCTCAGCCGCCGCGAGCACTTTCAGTAGCGGCTCTACCGGCCCACGCACCTGGCAACGAACGACGCGTCCGTTGGTCGTCACGGCGCTCACCCCTGCGACACCTGACAGTTCGGGGACCGCGCCGTTGAACGTCGCCTCCACGGTCAGCGCGCTGAGGTGACGCAGTTCGGCAAGCGTGCCGATCTCGACTAGCTTGCCCTGCCGAAGAATGCCCACCCGATCGCACAGCGCCTCGACTTCGCTCATGATGTGCGACGACAAGAACACGGTCTGGCCGCGTTCGCGTGCTTCGGCGATGCTGCGACGGAAGGCCTGCTCCATTAGCGGGTCGAGTCCCGTGGTCGGTTCGTCCAGAATCAGCACTTCGGGCCGCACCATCAGGGCCGCGATGAGGGTCACCTTCTGGCGGTTGCCCTTCGAGTACGCGCGGACCTTCTTGCCGGGATCGAGATCGAAACGGTCGACCAGTTCGTCGCGGTACGCCTCGTCGACCTGGCCGTGCACTCGTCCGAGCAGGTGCAGTGTCTCCGCACCGGTCAGCGACGGCCACAGATTCGCCTCACCCGCGACAAACGCGAGACGCCGGTGCGCGGCGACCGACTGTCGTTCGCAGTCGAGACCGAAGATCGTGGCGCGCCCGGCGGTCGGACGAATCAATCCCAACAACAGGCGAATAGTCGTCGTCTTGCCAGCGCCATTGGGTCCGAGGAAACCGAATACCTCACCCCGGGGCACCTCAAGGTCGAGGTGGTCAAGAGCAGCGACACCGCCGTAGCGCTTCGTCAGCGCTTCCGCGCCGATAGCGACCAGTGGCATCGGCGGCTCCGTTCCACTGCTCCGGACAGCTACGAGTGATTGCCCACGTGGTAGCTCGCGAGCGTGCGAATGTACTGCGCACGTTCGTACGGCCTGGCGTCGCGTGCGGTATGACTCGACATGCTGCCACGCATCTGGGCAACGGAGTGGTACCCGCGCGTGGTCATCCAGGCAACGAGTTCAGCCTCCGCGAGCGCCACCTGGCCAGCCCCGCGCCGTAGGAGTGCCGACGCCATCATTGCCACGTCGGCGCCGACGAGAACTGCCTTGGCGACGTCGAGACCGCTGTGCACACCGGAAGTTAAGGCAAGAGATGTGCGCGGCAGAAGCGGACGCAGCAAGCCGATCCATCGCAGCGGCAGCTTGATGTCCTCGGGCGTTGACAAGTCGACGCGATTTTCGACGTCCAGAGTGTCAAGGTTGATGTCAGGCTGGTAGAAGCGGTTGAACAGAACGAGGCCGTCGACGCCGGAATCCACCAGCCGACGCGCGAAGTTCGCGGTCGAGGAGAGGTAAGGACTCAGCTTCACCGCAATCGGCACGCCCACCCGGAAGCGCAAGTCGTCGACCAGGCGCAGGTACTTCTCCTCGACGGCCGTCGCCGTCCGCTCAGGGTTTGCCTGCACGGAGTAAAGGTTGAGTTCAATCGCGTCCGCGCCGCCGATGGCAAGGAGCTCGGCATTGCGCAACCACCAGCCTGCGGTTGTGCCGTTCACGCTGGCGATCACCGGGATCGTCATGTGCGCTTTGGCCGCGGTGATCAGTTTGAGATGACTCAGCGGGCCAAGGTGCTCGAACTCCATCGGTGGGAAGAAGCTGCCCACCTCAGGGAATGAGTCGCTGCCGGCATCGAGGTCGGCGCTGAGGCGCAGCGCTTCGCGATTGACTTCCTCTTCAAAAAGCGAGGGCAGGACGACGGCGCCAGCGCCCGCGTGTTCTAGTGCCTGGAGGCGTTCGAGGCTGTTCGTCATCGGACTCGCCGATGCGACGATCGGAGAGCGAAGAGACAGGCCCAGATACGTCGTTGCAAGGTCGATCACGACGCGCCTCCTTGGTCCTCGTCGTCAGCTGGAAGCTCGACCGAAGTGCCGTCGTCGTGCGGCAACGCACGCTCGACGTGGGCGAGCTGCTCGTAGTAGCGCCAGCGCTGGGTGATGTCGGACTGGGCCATCGCCAGGAGATGCCGCGAACGCTCCGGATCAGAGCGGGCAAGCATCGAAAAGCGCGATTCAGCAAGGGCGAAGTCGGAGAACGCGGTCGTCGGCGCCTTCGAGTCGAGCTGGAATGGATGCGCTCCTTCTTCCGGGCTCGGGTGGTAGCGGTAGAGCGGCCAGTAGCCCGATCCCACGGCGTCCTTCTGATGGGTCATCGACGTCGACATCTCGATGCCGTGGGCGATGCAGGTGCTGTAGGCGATGACCAACGACGGACCAGGCCACGCGGCGGCTTCGAGGAGGGCACGCACCGTCTGCATCTCGTTTCCGCCGAGCGCGACCTGCGCGACGTACACGTTGCCGTACGACCTGGCGAAGGCACCGAGATCCTTCTTTGCGGTCTCCTTGCCCGATGCGGCGAACTTCGCCACCGCTCCTCGCGGTGTCGCCTTTGAGGCCTGCCCACCGGTGTTGGAGTACACCTCGGTATCGAGCACGAGAACGTTGACGTTGCGGCCGGAGCCGAGCACATGATCGAGCCCGCCAAACCCGATGTCGTAGGCCCAACCGTCGCCGCCGACGATCCAGAACGTCTTCTCGACCAGTTCGTCCGCGAGGCTCGCCAGCCGGCGAGCTTGGGCCGCCTGCGGTCCGTTGAGACCGGCCAGGAGGTACTTCAGTGTCGCGACGCGTTCGCGTTGTGCGGCGATCTCCGCGTCACCGGCCTGATCAGACTGCATGAGTGCGCTGACGATCTCGTCGCCGATGTGCGGCCGCATCTCATCAAGAAGGCGGCGCGCCTCGGCTGATTGCTGCTCCGACGCCAACCGCAACCCGAGCCCGAATTCAGCGTTGTCCTCGAACAGCGAGTTCGCCCATGCCGGCCCGCGCCCCGCTGCGTCCTGTGCCCACGGGGTGGTCGGCAGGTTTCCGCCATAGATCGACGAGCAGCCGGTGGCGTTCGCCACGACCATGCGGTCACCGAACAGCTGGCTCAACAGCTTCAGGTACGGCGTCTCACCGCAGCCGGCGCACGCCCCAGAGAACTCGAACAGGGGCTGCAACAGTTGCGATCCCTTGACGGTGTCGTGTCGAACCAACGAACGATCGAGTTCGGGGATCTTCTCGAAGAACTCCCAGTTCGGCCGCTCGGCGTCGCGATGATCGAGCGCGTCCGCGAGGTTGATCGCCTTGTGGTTGACGGCCTCCTTGCTGTGCGCCGGACATATCTCCACGCATAGGCCGCAGCCCGTGCAATCGTCAGGGGCCACTTGAACCGTGAGCTTCAGGCCGGGCAGGTCGCGGCCGGCGCAGTCTTTGGACTGGAATCCGGCCGGGGCGTCAGTGAGGGCGATCGGGTCGAACGCCTTCATGCGGATGGCCGCGTGCGGGCACACGATCGCGCACTTGCCGCAGTCGATGCAGATCGACGGATCCCAGATCGGCAGCTCGGTGCCGATCGCGCGCTTCTCCCACCGCGACGTGCCAGTCGGGAAGGCTCCATCAACCGGGAGCGCGCTGACCGGCAACCGCTCGCCGTGCGCCGCAACCAGTTCGCGAGTGAGCGCCGGCGCGCCAGCGCCGACACCAACAAGCTCAAGAAGAGCACCGTCGTTGACCGTGTCCTCCTCGGCCGGAACGACGACCCGCGCGAGGGCGTCGAGAGCACGGTCGATCGCAGCAAGATTGCGCTCCACCACCGCGGGTCCGCGATTGCCGTAGCTGTGCTCGATGCTCCCCTTCAGCGCTGCCAGTGCCTCATCGCGGGGTATGACGTTCGATAGAGCGAAGAAGCACGGCTGCATCACGGTGTTGATCCGGCCACCGAGGCCGACTTCGCGAGCCACGTGGTTGGCGTTGATCACCCAGAAGTCGAGTTCCTTGGCGCGAATTTGGTGCTGCACGAGAGCAGGCAGGTGGGCCCAAACCTCGTCGGCCGCGTATGGGGCGTTCAGCAGGAAGGTCGCGCCATGGCGCGCGACATCAAGAATAGGTGCGGTCCGCAGCTGCGCGAACTGGTGACACGCGACGAAGTCAGCCGCAGAAATCAAGTACGTCGACCTGATGGGCTCAGGTCCGAAGCGCAGGTGCGAGACCGTGACCGACCCTGACTTGCGCGAGTCGTACACGAAGTACCCCTGCGCGTACAGGTTGGTGAGCTCGCCGATGAGCTTGATGCCGGCCTTGTTCGCGCCAACGGTGCCGTCACTGCCCAGACCGTAGAAGACCGCCTGCACGGCCTTGGTCGGCACCTCGAACGTGTCGTCCGGTGTGACGTGCGTGTGTGAGACGTCGTCGACGATCCCGACCGTGACATGCCGACGTGGCGCGGCGGAGCGCATTTCGTCGAAGAGTCCCTTGAGCATGCGTGGGGTGAATTCTTTGCTCCCCAGGCCGTAACGTGCCGCCGTGACGAGCACTTCCCGTCGTCCACTTTCGTTGAGCGCCGCGACGACGTCGAGGTAGAGCGGATCGCCGACGGCACCGGGCTCCTTGGTGCGATCGAGCACGCACACCCGGGTTGCCGTAGAAGGCAACAGGCGGGTCAACTCAGCAGCGGGGAATGGACGGTACAGGCGGATCTTGAGCAGGCCGACCTTCTCGCCGTACCGGTTCATCTCCTCGATGGTTTCCTGGGCGGCGCCGACTCCCGATCCCATCAAGACGACGACGCGTTCGGCGTCGGCAGCACCCTCGTACTCCACCAACCCGTAGGCCCGGCCGGTGCGCGCGCCCAGCTCGTCCATCAGGGCTTGGACGGCGGCGGGTACGGCCTCGTAGAAAGGATTGGCCGCTTCGCGGGCCTGGAAGAAGACGTCAGGGTTTTGAGCGGATCCCCGTAGCACCGGGTGGTCGGGCGAGAGCCCCCGCATGCGGTGCGCAACGACGTCTTCCTCGCGAATCAAGGCCCGCAGGTCTTCATCGTCGAGCAATTCGATCTTGTCGACTTCATGAGAAGTTCGGAAGCCGTCGAAGAAGTGCAGCACCGGCACTCGCGTTCGCAGCGCAGCAGCGTGCGCGATCAGCGCGAAGTCGTGTGCTTCCTGCACCGAGCTCGCGGCCAGCATGGTCCAGCCCGTGGAACGGGCGGCCATCACATCACTGTGGTCACCGAAGATCGACAAAGCGTGCGTCGCGAGGGCGCGGGCAGCGACGTGGACCACCGCCGGCGTCAGCTCACCTGCAATCTTGAACATGTTCGGAAGCATGAGCAGCAGGCCCTGCGACGCGGTGAAGGTCGTCGCGAGGGTGCCCTTCATCGCAGCCCCATGCAAGGCACCGGCGGCGCCCGCCTCGGACTGCATCTCCACGACGTCGGGGACCGCGCCCCAGATGTTTCGCCGACCGGCGCCGCTCCAGTCGTCGCAGAACTCGCCCATCGGTGATGCCGGCGTGATCGGGTAGAGCACGACGATCTCCGACAGGGCGTGCGCGACGCGTGCGGCAGCTTCGTTGCCGTCGATCGTCGCAATCGCGGGGCCACGTCCTGCGACCAACATCTGTGCCTCCATGGCGGGAACGCCGTTGACAGCGGGTGCCTACGTGCAAACGTAGGTATTCAGCTGCCGGCCCGGTGAGGGCCGAACGTCCCAGCGGGTGAGGCACCAAGCCCTCGACCCAAGGTTCGTTCCCGCGACTGGACGACCCGATCAGCCAGTGACTATGGCGCCGCCTGAGCGGATAGGTTCGTGGTCGGCTGTCGCTGTGCATGCGCGGCGGCCAGAATCAAATAGCTGCTGGCGGTCCATGTGTAGGCGTGGTCGCGAAGGCCGACACCTGTTTCGGCGTCGAAGTTTTCAGCGAAGCCGGAGCGTTCGCACAAGGCCCGGAATCGGTTGCTGATCTCATCCGCTAAGTCGATGAAGCCGCCTCGTCGGAGTCCGTCCTCGACGAGGATCGTGGACGGCGCCCAGATCGGGCCGCGCCAGTAGCCGTCTGACTGGTACTCGTCCGAGGAGACGAGCTCCGTCGCCAGGCCGTGCGCGGTGAGATGCGATTCGATTGCGGCGGCGACGGTTGTTCGTACATCGTCGGGCAGATCGGCGCCGAGGATGATCGCCATGAGATCGAGCAAGCTTGAGCTCGAATGCGTGCGACCCGATTCGGCGCCCCGCGATACGAACCTGCCGTCGACCCAAAGCTGCGCGAGCATGGCGGCACACATCTTTTCGGATACATCCGCCCAGTGCTCGGCATCGGAGAGGCCAAGCTCAGTGGCCAGATGTGCCAGTTGACGCGCTTGCAGCACGAGGAACGCAGCGAGATCCGATGATTCAATAACCCGCTCCTGGTCGAACGTTGTGGCGTTGTCCCAGC